>Ga0307988_1000276_pt1 | contig 38431 bp, 55 predicted proteins | sample EllFjometagen183_FD_203166 | JGI IMG/M metagenome (GOLD analysis project Ga0307988, IMG submission 203166) | Marine microbial communities from Ellis Fjord, Antarctic Ocean - #183 | ecosystem: Environmental > Aquatic > Marine > Unclassified | place: Southern Ocean | collected 2014-10-08 | reverse complement strand
AGGACCTAAATAAAGAAGCAAACGCAGAGTTCTTGAAGGACCAAGAAGAAACAGCAGCCAAGAAAACTGAGATGGACTTAGAGGCTATTGAGGCTGGAATCGCAGCCGATCAAGTCGCAGCCGATAAAAAGAAATTCCTTTTAGAGCAATCTATTAAAGTTGCAGGAGATTTACTACAAGCGTCGTTAGATTACGAGTTAGCGCAAAACGAAGGGAACGAAGAGAAGCAAAAAGAGATAAGAAAGAAATACGCAGCAGCACAAGCGGCAATATCAATCGCTGAAATAGGAATAAACACACAGCAAGCGGTAAGTGAAACAGTTGCTGAACTTGGTGGAGTTGGAGCAATAACACCTCTAGGCGTTGCATTGATTGCAGGTATAATCGGAACGGGAGTTGCGCAAGCGGCATTAGTAGCTACGAACGCTTCTAAAATCGCAGGATTTGCAGATGGTGGATATACTGGTGATGGTGGAAAATATGACGAAGCTGGAACGGTACATAAAGGTGAGGACGTTTGGAGTAAGCGAGATGTTGCGTTGTCAGGCGGTATTAAGATTGTTGAGTCTATGCGTCCAACAAGTCCAACGTTCGGGCAGTACTTTAATGGTGGGGCTGTGGGATTCTCCGAAACAGGAACGTCAAGCAATGGAGAATTCAAAGCAGATACTAGACCAATAGTTGTAACAGTTGAAGATATAAACGCAGGAGTGTCAAGAGAAAACCGAAGGGCTAGTATTGCTAATTCAATTTAATTGTTTATATTTGTAGGATAAACTATAAATATAAAACTATGAAAGTATTTGCAATTATTATTTTTGGGTTGGCGGTATTTGAAGGATTGGTGGGAATCGTAAGAGTAGCCGAAAAGGAAAACAAAAAGGAAAATAAAAGCCTATTAGGGATTACGGGGGCATTTATATCTTGTGGACTTACAACGTGGGTTTACATTTGGTGGTTAACTACATTATTTAACTAAAAAAATAAAACTATGAAAAAGAAAATCAACGACTAAATGACAATCCAACTTCACATAACAACTTTCAAGCGTCCCGAGTGGTGCTTTTACTTACTCCAACAGATTAAGGAGCAACAAGGCGAGCATAAGATTAACGTGGTTGTATTTCATGACAAATGCAATTCGGACTATTCCGATAGTATTAAGTTTTGCAAGTCGAACGGATGGAAATTCTTGACTACAAATAAGAATTTAGGTAAGTGGAAATACTGGAAGCTATTAAATAAGAGTTACGACTATGCACAAAATAAAGAGTATGATTATTTTATTTGTCTACCTGATGATATTATCTTGGTCGATGACTTTTTTAACCGTTGTATCAAAATGCCTACGAGTCGTTATCCGATGATTAACTTCTTTACGGTAAATAAGCACTATGTTGATTACACATTAACAAAAAAGATTGAAAATATAGACGGTATTCAATATTTTACTTCGGGTTGGGTTGATTGTTGCTTTATTGCACTACCTAAGTTTATGAAAGGATTAAAACTTGGAGAGCCACAAGCATCAGTAAGAAGAAACAATCTAAGGGGCACAGGGTGCGCCCATGAACTAATTACTTATTATGCGTGTAAGTTCGGACCTAAGCCATCACTACAGACGGTTTACGCACTCTGCGAGCATATCGGAAACATTAAAACAGTTATGCATGAAGACTGGAGAAAGCAACATCTATATAAAAACCAAATTAGAGAATTAGATCCGCTAAAGATGTATTTACACGAAGACGATAAGGAATTTATTGAGCAGAAAATTGCAGAATTTAAAATTAAAAGAATATGAACACGGACATTTATATTGCCTCACTTTGGCGCAATGGTCATTTGGCTACAACAATAAACAGCTTGTTATTAAATCCAGAATGTGGAACAATAACAGCAGTATGCAACAATTATACAGATATTCAAATAGAAGCGATTAGGATTAACACTAAATACAATGCAAAGGTTGCGCTAATTAAAGGCGATAATCTAAAGGGCTGCGATGAACGATTTAAGTTTACAGGCATGGGGATGTCTAAATATATTTCGATATGCGATGACGATATAATCTACCCTCCAAATTATCTAAGTGTATTGATTGAATCAGTAAACAAATACAATACTATCGTATCTTGTCATGGTCGAACATTAAAGAAAACTAAAGCGGTAAATTATTACAAACACGCCAATAGGGTTTACCATTGTATGCGAGATGTCAATAATGATGTTGAGGTCGATATTTTAGGAGCAGGAACATGTTTATTTAAAAGAGATTTACTTCCAATAAACAATTTTTATAAGTCTATTAAGTATGCAAATATGGGGGATATTTATATTTCTTATCTAGCAAAAAAAGAAGGATTGAAAATAATTGTAATCGCACATAAAGAAGGATGGTTGCAACATAAGGCAATTGAAGTTGGAGATAATTATATTTATGATAATTGTAAAAATGATTGCCAGATACAAACCAATTTTATAAATAAACTGTTTTTAGGATATTAAATTATGATTGAAACACTTTTAAAGATTCAGAAACTAGGTTGCGGTAGATACTCGATTGATACTATCCTAAAGTACAATGAATATTACATGCAATACGATTATTACATTAGGCGTAGAGCTTCGAAAATGGACGCTTATGAGTGGGCTAGTATGGACTGCGGTATAGGCGCACAAACGATTATGGAAGCAGTAAGGACACTAAAAACAATTATATAAATAAATACAAACGCACACCCTTAATTATGTTGTAATTTGTACTAATTATAAATAGTACAACATGGCATATTTAAAATTAGACGGTGAAGTTGGCGTAGATATTACGATGTATGGTGTCGTTGCATCAATTCAAGACCTTCGAAATAAAGAAACAATCACAGAACTTAATATTGATATGACTTCTTTTGGAGGTTGTAGTGAAACAGGAAGAGACTTATATGCTTATTTCAAGTCGCTCGAATTTCCTGTTAATACAAATGCTGTGGAATACGTTTGCTCTGCTATGTTCACAGCTTATCTAGCAGGACAAAAACGAACAGCGCAAAATCAAGATACAGAATTTTTGATGCACTCCCCAAAGTTTGCACCTAGCTTTTTTGATGCTATGTTTGGATTGTCCGAACAAGAATTGGATTATCTAAAAACATCAGTTGCGGAAGAGAAAAACGAGATGGCTAAGATATATTCCGAAGTTCTTGGAATAGATAAAAATACAATTATTACCTTAATGGATAAAGACGAAATGATTACAAGCGTAACGGCAAAGTCATTAGGTATCATCCAAGAGATAAAAGAAACTATCACAGAATCAGTTGAACCATTTAATTATAAAGTGGCTGCGAAATTCTACGCTAATAGTAAGGAAAAGGAAATATTAACAAAAAATGAAGAAATGAAAACAGAAGAAATTGAAGGAAAACTTACGGGCTTAGAGAAAATCACAGCCTCGTTGCAAAAAGGATTAGACAAGTTACTAGGTAAGATCAAAGCCTTAACAATTAACACAGACGAAGGAGAAACGCTTGAAATTACAGGCGACGTGTTAGAGGTTGGTGTTGATGTTACAAGCCACACAGAGGGAACATTCACAGTTGATTACAACGATAAGAAATGGACAGTTGTGGTAGTTGATAGTAAGGTTGATTCTTTAACAGAGATTGAACCAGTTGAAAATCCAGACGAAGATATGGAAGCATTGAAAGTTGAAAATGAAAGTTTGAAAACTCAGATTGCGGAACTAACAGCAAGTAAAACAGGCTTAGACGCTAAGGTTGTGGAACTCGAAGCGGTTGAAGCTAAGGTTGTAGGATTGGAGGCTAAATTTGCAGGGTTGGAAAGTATCACATCTAATTATAAGAAAGAAGATGGAACGCACGATTTCTCTAGTAGGGTTGAAAAACCAGCAGAGGTAAGCACTAATGATGAGATACAGGCTCACATCCAAGCGAAGAAAGACGCTAAAAAAGAAAAGAAATCAAAGAAATAATAATTTAAAAATTTAAAGAAATGGCAAATAGTAAAATAGATTTTAGCACACTAACAGCAGTTATCCCATTAGCGGTAACCAGCATGGGTGATTTAATTAAGACAGATGCTCTTGATTACGGAATGCTATCTAGCATGGTTTCAATTATGGGCGATGTTTCAGTAGCAAAAAAGATTGGGTTTTTAGGAGCATTAACAGCGGTTGGTAAAACATCAGCTACAACTGGATGTACCTATAATACAATCACAGGATCAATACCAACAACAGAGAAAACATGGGATCCAAAATCTTATGATACTAAGATGGTATTATGCGAGAATGACATAGAGGGTACAATTGCTGAACTTTCAGTTAAAAAAGGTGTCGACAAGCTAGACTTAACAGGTACTGAATACATGGACTTGTTCGAAGAGGCTTTAGATGTTGCAATCAATAAAATGTTTTGGAGAATCATATTCTTTGCAGACAAAGACGCTGCTAATTTCTCAGATAGTCCAGCAGGAACAATAACAGACGGAGTTGATTTAGACTACGTTAATATGATTGACGGTTTATTTAAGCGTTCAAGAACTATTATCGCTGCTGCTACTGGTCAAAGAGTAACCATCACAGAAAATACAGCAGTAAGTTATGCTTTACAGGATTCTACATACACACCTGCAAAGGCACTTATTACAGCAAAGGCAATCTATACTAGCGCACCATTGAAGATGAGAACAAAGATGGTTAAAGATGGTTATATTGCATATTGCACACAGGCTTTCTTTGATAAGTTAATTCAGAATTTCCAATCATTCGAACTAGAGTCAATGAGAACGGATTTAGAGAATGGTTTATTCTCAATTAAAATCAACGGTATTCCATTTATGGCAGTTCCAGAATGGGATGATATAATTACTGAATATGAAGATTCTGGCGTAGCTTGGAATCAACCATATAGAATTTTATGTTATGCGAAAACCAACGCATTAGTTGGTGTTCCTTCAACATCTACATGGGGTACGTTTAAATCAATCTTTAGTGAAGAAACTGATACAGTTTATATTAAACTAAGAGATATGATTGACGCATTATTCTTAGAGGATAGTTTAGTAATGGTAGGTATTTAACATTAACTTTAAAAAATAAATAATATGGAATCTTGTGAAATAGAAAATGACATTATATATGATTGCACTACTCCTCCGATTGCGGGGGTGCAAGACGAGATAATAGTCATCCCACGTAGAAGTATAGTTGACGGAGGTGTAACAATCAATGCAACTAATCATTTAATAGTAGAAGACATTGAATTAGAATCAGGCGAAAGAGGATACAAGTACACTGGTAATGGAAAATTAAGGACTTTAACGGATCAGATGGTTAAGGATGATTCAGGAACTAGATACTTGCATGGAATCCCGTTTATGATTTACGGAGCAACACCGGTAATCAAAAAGGAACTTGAAAACCTAGCAAACGAAGTTGAAGGGGTTGTTGTGATTCTTAAACAGAATTACACAGGCACAGGCGGAAATAGTCGTTACGCGGTACTTGGTAAAGATTGCGGCTTATTCCTACGATTAGCAGAATCAACCGATGGTAAAGCGATTTACACATTAGAGTTGTTTTCAGTTGCTGATTTTGAAGAACCACACAGAGTAGCTAACTTCTACCTTACTAGCCCTGCGGTTACAAAAGCAGCAGTTGAGGCGTTATTGATTGCTGATACAGCATAATAAGAATATACTACATAAATTTAAGGGGTTAATAGCCCCTTTTTTCGTACCTATAAGCATATAATTATAAATATATATATAAACATTAAGGTAAATAAATGTTGTAATTTGCAAGAAATACTTAACTATGACAGAAATACAACAATATAATATCTTTGTTCAGAACACCACTAGAATAATCAAAAATACTTCGGCTGCATTTCTAAGACAAAAAGATAAACACATAAAAAAGAATCATCCAACCATGTACAGTGATTTAATAAAGTGGTATATTAGGATATTTCAAATAAAGCCACAATTAAACGGGTGTGCCATGACGTTTATAGAAAAGTTTGCAGAATTAAAAGTACTAAATGAAACACAAATACTAAACAGAATGAAATTAACAAGCAAATTGAAAGACGGTAAGATAGCATTGATAGACAATGTTTATTATTCGAACAAATCTAAACATCTAACGAATGAGATTTGTACTAGAATTCACAATATGTATGGAATAGGACACTTTGAGTATTACGTACAATCTGAGGACCTAGAAGAGGCTGTAATTTTAGAGGATGAATCGGTAGGGGAATTTTTCCTAGATGAAACTCTAAGCGAAAGCGAATTATTTACGCAAGAAGAAACGATTGACGAGATTCAGGAATTAGACGAAGTTATTAAGATTGACTTTCAAAATTCCAGCATTAAAGAGTTGAAAGAATACGCAAAATTAAATAATATAGGAATCACATCAAGACGCAAGCAAGATATAATCGACGAAATAAATAAAGCATAATGAGTTTAACATATTCAACAGTTGATCCGTTGGTGATAAAAACAGAAAACAGAAAGTTCGGTATCTATAATTACGGAACGGACAATCTCTACCCGAATAACAATGCCGTTCTTTCTGATAATTCTGGAACGCTATTCAAATGTTGGACAACTTATTTAGATTTTATTTTCGGCAAAGGAATGGTTGAAAATACTGACTTTTGGAAAATGAAAGTCAATATTTACGGGCTAAGGGTCGATCAACTGTTACGCAGAATTCAAAAGGATTTTTCTATACACGAAGGATTTGCAGTTAAGATTGTATATAATAGCCTAATGGAAAAAGTCGGCATCGTTCCTGTTGATTTTGAAAACTGTAGACTTGCTTATGCTGATGATTTTGGACGTATCGTTAAGATTAAATACTACAAAGATTGGAGCGCAAAGAGAATAGAAGCTAAGGACATAAAAGAATATGACGTTTATAATCCATCTAAAAAAGACATAGCGGCTCAAATAACGGCTGTAGATGGTATTGAAAATTGGAACGGGCAAATACTATACTTTGGTAAAAATGGAGAGGTTAAGTATCCCCACGCTAAGTTTCATTCCGTATTAGAGGATGTGCTAACAGATATCGCAATAAAGAAAGGTAAGAATGCGAACACTTCGACAAACTTCATGGCTTCACACATGTTGCAATTGCCTTATACGTTTGAATCATTAGTAGATGCAAGCATTACGGACGCAAAAGAAAGACGATCCGAAGCGGCTAAACTAAGAGTTGCCTTTACTACTAGCTTAAATAATTTCCAATCAGCAGAAAATACAGGTAAAATAGTAGTAGTTGAGAATGATTTGAAAGACAGCGAAGGAAAATCGGTTGCGTTTGATTTGCAGAAATTCGACATACAAGATTTTGACAAGATATTTGAATTTACAGAAGGAAGCGTAAAGGATTCAATAAGAGGTGTATATAAGCAACCAAAGATTTTTCATGACCCAGTTGCAACGGGTTTCAGTACTGAAATAATGGAGGCTTTTTACAATTACTATAACAAGGTTACTTCGAGAGATAGACAGACTTTCGAAGAGGTGTTTATGGATTTATTTACAGGATTTAAGGGCGTTCCTTCAGGGGTTGTTTACGAAATAGAACCGTTAACATATTTAGATTACGACGATGAGGAAATAGGTGGAGAGCCATTAGCCGTAACGCTTGGAGTTGGTGGAACATCAGCGATGCAAGCAGTATTAACTGATACTACATTGACACCTACTCAGAAGGTTGGTATATTGGATGTATTATTTGGAATTCCAACAGAAGATGCGAACAGAATGTTAGACATAAATCAATAAAAATGGCAAAAGCACTATTAACATATCCAGAATTTAAAGAAATTATCGTATTCCACGACAATAGCGATTCAACCAACTTTAATAAGATAGAACAAGCAGCGGAAGAGACGTACTTAAATGGTCTAATCGGTGGTGATTTAGTTGATGTTATTATTACAGGGTCTTATACTAGCTTATTGACCTTAATTAAAAAATGCTTATCGTATCATATCAGCAAAGAATACGTTGAAAATGGCAATATCTTAGTTAATAAGAACGGTATCCATCAAAGAGAATCAGATTATACCAGTTCTGTTGAATATCGAGATAAGAAGAACAAGATAAATTCTATAATTGACAAGCTGCAGCAGTACGAAAGTCAGTTAATTGCAGCAATAGTAGTGTTAGACCCTGACGAATATAACGATAATACGATAGTTTCGGCACCGAATAAATTTATAATAACATCAGTAGGAGACTAATATGATAATAAATAAAACACAAAAGGTTGAAAAAGGTTCTGACTTTATAATTAGTGTAGTTCCTGACGTTGATAGTCTTTCTATTTTTTCGGACGTTGAATTTAAGTATATCCCATCAAGCGGAACGGAATCAGACGCAATAGCTGTATTGAATTTTGCGAGTGGCGTTACTGTAAATTCAGCAGGGACTGGATGGAATGTTAAATTAACCAAAGATGTTACAATATTGGATTCTACTCAACCAGATATATATAATATGAAAATAAAATTCACATACACGTCAGGGGATGAGATTATCGAAACTGTTGAGAAATTTATAAATATAAAATAATGGAAATTACAATCACACCATTAAACATAGAGATAAATCCTACTGAATTAAAGATAACAATATTTACATCTGGTTGCACTTCTGACGGTGGTGGTGTGGATCAAATCCAATCAGACTACACGCAAACAGACAATACGGAGGTTGATTACATTAAAAACAAGCTACTACTAACAAATCAAACCATAACCCTAGTCGTTGCCGATTGGTCAGCTAATTCACAAACAATAGCACTTATCGGAATCACACCAAACTCGCAAGTAGTTCCAACCATGAGCCGAGTTAATAGAGACTTGTATTCAGCTGCCGACATAGTAGGAATTAACGGAACGGATGAAATAGTATTCACCTGCATAACTACTCCGACTGTGGATATAGTTGTGCCTTTAGATATTACGAAATAATGGGATATGCAAATTTAACAGGAATATCATCAGTACCTGAACCAACAACAGGAGATTATCTTGTTAGATTTATTGATGATGAAGGAACTATTTACACTCAATACGTAGATGCTGGAAATGATGCGATTCTTCCAACATTAGTAGATAGAGATTTACTTACATTCGTAGGCTGCAATGTTGATTATACTAACATACAACAAGATACAGACGTAGGACTGATTTACAAGACTACGGATGACAAGACATACTTATTTATGTCAATCACAAGGATAACAGGTAAAACTCCATCAATTACATTAAACAAAGCTACAACCGACCTTATGATCGTCACTTGGGGGGACGGGGAGACGGCGACAACCTCAGCAAGCGGCATTGTTACTCTATCAAAAGTAAATGATTATACAATTGGATACTATCAAGTTAGCATTGAATGTGTAGGTAATTACAGGCTATCTTCTTATGTTTTTGGAAACAATGTAAACTATAATAGTTGTCTAACAAAATGTTATTTGAGTAATAATATACTTTCATTAGATTTTAATGCTTTTTCTACTTGTTATTCGCTAGTTTCAATCGTACTTCCCAATAGCATACTAAGTATCCGAACTTCCACTTTTGGCACGTGTTATTCCTTAATCATTGTTGTAGTGCCAAATAGTGTTATCTTTATAGGTTTACGTGCTTTTTATCAGTGCTACTCGTTAGCATTAATCATAGGTGTATCAGCCGTTGAAAGTATAGGGGACCGTGCATTCTATGAGTGTTGTTCTTTGACTTCGACTGGAAGTCTAGCCAGCACAACTCTACTTGACGTTGCTGCATTTGCAAGGTGCTACGCTTTGCCTTTAGTTGTAGTTCCAGATAGTATGCTCAGTGTCGGGAGCTACGCTTTTCTGAATTGCTATGCGTTAGTTTCATATCATTTTGAATCGACAACACCTCCAACACTAGTTAATATTAACGCTTTTACAGGGATAAACAAAATAGCTAGAATTTATGTTCCAGACGCAAGTGTAACAGCTTACAAGACTGCAACTAATTGGATAACATACGCAGAGTATATTTATCCAGAATCAGAAATGTAATATTATGAAAATAACAGCAAAAGAAGGTAAAGTATTTCAAAGGATTATTGACGGGTTAATCTTCGGAAGTGAAATACATTTAGGCGTGGACTATTCAACAGGAGTGGCAAGACCAGATAAGAGTGAGTATTACATTGAGGTGGATGAAATTGAAGATATTGAAACATTAGAATTAACGAAAATAAATTAAATCATGATTGAAGTACTATTGGGAGTGTCGGGAAGTGTAATTGCTTTATTGTTGGGGATGATTGGGTACTTTTTAAAACAAGTGCATCAGAGCGTTAACACTTTAGAGACAACGGTACACGTTCTACTAACTACGGTTGAAGTTGATAAGGTTCGCCACGAAGTAGTTGAGGGTAGATTGAAAGGGCACGACAAAAGAATCCATTGTTTAGAAAATAAATAGTATCTTTACATTATGGAAGCAAACATAGAACCTATAAACATTGAATCAATGCAGCGAGTTAAGGTATTGGCTAATTCGGGACTAACTTACGAACAGATTGAAATAGTCCGACATCTTGAGGATGCAATGGACAGATTTAAGATATTCAATAAGTTTGCTAGGATTGCAATATTATCGGTAGTTTGGAAGGAAAGTAGCTTTAAGATCAAATCAGAAATACCGTATTGTAATACGCCAAATGCAAACATTAGAGCCGTTTTTACATGGAGAGTATCTAAATACACAGAATTAGAATTAAACACGCTCAAGGCTAGTCCAAAAGACTTTTTTGATGTGGTTTATGGTAATATGTATGACAATGATTTACACGAGGGGTATAAGTATCGAGGTCGTGGATTAAATCAATTGACTTTCAAGGCTAATTATACGGCAATTCAAAAGATTATAAGCAATAATGGATTTAATCATATTAACATTGTTGAAGATCCAGACTCTTTATTATCTAGTGTTGGTGTCGCTGCGGCTTGCTGTGTTGCTTATATGGTTAATCGTTTTGGAACATCTCATACATTAGACTTTGACAATATGAACGATGCTACATTGTCAGTATTTAGAGCTAATGCAGGATGGGGTAAAAACATAAGCGGAGATTTTCACCAGAAAACACTATTGAAAGTTAGAAATTATGCACAATTTTTTAGTTATGAAACAATTTAATTTTATATAATATGAAAGAATTTATCACAATTATAATGGACGGATTGTCGCCAGTACTATTTTTTAGCTACTGTGTTTATGCTTATTTAGGTTTAACGGTCTATCTAGGCATTGACCTTTGGGGCCGCGATCCTCAGTCTGACAACACGCCTGTAAAATTCAGTTGGTCACATTGGTGGGTAGATAATAGATGGAGAGTATCATTGTCAAGTATCTTAATTCCTGTATTCATTCTAATATCTTCGTCGGTACTAGATAACGCATTAGATTTACATAACGCATTTATGATTGGCTTTGCAATCGATGTAGTGATAGGAAAGTTAAAGAAAAAAGGATTTGTAAAGAATAAATAAAGAGTTTTTTCATAGTGTTTTAATTTGGTTTATGGCGGTAATCTTTCGGGGTTACTGCTTTTTTATTTACATTATTTTCACAAACATGACATTTATCATTGTTTCAAGTTGATTTATGCCGTATATTTGTATCATACAAACAAACAAAAACTAAAGGTTATGACAAACTTAAATTACAATTCAATACTAACAGAAGAAGTAAAAAACATACTATCAAACTCAGTATCATCAGCAAAGGCAGAAGGAAACGATACTGTAAACATAAACTCAGATGAAATAATATCGGAATTTACTGATACATTATCTACTTGTGAATACAATACATTTGATTGGGATGTTGCAGAGAATATTTTATTTAATTATGCATCATCTTTATTTTAAACCAAAACCGAGCCTAAGCGGAACTTAGGCAACTTTAAAAACTAAAATTATGGATAGTAACACAAAATTAGAGGATATAGCATCAGACGAAATAAATGGAATTGCTGAAAGCTCTTACAATGGAGCTGAGGAGCTGCGAGGATTTATGAAGCCAATAATGTCGGAAACATATCTACAAACCGATAAGGATAATTACATAGCAGGATTTAGAGAAGGGTTTAGCTATGCTTCACAATTGTATAATAAATAAATAAAAATAAATATTATGAAAAACTCAATTAAATTATTGCTCGCAATTATTATTCTAGCAACATATCACATCTTGCTCAATAGAAAGTAATATACAGAATCAAAACACAATAGAAAAACATACAGTATTTTCAGGAGACGAGGAAATACAAGATATATTTGATTTGTATTCAGAATCAGAGTAATTGTTAATAAATAGATTTGTTTAATCCAATTATTTGTTTTACTTTAGCATCGAGTTTCAATCTAGCTATGACAGGCATGACGAAACTAAAATAAGAATTTTCATTGTATATCACATACAACCTTAAACCGTTGAGTTGCCTGTCAAAGCTAGAACTTAACGGTTTTTTTATTCCATAAAGTATGAAACTCATTACATAGGAAGGTTGACAAATCCCAAACCTTACCAACTTAAAGATGAGTGAGACTGATAAATAAAAAATGGGATAACAGAATGTTCTGTTGAAATGTTTGCAACCCTGTATAATTACCTATACTTTATTTGTGCTCTACTTACCAGTAACACAGACTTGACCAAAGTAATTATATTGATATAAAACTAATGATAGGTAGTGCTGTCATTATACCTAGTGAAAACAGGTAAGGGGGTATTTTGGCTCTGCAAACAGTGGGTTAGTGACCACTAAAGACCTTAGGTCAATTAGTCTTATTGCTTTGAAATGTTCTTAAAGTAAGAAGGGTTAGTGGTCAAGGGGTAAAGGACTTTGTTGTGTCTAATTATCAACCAAATCAATAAGATAAGATAATTGTATAGAGGTTGTTGTATCACATTGTTAAATAAATTAGTATATTTGTATTATGAAAAATAAAATTATATTACTTTCACTTATCGCAATTTCCTTAACTTCCTGCATATCGCAGAAACGAGTTGCTAAGATTTGCGCCACTTGTCCAACTGAAACAATATACAGAACCGACACGCTTCGCACTCAAACAATCGACACAGTTTATAAGACAAGTCAATTAGACAGCTTAATATTCATATCTACAATCGACCTATCAAAAGGCGTAGATACAATTTATTTCGAAGATGAAACATGGAAAGCCCAATTGTTTGTGACTAATCACAAGCTGAAAGCCAAAATAGAGCATCTAAGCGACTCAATTGACAATATAGTTGTAACTGACCGAACGGAAGTAAATAGCAGCGAGGTTGCCACTAGGATAGTATTTAAAGACAAGATAGTCCCAAAATACAACGGATGGTATCGGTTTCTATTATATTGGTGGATTGGATCGCTAGTCTTAATCATATTGGGAGTAGTGATTTTGATATTCAGAGCGAAATTAAAGCTAATGACATTTAATCTTAAATAAATTTGATTATCTTTGTAACTCATAATTGATAGTTTTAGTTTAATCGAGTCTCAATTCTTCATAGTTGAGGCTCTTTTTTTGTGCTATCCTCAAAATATGACGCTTTTGCGTATGATTTTTATCATGTTTTCGGAATAAATTTAATCAAATCGGCTGTAACTTAGTTATAGCAACGAAAAATAAATTGAAAATAAGTTGTGAATCATTTGGAGTGAGTACGTAAAAGCGTTATATTTGTTGTATAAGATTTAACAATAACAATAAAACTTAAAATTATGAAAAGCAACAATCAAAAAACACAAGACATTATCAACAGTGGAAATGCTAAAACTATCGCAAATCAATTTCACAGCTTTGACTGCAACTGCTCAAATAATACAATTGAGGGTTCAACAATATTAGAACTTATCGCAAATAATAGTAATGATTTTACTGCCGATATTGCAAAAAGAGGCTTACAGTTAGTAAATAAAGGATTCGATTTAAGCCTATCCGCTAAGCAAGCATGGTGTCTAGGTTATCAAGTTGTAAATAATATTGAACTTTATAAAATAGCAATGAGTGATTTTATCGAAATGTGTAATAACTTAAACGACTAGAAATTATGAAAACTTTCAACATTAACAACAACGGATATAATAGTAAGATAACTTGTAATTACCCAGACGGTACAACAGAATGTAAGTCTTTGCAAATAGATGATTTGAAGAGATACATATATAAAACTGCAACCTTACAAGAGTTAGGTAATGAATATTTTAATAATTAAAACACAATCCCGAGCCTAAGCGGATTCTTAGGCAACTTTTAACCAATCAATATGACACAGAAAACAACAACACTAATCAACTACTCCGAAGCCTCTCGAATACTCACAGGCAATAAGGAGTCAATCAGACAAGACTACGACGGCAAAAAATACATCGAAGCGGTCAAGGGATTAAAGGACTTTGAGAGGAAATTTAGAGCCAAGTATGACAAAAATCATGTTTAAATCAAATTATTATCGCGATATTGCAGAATATTAAAAACTTGAAATTATGAGCGAAAAATTAACACATTGGAAGAAAATCGATAATCCAAATTATATCGGTTCTTATTCCTTAGCGACCGGAGAAGATGCAAACGGTAAAATAATCTACACCGATAAAGTAGTAATAATTGTAAAGGTTGGGCGTGAGTTTGTGAAAGATACGCAAGGTAAAGAAGAAGAAAAGACCGTTGCTCACTTAAAAAACGAAAAGCCTTTAATCTTAAACTCTACTAATCAAAAAACAATATCCGACATATTAGGAACTCCATTTATTGAAAATTGGGTAGGTCAGAAAATAACATTATTTGTTCAGAATATTAAAGCGTTTGGAGAGTTTACGGACGCATTAAGGGTAAGACCAACAGCACCGAAAGCACAAGTAAGAACCGAAGTATTAGAGTCTGATGTTAAGTTATGGGGCAATATAATCAAGGCGTTAAATGGCGGCAATACAATGGATCAAGTGAAGAGTAAATATATCGTTTCAATTGAAGTTGAGGCAAAGTTGAATGCAGCAGTGCAAAAATTAAATACAAATGGAAATTAAAGAGTTCAAAATTAGAGCGAGCGGTTGCGGTCAAATAATGACAGGTAGTATAGGGTTAACTGAAAAGCAAAGCATCACATTGAAAGATTTGCAATCCAAAGATGCTATAACATTAAAACAACGAAAGACCCAAGATGAATTAGAGTACAAGAAAGCCAATCCTACATTACCCGAAACGTTGAAATCGTTTTGTCAAACATGGTTAAAAGAGCAATTATATAACCGTAGAAATGAATTTAGTAGCAAGTACACACAGAAAGGAAATGAGGTTGAAGATAATAGTTTAGATTATATTGCCGAACAACTTGACTTAGGTATGTTGTTAAAGAATGAAGAATACTTCGAAAGCAACTTCTTAACAGGAACGCCAGACGCAATATTGAAAGACTATCTTATTGACGTTAAGAATAGTTGGGATTGCTTTACATTTCCATTATTCGAAAAAGATATTCCAAATAAAGATTATTTCTATCAAGCACAATGCTATATGCACTTAACTAATAGAAAGTCCTACAAATTGATTTATGTATTATCTGATACTCCAAATCATTTAATCGAAAAGGATGCTTATTGGTGGTGTAAAAATAACGGATATGATGAACTTGATGGAGATATATTTGAGCAGTTTGTTGATAAGTACACATATAAAAACATTAACGATAAACTGAAAATCAAGGTGTTTAATATCGAATATGACGAGAGTGTTATTGAAGCAATTTATGATAGAGTTGCTATGTGTAGAGAGTATATTGAGCAATTATTACTAATAATAAAATAATTAAAATTATGGCAGATAAAATTTATTGCGGAAACGCTAAAATCAGAACAACACAATTTGGAGACGTAACCCAATTATCATTAAGTACTGACGATATAAACAAGATTGTCGGACACATGAAAAGCGAAAAGTTGACTTGGGTTAACATTAACGTCAAAGAGAAAAGAGAGCCAGTCCAAGGCAAGCCAACACATTACTTAGAGGTTGACACTTGGAAGCCCGACCCGAACTATAAGCAAGACGAGGGCGTCAAATTAAACAGTCAGGAAGCTGAAGGAGATGGCCTTCCTTTCTAATATTAACTAGGGGTGTAAAAACCCCTTTTAAAAACTCACAATTATGAAAAAACCAACAATAAAAGACCTTATCTATATTGCGGCTTTCGTAATATTTCAAGGCGTACCGGTTCTATTCCATTTAACTAAGACTTGGATGTTCGACAAAGTAGAATGGTATTATATTTTTGCTCCAACTTTCTTTTTATCGTTCCTGTTCGCTTGTGTAGTGGCGTGGTCGCTTGTTAGTTGGTGTAATATTAAAGATGAATTTAATAATTCTAAACCTTAAACTATGAATGAAGCGCAAAGTCAAGCCGAAAAAGGAGCGAATCAAGCAGAATTCCACGCAAACGAGGTAAATGAGAACTGGTCAGAATTAGCATATAAACTATTCTGTGAATTTGCCAGGCAGGTAGAAAAACCATTTCAATGTGAAGATGTACGGATCTACGCACTCGATAAAATACCAGAACCTCCAACAAATCGAGCGTGGGGCAATATCGCAAGCAGGGCCAAACGAAACCATATTGTTAATAAAGTTGGAATCGAAGCGACTAAGGGCAAAACTGCTCATGGTGCAAACGCTGCAATATGGGAATTTAACGAGCGAAAACCGTTTGTAAAATATCCTTTACTAAGTGATAATTTAGAGCCTGAGATTGGGAAAAAGTACATAACTGATAATAGTGATTGCGTGGAGTGTATAGTATGGTATGTTATGAATTGCAAGGGATGTTTTTTGAATTTCATGGGCGATGAATGTAAAAATACGATGTGCACAAAGCAAGCAAGAAAAGATAAAACGATGATTATTCTCAATAAAATCCAATAACATGACTTTTATCATATTTAATCAAAACAATAATGTCGATATTTGCAGAATGTTAAACTAAAAAAGTAAAACTATGAAAAACAGAAAGCCAAACATCAACAATCAGATATCGCTGCAAAAATTAGACGATATAATCAAAGCAGTTGACAACGGAAAACAAGCATATTCAGACTTCGGAAAATACCCAGTCAGTAAGATTGACGGTAAGTATTTCATCTATTACCGCAAGAAATATATTGATTTGTTCGATGAGAATCGAGAGTTAAACGGAGCTGGATTTGTGATTGAAAATAAAGTAATAACCAAATAAATTAAAGATTATGGAAAAGGAAATGATAATAACAGTAGTAGCGCCTATTGATTGTACGGACGAGCAATTCCAAGAATGGGCAGAGTATAGTTTGGGGTACATTGGCGGAATAAGTATAGATAATCCACTACATGACGAGCCGTTTGAAGCAAGTGATGTTAATCTTTACTAAAAATAAACCCAAAACAACTTGCACAGTTAAGAAATTAGTGTTATATTGCGGACGAATTACAATACAGCGGTTGAGATATACCGCTTATTTTTAAACTAGAATTTAACAAAGTAAACTATGAATGTACATAAAACATCAGAAAAAGTATTATTATGGCTACACAGGACAAATAGAAGTCAACAGTGGTTATCTACTGAGTTAGGAGTAACAAGACAAGCCGTAAGCCAGAAGATAAAAGACAATATCTTTACATTAAAAGATATAATGACATTAGAAAGACTTGGTTGTACGTTGTAAGTAAAAAAATTTAACAAATAAATAACAAAGTTAAGTAATGGCATATAGATTTACAAATACAGAAAAATGGAATGACGCTTGGTTTTGCTCACTAAGTCAAATAGATATGCTTTTATTCTTATATCTATGTGATAATTGTGATATTGCTGGATTTATGGAGGTAAACTACAAGCGTTGGGCTAGCGATCTCAATAGCTCACCAGAAACAATAAGTAAAACACTACAAGCTATAAATAAGGCTATTGTATTTTCTAATAATAAGGATTGTATTTATATAATAAACTACATTAAGCATCAAAAAAACTTTCCATTAAACGAAAACAATAAAGCTCATTTGGGTATTTTAAGAAGATTTGAGTTATATTCATATAAGTTTGATATTCAAGATGTTAAAGAATTTATAGAAGGGGCTTCAAAGGGGCTTAGATGCTCCATAGGTAAAGGTATTGGTAATGGTACTGGTGAAGAAAAGAAAGATATAATAGAATTATCAATTGAATTTTATAATCAAGAAATATCTAATTTTGATAGCTCTGTTACACGAGAAGTAAGTATATTGCAAACTCAATATTATAACTATACTAAACTTGTAACTGGAAAGTCAGATGCATTTCCAGAAACACCTAAGCACTTTTTGAGTATTGAACAGCAATTAACGTTTGATGCTTTTTGTAAGTTAAAGCAATTAGAGAAAAAAATAAATTTACAAGACTTATTGAAATCTAAAGTCAATGTTTTATTAAATAATGAAAAATATTGCAAGGGTAAGAAATCAATATATATGACACTAATAGACTATATGAATAAAGATGGAAAAAAATAATAATATACCTCACGACTTAGATATTGAAAAAACAGTATTAGGAACTATTTTAAATTTTCCTGATATGATTTATGATATATCAGATTTAATTGAACCGAAAGTGTTTTATGCTCCTTCGCATGTTAAGCTATTTGATTTGATGCTCACAATGATGCAGAAAAGTATATCATGCGATTTAACAACAGTATTTTCAGAATTAAATAAAGCTCCAGTTGATGGTGTTGATGAAATTTATTTAAGTGAATTGATGGATAAGGGATTTGTTCGACACTATGTAGAACATCATTGTTTGATACTGAAGCAATTAAAAATCAAACGTGATTTAATTATCACATCTAAGCAAATTGAAACGATGGCCCTAAATCCTATATGCGACATTGAGGACTTAATCGACTTTTCACAGAAAGCAATATTTGAAAACACAGTTGATGAGATTAGAAGTGAGCCAGAACATATTGGAACTATCACAGAAAAAACAATTGATGAAATAGAATACAAGGTTAAGAACCCAGATAAGAAAGGTATTCCTTCGGGATTTAAAAACATTACATGGCATGATTCGGATCTAAACATTATCGCAGCACGTCCAGCAATGGGAAAAACATTTGTCGGTGTTGTTAAATTTGCAATGGAGGCGGCAATGTATGGAGTTCCTGCACTTATATTTTCACTCGAAATGAGCAAGGTGCAAATATCACAGCGATTTATGGCACTTCAACAAGAATCAAATAGCAATGATTTAAGGAATGGTAAAAATATAAACTGGGATAAAATCGAAAATTCACAAGCATATTTTAATAATTTACCTATTTATGTAGATGATAATGCAGGGTTGACAGTTTGGCAAATAGTTTCTAAGGCTAGAAAGATGCACATTAGGCATAAGATAGGAATTATTTTTGTTGATTATATTGGTTTGGTTTCTGGATTAAGTAAGAATGTAGGCACTAGGGATCAAGAATTAGGCGTTATTTCTAGGACACTAAAGAAACTAGCTAAAGACTTGAATGTTCCAGTTATTGCATTATCTCAGCTTAATAGAGGCGTAGAACAAAGACAAGATAAGAGACCATTATTATCTGACCTTAGAGAGTCTGGAAATATCGAACAAGATGCTGATGCTGTTTATATGTTGTATAGGGCTTTTTATTACACAGAGCATACTGAAGATTTAGGAAAAGGCGAAATAATTTGTCGTAAGAATAGACATGGAGAATTATCTACAACTACATTTTACCACAAATCAGACTGGTCTAAGATTAGTAGCGATGATACATATAGTTCAGAGAGTTTATTTAAGGAATCAAAACCGCAAAACAATGACAACATAAAACAGAATGATAATTTTGAAGATGATCCGTTTTAATGTTTGCGCTAGTTAGTGATATTGAAAAGTTTAAATTAGAAATATTTAATAAATAGAATCATGGGTAAATTATTTATAACTAGATTGTAAAATTTCGTTTCAATGAATTTTACATACGGTTATAAAAAGTTTAAATTAACCGAAATATCAACACTCCCAAAGCTACCAACAGACGGGAAAATATATCTTTTCAAAGGTGTGCGAGTTCCTTGTCCAGATTGTGAGAATTGCGCGGTAAGTCGTTATTGTAAGTTTAATAGTAAATTAAAGTTTAAGAGTTATGAATAAATTAAGTTTATTTGACGGGATGTCAGGGTTGCAAATTGCGTTCCATGACATGGGTTTAAAGTCTGGCAAATACTATGCTTCTGAAATAGATAAATTTGCAATACAGCAAACTCAATATATGTTTCCGGATACAATCCAAATTGGTAGTGTCGTTGATGTGGATGTTACTGAACTGGATTATATTGGTTTTTTGGGCGGTGGGAGTCCTTGTCAATCATTTAGTTTTGCTGGGAAAAGAAAAGGAATGTCAACTAAATCTGAAATCGAAATAGCAACACTCGATCACTACTTGCAATTAAAATCAGAAGGTTTTGAGTTCGAAGGGCAATCGTATTTATTTTGGGAGTATGTGAGAATATTGACCGACATTAGAAAATACAATCCAGACGTTCTTTTTCTCCTGGAGAATGTGGAAATGGGCAAAAAGTGGGAACGTGTTTTATCGAATGCGCTTGGGTTGTTTGGGGTTCATATAAATAGTGCTAAAGTTTCGGCACAAAATAGAAAGCGCATTTATTGGACCAATATTAAAACAACAACGAAAGGTTTATTTTCTGAATTACATTCTGATATTCCACAACCAAAAGACAGGGGTATTTTATTAAAAGATATTTTGCAACCTGAAAGCGAAATTGATGAAAAGTATTATATTAAGAATCCTAAATTTGGATTTAATGCAATGGATGTAAATACAAAAGGAAAAACTTTAAGAGCAGGAGGAAAAGCGGCACAATCAGAAAAACACAACTATGATACAATTAAATTAGACAAAGAATTAAACGTAAAAGCAGACCAAAACAAAGCAAGTTGCTTTACTGCTGGTGGAAATTCTGGTGGCAATCATAGTGATATGGATATTATTTGTGTTGCAATGCGTGGGCGTAACGCAGAGAATCCAAGTGATGGGAAAACAGGCAGCCCAACAGAACAGCGTTTAGAGCCAAAAACAGATGGCAAAACCAATTGCTTAACAAGTGTTTCAAAGGATAATCTTTTAACCAACGGATACCTTTTAAGAAGATTAACGCCAATAGAATGTGCAAGACTTCAAACGGTTCCGAGTTGGTACAAGTGGATTGTTTCGGATTCTCAGATATATAAAATACTTGGTAACGGCTGGACGATCGAAGTAATTAAACATATATTATCATTTATAAAATTATGAAAGCAATTAAAACATTTGGACACATCCGTAATGGCAAACTTCACATCGACAAGCGTAAGCAAGTCAACGAAGCTATAAGTCTATCAGAAGATTGTCAAATTAAAGTAGTCATATCTAAACTATACGGTAAGCGGTCCACCGAACAAAACGGCTACTATTGGGGCGTAATTGTAAACATCTGGCAGGATATCATGATTGAAGCAACTGGCGAGCATTTTAATATTGACGAGATGCACGAATTTTTAAAGCAGAATTTCAATAGCGAGGATGTTGTTTGCGAAAATACAGGTATGATATTGCGCAAGATTAAAAGCACAACCAAAAATACAACGGTAGATCAAGAAGATTATCACCAAAAATGCAGAGATGCGGCATGGGAAAACTTCAATGTTGAAATTCCACTACCGTCAAAACAAATTGAAATAGATTTTAAAAAGGACGATAAATAGATTAAATTTTAGTATATTTGAATCATGAAACACGAAGAAGATAATCTACAGCAATCAATAGTAACTTACTTTCGATTTGCATTTCCGAAGTACTTAATCTTTGCCGTACCAAATGGAGGCAACCGAAACGCAAGAGAGGGTGCACGATTAAAGAAACAGGGTGTTTTGGCTGGTGTTTCTGATTTAGTAATAGTATTACCAAACAAAACTATATTCGTTGAATTAAAGGTCGGTAAGGGCAAGCAGCAAGCAACGCAAAAATCCTTTCAAGCTAATGTCGAGATGTTAGGATATGAGTATTATTTGATTTATAGCTTGGATGAGTTTATAGAATTAAGTAAATTATTTTAAATTAAATACCGAAACATGACAAAAGTCAGCTTTTAGTAAGATTATAAGCAGTATTTTCGTATCGAACTTAAAAATTAGAGATTATGGACGAGTATTTGAAATTACTAGAATCAAAAAGGCATTTAATAGGAGATTTTGGCTTTGAGCCAAATTATATTCCTGATATGGCTTTTGATTTTCAAAGGCATATTATTGAGAAAGCGGTGCGTAAGGGTCGTATGGCAATATTTGCCGATACCGGATTAGGTAAAACTTTAATCCAATTATCAATAGCCAAGAATATAGTAAATAAAACCAATAAAAATGTTTTAATATTAACACCTTTAGCGGTTGCATTTCAGTTCTTACTAGAAGCCGAAAAGATGGGTATTGACGATATTTCATACAGTAAAGACGGTAAGTATAAAACAAAGATTGTTATTTGTAATTACGAAAGACTGCACTACTTTAACGAAAATGATTTTGTCGGAGTTGTGTTAGATGAGAGTAGTATATTAAAAAACTTTGATGGTAAAATTAAAGGTCAAATTACTGCATTTATCAAAAAGATACCTTATAGATTTCTAAGTACCGCAACGCCTTCTCCAAACGATTTTATCGAATTAGGTACAAGCTCAGAGGCTTTAGGATATATGGGGTATGTAGATATGTTGGGAAAGTTTTTTAAAAACAATCAAGGGTCTGTAGATTCAAGCAATAGAAATATAGGAGAAAAATATTATCTAAAAGCCCATGCAGAAAAGAACTTTTTTGAGTGGGTTAATCAATGGTCAATGTTAGTTAAGATGCCTGCCGATATTGGATTTTCAAACGATGGGTATAATCTACCAAAGCTAATGGTAAACAAGCACGTTGTGGAAAACACATCTCTAATGAATATTGACGGTCAGTATCAAATGTTCACACCAATAGCAAGAACACACCAAGAAATACTACACGAGCAAAAGCAAACCATAAAAGACAGATGCGATAAGGCTATTGAATTAGCAGCAGGCAAGACGTCTGTATATTGGGTTAATCGCAACGAAGAAAGTGCATATATAAATAAGTTAGATTCCGAAGCGGTTGAGATTCTTGGAGGCATGACAATAGAAAAGAAAGAGGATATACTATTGAATTTTGCAGCAGGTAATATTAAAAGAATTATAACGAAGGCAAAGATGACTTCTTTTGGCCTTAATTGGCAGCACTGTAATCATTCTGTATTCTTTCCAACATGGAGTTATGAACAATACTACCAATCCATTCGTAGGTTTTGGAGATTTGGGCAAAAGAATGACGTTACTATTGATATGGTTTATTCAGACGGCCAAACTAGGGTAATTGAAGCATTAGAGCAAAAAACCAAAAAAGCAATAGATTTGTATCAGAATTTAACGAATGCAGTAAATGGATCATTTGAGAATAAAGTAAAAGAATTTGATAAAGAAATAATTAAACCTAAATTTTAATATTATGAAAAGTAAAGTAAAAGATCAATTAGTAAAAGATAATTATGCTATATATAATTCAGATTGCATGTTAGTTATGCCGACACTAGAAGATGAAAGCATTGACTTATCTGTGTACTCTCCGCCGTTTGCAGGATTGTATAATTACAGTAGTTCGGAGCATGACTTTAGTAACTGTGAAAGCAAAGAACAATTTTTAGAGCAATACGAATTTTTGATTGCTGAGATTGCAAGGGTAACAAAAAAAGGTAGGATTACGGCGGTCCACTGTACAGATGTATTTGACAATACTTGCAGGCTATGGGATTTTCCACACGAGATAATTAGACTACATACTAAATATGGTTTTGAATATCGTAACCGTATTACAATTTGGAAAGAGCCACTAAAAGTAAGAATGAGAACAATGGTTCAATCTTTAATGCACAAGTTTATAGTAGAGGATTCAACAAAATGTTTTACCGCAATGCCTGACTATGTTCTAATATTTACCAAGAAAGGCGAAAACGAAGTGCCAGTAACACATGAGAAAGGATTAACTAAATACTTTGGCGAAACTCCAATACTTCCAAATATATTACAGGCTTGGAATAATGCGAACAAATCACACTTTAATGAGGTTGAATTATGGGAGCATCTAAATACCGAGTTTAGATTACATAAAGACCCAAAGACAAATAAACTATCTCACTACATTTGGCAACGATATGCTAGTTCTGTTTGGGATGACATAAGAATTGATAATGTTTTACCATTTAAAGACACGAAGACAGAGGATGACGAAAAGCACGTACATCCGCTTCAATTAGATGTTATAGATAGAATAGTAGAGCTATATAGCAATGAGGGCGAAGTGGTGCTAAGTCCGTTTGCTGGTGTAGGTAGTGAGGTCTACTCGCCCGTATCATTAGGACGAAAGGCAATAGGAATAGAATTAAAAGATAGTTACTATAAGCAGATGGTATTAAATGTTGCCGATGCTGAAAAGAGATATAATTCTAAAAATGCAATTCAAACAAAAATGTTCTAAACATGACAAATATCATATCGAGGATGGGTTTAAATACCTATCTTCGTTGTGATTAAAATAATTAAAACTATGAAATATAAAATAAACAACAATCATTTCAACCCACAGCAAGCCGAAGCCTATTGCATTAAATTAGGCTATTCGATTACAGTTGAATACAACGGTGCATTCGAACAGAGTTCCGATATATGGGAGTCGTGCAAAGAATTTCAAGTGCCATTCTCAAGGAGCGAGGATAACTTGTCAATCATAGCGTCAATCATAAACCTACCGTTTGTGGCTGATAATGTAGAGAATATACTAATCAACGGACTACCTGTTTATCTTGCTAATTCCGGTAAGAAATGGGCGTTGATTGATTCGAACTATGATGTTATCGGAGGTGATGAGATAATTAAGCATAGGGCGGTACAGTGGGAATTGATTGAGAGTGTTAGAATGGAGGATTTGAAATGAATTGTTTATAACTAGATTGTAAAATTTCGTTTCAATGAATTTTACATACGGTTATAAAAAGTTGGAGGATTTGAAATAATTCCAAAACATGACAAAAGTCATATAATTTAAGATTCAATTGATTAAATTTGCATAACTAAAATATAGAAATTATGAAACTAAAATTAAAGCATCAACCGACATTCGATTTAATATTCTACATCTTAGCGGCTTTGCTGTTTATTGGATTCGGGATAAGATTTATTTGCGAATTGAACACAGTTTGTATATCGTTGGGAATTGTATTTATAGTGATTGGGATTTTTTTAGGAACTAAAAACATACTAGAAGATGAAAAATAAACAGATAGTACGCAAGCAGTTGAATGAGTTATTGATTGGCAATATTGGACACTGGATGCAAGAAGATGACACTTTGTATAAACATTTAGATGTAGGCGAGAATAAGGACACGATGAAACTGTGCGAAATTAAACAGTTTTTCGGTGCTGAGTATATCTTTAATGACATTAGAATCGAGTTTAATATTTCAGTTGGACAGGAATACACTTCGCACGATCCAGACAGCGAAGAAAAGCAACCTTGTATATTGGTCGCTAGTGTAGATGAAATTTATATTGACGGCGAGTTGTTAGATGATCCGAAGCTGTACAAAGATTTGTCAAGTGAGTTGTGGTCAGTTTGTGAATTAGGTGGAGTGTTTAATGTATGAAGGCAAATCTAAAAATTAGAATCATGCCTAAATATGAATACAGGCTAATATTTTCAGAACCAATGCAAATCGAAGCCAAGAATACAACTGAATTCAAAAGCAAGATTAAAGCAATCAAAGCCGATTATCAGAGTAGGTATAAGAACGAGAGAGTTTACATTGATAGCGAAATAATATTAAATTAAAACGATATGAGAATTAAAGACATAAAAGATAAGCAAGAGAGAGTCAGAGACTTGGTACTTGGTATGCGAAGACACACACTGGAACAGGTTAATCAACTTGGCGCAAACGGTAGAAAGCTAAGAGTTCGAGAGTACGTGACAACCAGACAGATGGTGTATAAGTTATGCTTAGATAATAATATTGGCAGACAGAAGTCAATAGGCTTAATATTCGATCAAGACCACGCTACTGTATTACATGGACGCAAGACAATTAACAATTTGATTGATGTTGACAATCGGTTTAGAGCTGAGTTCAAAGCGATAGAATCGGCTGTTGAAAAGGAATTAACAGAGGTGCTGTTTGATTGGGTTGAAGCAAAAGATACGATAATGAATACCATATTGTGTTTATATAAGGGCGTATATATTGGGCATATCCATTTAAGTATAAGTTCTGGAACATACGATGTTCCGTTTGGCGAGCCACCACTAGGGCTGGTGGGCATGGATACGCATAGTGCTTGCAACTACACTTTGCCTAGTGCCAAAACCTACAACGAGGCTAAACAATGGATTGAGGCTCAGTTCTTAGAGTTTAGGGATAAGATTTTGTAAAGTGGGAAAATTAAAGTATATTTGTATAAATTAAAATTAGAAAGTTATGGAAAAAGAAATTAGAGAAAAACTATCATTAGTGGCCAATAATAGCGAAAAGATTAGAGCGTTATATGTTTTCTCAAATGTAATGTATGAATGTGATTGCACACTTGACGAATGGATAGATGAGTTGGTGGAAGATATGACCAACACAGTAATGGCAAATGAGATTGAGGACTTGAAAGTTGGAGAAGTATTTAATCTAAATGTATTAACAGAAGATTATATTATTATAGATAATTTAGAGTGGATAGTAATCCATGCTAACGAAAGAGAAAGAATACTAACTGCGGGCTATTAAACAACACTCAAAAATTAAATTTGAATTTGTCGCTTTTATTTCGTATATTAGCGGCAAATTTTATATTATGGAAATACTGTTGATTAAATTAAGGGATAAAATAATAGATATATTAGATTGCTTTATGAATTGCACGTATCTAGGCTACGAACAAGACCCCGACTTTTGGGATAAAATGTAAATTATGGAAGATAAGACTAAGGATAGAACACCACTTAGGGACAAGCACGAGCAGTTTTGTCGTGAGTATGTGATTGAGTTAAATGCAACTAAATCGTATCAAATAGTTTACCCAGATTGCAACTACAATTCAGCTAGGGCAGCATCATCTGAACTATTAACAAATCCTAACATACAATCAAGGGTTAAAGAATTGCAAGCAAATCTATCATTAGCGACAGGAGTCACAGCGATAAGGAACATAAACGAACTTGCAAAAATAGCTTATACTAATGTAGTTGACATGGTTGACTCTCATGGTAATTTAATTGATTACGAGGATTTAACGGAAGGTCAGAAGGGTGCAATTAGTGAGGTTTATGTTGAAACTGTATTGATTCAGGGAGGTGATGACGATAGTGATATGACTATCAAGAAGCGCAAAGTTAGGCTACATGATAAGATAAAAGCAATACTATCACTTAATCAGATGTTGGGATTCAATGCGCCTGAGAAGATAGAAAACACTATGGTAATTAAGCAAGTTACAGGAATCGAAGTTAAATAAATGAAACTAATATTTGACAGCAACGGAAACGATAAGCAAAAAGAAGCCTATAAATTATGGGCTGACAACACTACAACCGACTTCACATATGGAGGCTCAAAAGGTTCTGGTAAATCTTATCTTGGTTGCTCGTTAATCATTGGTGATGCTTTAATGTATGACGGCACATTCTATTTTATTGTACGTAAGAAGCTGAACGACCTTAGAAAGTTTACAATACCATCTATACACGAAGTATTTAAAAATTGGGGTATCACTAAAAACTATTATAAATATAACGGCCAAGACTGTGTATTTGAATTTCATAACGGTAGTAAGATATTTCTATTAGATGCAAAGTATATGCCCGGTGATGATCCGCTTTATGAAAGGTTTGGATCTATGCAGATAACTAGAGGCTGGATTGAAGAGGGTGGAGAGATTGACCCAAACGCAAAAGCAAACTTACAGGCATCAATTGGTAGATGGAAGAATAAGGAGTATAATTTAACTCCCAAGCTTCTAATTACTTGCAACCCGTCAAAAGGATTCCTTTATTCGGATTACTATAAGCCACACAAAGAGTGTAGATTGCCAGAGTATCGAAAGTTTATACAAGCATTACCCGAAGATAATAAAATGTTAGCAGATGGTTATCTTGAGAACCTAGATAGAATATTAACCAAGTCACAGAAACAAAGGTTGCTTCATGGTAATTGGGAGTATGACGATAATTCAGAGCTATTAGTTAATTACGATGCGGTATGTGATTGTTTTACCAATACACATGTTAAGCAAGGCGATAGGCATATTAGTGCTGACTTGGCTATGAAGGGACGAGATAGGTTTGTTGCGGGCCTATGGTCTGGGCATAGGGTAAAGATTGCAATTGACAAAGTGTTTTCACCTGCTAATATTATAGAGCAAGATTTAAAGCAATTAAAGATAGATGCCCACGTTGGAAATACCCAGATAGTTGCAGATAGTGACGGATTGGGTGCTTATCTTGAATCATACATAAATAACATTAAAGAGTTTCATGGTGGTGCAACGGCAATAGATAGTAAGACTTACGCTAATTTAAAGAGTGAATGCGCTTATAAATTAGCTGAGTTGATAAACAATAGGGATATCTACATAGAGTGTTCTAGGGAGCAAGAAAATATCATTAAAGACGAACTAATGATGCTGATAGGAAAAGATATTGATCCAAGCATAGATAAGAAAAGACTTATATCTAAAAAAGGTAGTGGCGGCATGACTCAATTATTAGGACACTCGCCAGACTATTTAGATATGTTAATTATGGAAATGATATTTATAATTAGTCCAGTCAATAAGCCATCAGCACCAATTATGTCATACTAATGAAGATAAAAAGCAACATATCATTTCAAACCCTAGTCAATATTTTACAGATGGATATTGAGATAATCGGCAGCACTTTAGACAGCCAACCGTTAATTCAATTCAAAGATACGCCACTGAATATAAATAGTATCACATTTGAAAATTATACAATAGCCATGAAATACGCAAATGAAATAGGAACTGCGGCTCACTTTCTTTCTGTTGTTACTGGATTAAATGAAGATTGGATATTGAAACAAAAGGCAATTAGAGTATATCCTATTTATATAAATTACATTAAACAAGTTAAGAATATAATCGCTTTATTTAACGATGTTAATTCCGAAGTTCCACAGACAGGAAAAGTAGTCAAAACGATGGAGGAGTTCGGAATGTCAAATATAATAGATTATGTCAGCAATGAAAAGCCAGAGTTACATGATATATTCTGGAACATGACGGTGAGTAAAATTTATATAGAGTATAGACGTAAAACTTACAAGATGTTAAACATAATAGCGAACCAAACTAAGACGAATTAAATGGAAAGAATAATAAACGAAACAATATTAAACGTAATTAGATGTGGCTACGACTGCGATTGTGTGATTGGCGATAAATGGTTGATAGGTCAAAACTCCGAACAAATGGGTTCTTTGTTTCAGTTCGACCCGTTAACGTGGGGACAGGATGTGGACCGAAGAAAAACAGTATTGATTGAGTTCTTTATTGGTTTCCCTTCAGAAGAAGCCGATAAATATTTCAATGTAGATTTATTTGAGCAAATGGAGATAGTGGCTAATAAGTTCATATACTTGCTTCGCACTTACGAAAATGCAGGCGGTCAGCAATTGATTAGCTTAACCGATAGTAATTGGGAAACATACTTCGATTGGACATATAATGAAATAACAACATCAGGCTATCATATTACTTTGAATGTAACTAAAGAATCAACAACACAGTGCTAGAGTTTTACAAGATATTAAACCAAGTTACGCAAGAAAAGCTAACTGAATGGGCTAAAGAAATCGTAAATGAGCTTAAACAGAATCATATAGATGCTGGACAAGTTGCAAGCGGTAAGACTTTAGCAGCATTTGGGTATAAAATCAAAGCGACCGACGGTTCAATTGTCTTATATATCGAAGGTGCTGAACATATTGAGTTTGATGATCGTGGACGTGGACCAAGTAATTCAGGTAAAATGCTAAAGTCTGACGTTATTTATAATTGGATGAAAGCAAAAGGAGTGTTTCAATCTGAAAGCGAAAGCAAGAAAAGAAGCATTGCATTCTTAATTGCACGAAAACATAGAGATGAGGGAAGTTGGCAGCATAGAAAAGGAACGACATTTAAGGGCAAATCAAAGCCCGTATCATCAGCGTTTACAGATGCGAAGATAAATATATTAAATAGTAGGCTAGGCAATGCAGTATTACCGTTGCTTAAATCTGAAATATTAGAACAATTTAAAACAGTAGCATGAATTTAACAGTATTAAATAATCCAGAAACAGAATTAGCCAATGGGCATGTGTGTAAGTTTTCGCATGGGTTTAATTCAATCTATGTAGATGTGGTTAGACAAGACTATGAGATTACAGCAAGTTCATCAGATGCAGGATTCTTGGCTCTATTCGTTGCAGATACATCTGTGTTTACTTTAAATCAAAAGGTTTTCTATCTTGGATTAGATGCTCTAGGGAATACAGTTAAAACAGGAACAGCAACGATATGGAAAATAGAACCTACTTATATTGCATTGTTAACAGCAGCAACAAACCAATTGACGCCGCCGCAACCTATTAACGTTATTGTAGACGGAACTATTAACCTGATAGCAACAACCAAACGAGAGGTTGAAATTAGCGGAACTATAAACGATGGTGTAAACGATAGGGCGTTTACAACTAGACGCTTTTCATACGATAATACTGGAACAGTAAGAGTGTATATAAATGGTTTAATACGGTCCTTGTTCGCTAAACGTTACGACATAGACGAAACCATACATAATGAAAAGCAATTTGGAGCAGCCTTATATTTAGAGGGTATTACTTGCAAGGATATAAATACTAGCGTTGAGATTGAATTATTAGGATCGTCTTACATTGCGGTTAAATCAATTGAACAGATAGGAAGCGACAATAGATTAGTAGATTATGAAGTTTATAACAATGGAGTAATCAATAGTACTGCGAGTTTTCTAACAGCATTCAAAAAACCTGTATTCTTTTCTGCGTTTCCTTACACACTAATGTCAGCAATAGGGGAAAATGCAAGTACAATATATTACAGGTACGAGCATGGAGGGTTAACATCAGATACGCTAATGAATATCGCAGGGCATGGAATTTATAAAATGAAAGTAAGCAACTCAACAGGGGTACGAGCATTTAACGTTTCATTGGTAACAGGGATAGCAGCAGGTGAATTCAGTCTAGCTATTGACGCCGCAGGGCACGCATTAAATATAGATAACGCAGGACACGAACTAAATATACAACAATAATATGAAAGAAAGAATTGGAATTATTACAGGAGGGCTGATAGTGGGATTACTATTAGCATGGATAGGCTTAATTGAATTTAAGATAGTATTTATTATTATAGGCTCTATAATGGCTTATGAGGGATATTGCTTAATGTCCTCGAATTACAAGTTTATGAGAGACAAGTTAAAAGCTAAATACGTAAAGCGGTGGCATGGAAAGGATTTTACAGCGAGCATTTGCGGTCAAGAAATCAAAGGTAAGGTTTCAACTCAAACACTCAAACACAACACTAACTTTGTTTATTTATGCTTTGATGTAAATATTGTAGGTGCTGAGGATTCACACGACTACGCAGAATTAGAAGATACGCAAGGATTTAGGCATGCTTGGTTTATAGGATTTGGAGATAAGGACAGCCTCAATATGGCATCAGTAGAAAATTTAATTATAAAAGGAATATAAAATGAAAAGATTATTATTATTATTTGGAACGGTTCTAATTAGTGTTATGTTGTTTGGTCAATATACAGAAAACAAACTACCATCAGGATTAACAGAATCAACAACAGTAGGAGATGCAGACTATACAATTATTCAAAAGAACGGAGAGTTGATAGTTAAGGCAGTACGGATGGACACAATCAAGGCTTACATGGTCGAAGGTATGACAGCAGATATTCCTGTATTAGATTCGGTCTCAGGTTCAACAGGACAGTTTGTAATATCTGATGGTGTAGGTTGGCTAAGTCCTGTTTCTGCAAAGTATGAAGGTGGTGGCGCATACACTTTCGGTTATCGCTCGGGGATTAAGGGTTGGGGCTCAATGGTATTAGGTGGCAATTTAAACGGTGGCCAGAATGCAGCAACGGGAATTTTATCTATAGCAACGGGAATAAGCACAGTAGCAAGCGGTTTAAATTCGTTTGCAGGCGGTAATGGAAGTATAGCAAGCGGAACAGGTGCATTTAGTTTTGGATATTATTCCACAGCAAGCGGTGAGTATGCAACAAGCTTAGGGTATCAGAGTGTTGCAAGTGGTGCTTATTCCACAGCAAGCGGGTATTTTTCCACAGCAAGCGGGAATTATTCCACAGCAAGCGGGAATTATTCCACAGCAAGTGGGACTTATTCCACAGCAAGTGGGTATTTTTCCACAGCAAGCGGGTATTCCTCCACAGCAAGTGGGACTTATTCCACAGCAAGTGGGACTTATTCCACAGCAAGCGGGAATTATTCCACAGCAAGCGGGAATTATTCCACAGCAAGTGGGTATTCCTCCACAGCAAATTCATACGCTGAAACCGTAATAGGCATATATCCTGACACAGTTACACCAACATCAGCAACCACATACCAATTATCAGATTGGCTTTTTGGTATTGGAAACGGAACAAGTGCAGGGAGTAAGTCAAACGCCTTAGTAATGCTCAAATCAGGAAACACAACAGCAATAGGAGACTGGACAATTGACGGAGATTTGACAGTAACAGGGGATGTTGACTTTTCAGGTTCATTCCCTACAATATCGGCTTACATTCCAGAAGATAGCACACTTTCAACCACACTATTAACAGGAGTTCCGAAGTACTTAGGTGATGGAAATACAAACCAATTCGTAAACACCAATACAGTAGATTTTGAATTAAACGGTGATACCCTTGTTTACATAGGAACAAATGCAACAACAATGTATATATCTTATAATGCGGTATCTACAACATCAACGGTATCAACAACAGTACATACATACATCTATATTAACGATGTATTAGATGAACAATTTACAGGAGTCGTATTTTGTAAAACAGCAGGCGAGAAGTACCCAATGAGTGGAGCTAGTGGATTAGTAGTGTTAAATCCTAATGATTCCGTAAAAATATACATCGAAGCTGATAAGAATTGCACGGTAGTGAACGATCATTTCCCAGTATCAGCATTTAAAGTAAAATAATTATGACAACAATAGTATTAACAGAAGTATTACCATTCACCGTAGATGAGTCCTGCGGTGATGGTATCTTTTTAAGATGGGAAAACGATTCGGGAGCAGTGGACCAATGGTATTTCAAAGGCAATATAGCTGAAAATCCAGAAATAGGAGATGCGATATACTTTGAAAAGTACGTTGATGATTTATTAAACACTACATCTAACTTTGAAGTTACGCAAAAATCCTACGCTGAATCAATCACAGCTTATGCTGAGTTCGATAAAGATAATGCCGAAGGATTCAAGCAGCTTATGCGAAGCAGACAGATAGAAATGTATGTGCTGGGTGTGTTTTATCAGATAGACATTAGAGTTGTTAATTTCAATGTTAAAAAATACAATCCATTTGGGAAAATCACAATTGAAATAATACTACCAAAGAAGTATATTAAATGAGAAAACTAATTATCAACGGAGTAGTTGCAGATTTGCCAGATGATACAGTAATTGCTTTAACTAAACAAAGTAATAATATATTTGATTTTCAGAATAAGAGGTCGAATTTAAGCAATACAATTAAGTTGCCATTGTCAGATACAAACAAAGGTATCTTTGAGGATGCTGACGATATTGCGGCTTACTCTACGGATATACGGAACTTTCATGATGTTAAGTATATTCAAGAGTACGAAGAAATAATATCGCAAGGTCAAGGCAAATTATTAAACTCAGTTGATAGTTTTGAATTCACTACATACTGGGGCAATATTGATTTGGTTGCTATACTTGGCGATAAGACTTTGCGAGATTTGGATCTTGACGATTTAACCCATGTCTGGAATATGGACAATGTGACAGCTTTAAATGTTGGTAGTGATGATTTGATTTATCCGGTATTAAATACACATGAAACGGAAGAGCTAAGAGAGGGAACGGCGTCCATTCCATTATATGCGGCTAGGGTTATGCCTATGGTTTCATTATCCAGAATATTAGAACAAATACAATCTGATAACGATATTGAATTTACGGGCAATATAGTTGAGGATTATTTAAGTCCGACAGTTGACGAAGATTCTTATATTCCTACAATCACAAAAGAATATTTAACGTCAGAAGATATAAATCAAAGTATAGATGCAGATAGGCTACTATCAAGCAATAGTGATTCTCCATTTGCATTTGGAGACCATCAATACGGAGGCGGTCCAATCATTGAAGAAATAATAGTCGAAGAAACAGGAACGTTTGAGTATTCAACCACTCTAATAAATAGATTTGTATTTAACACATTAGGACCTCCGCCAACAATAGATGTTCCGATTAAGATAGATATTATAATTGCAGTTGATTTTTACGATAGTGCACTTGGATTGTGGAGCGACCTAACCTTTTTAGAAGTCCAATCAGGCGGATATAACTATGAGGAATTTAACGAAATCGACAGTGTGTTAGGAACTGGATCATCAGGAGCTGTATTTTTGAACCAATACACGCTTAGAAAGTATTTCACAGCAGGTGATAGGATTAGATTTAACGTATTGTCGGATGTGCATCTAAGTAGTGGCGCAGAATCATTCACAACATTCAGTTCAGAGCAATATGTAAATCAAGAGTCTATAATCTCATTTATACCACAGATTATTGAGTTCAATGATACATGGCCAATAGAAAAGACACTACCAGAGATTAAGCAAATAGACCTACTTAAATATATCGCTGCAAAGAAATGCTACCTAATGGATATCGAGGATGGCACTAGGAAGATAAGGTTCAAAAAGTTTAGCGACTTATCTAATAACGTAGGTGATGCACTTGATATTTCAGAGATAACCGAAAGCACCAATATAGCTTCTTATCATTCCGAACTGTCACAGGAGAATGATTTGATTTATGACAACTACGAGGGTTTAGGCAATGTAGGCAAAGGGATTTTAACGGTTGCTGACAATACACTAACTCCACTTAACGAGTTTTATAAAGCTCCGTTTTCTGCTTCTAAAAATGAATTGTGGAATAATATTACAATAGGCAGGTTTCCAACTATTAAGATATGGAATGAAGATTTAGAAGATGTCGGATCTAGAATATACAGGCTTAAAAAAGAAGAATTTACAGCGTTATATTTTACCGCAGGATTAGATACGGATTCAACAACCGAGAAATACATTGCTTATTGGTCAGATGTTGATAATTTCCAGAGCATAATAGATTCTGAATATGTCGAGTACAAGGCAATGATGGATAACTTCACAGCAGTACAATCGAGTTGTTTACTAAGCGATGAGATATTTAAGAGTATAGATTTGTTAGAGCCTGTTTTCATTCAACAAGAAGGCTCTTATTTTATGATACAGATAATTAAAGATTACGTTTCGGGTAAACCAGTAGGGATTGACTTAATAAAATTATAATGGCAGATAAAAAGATAATATTAGAATTAGACGTAAAGACAGAATCAGCTAGAAAACATGTTGACGAATTGAATAAGTCAATTAAAGAGTCTACTGAGATTACTAAACGCATGGTTAAGCAGAAGCAAACCGAAACCGAAACGTACAAGAAAGAGGTTAAGGTATTATCTACATTAAAGCAGAGCCAGAAGGATGCGACTAAAGTATTAAAAACACAAGAAAAAGAGCGACAAAAAGCACTTAACGTAATTGAAAAGCAGCGACAAAAAACACTTGCATTGGTTGCAGCGGCAAACAAGGAAGTCAAAACAGATGCAGACTTGGCAGCTAAATTGCGAGCGCAAATAAACCTTAGGCAAAGGGTAGATAAAACTACTGCAAAAGGTAGAGCCGAATATAACAGAATGACTGGTTCGATTCAAAAGATGGACGCAGCGGTTAAGAAAAATAATGCATCAGTTGGTAGACATCAGGGTAACGTAGGAAAATACCCTAAAATAATGGGTGCTGCGGTTGCGGCTGCAGGTGCTGCGATAATGGCATTTAGAATGCTATCTAGTGCGGTCGGCGCTTCGGTAGATGCTTTCTTAGTTCAGGAAGATGTAAGCCTCAAAGTTACCAATACTTTCGGAGATTTCGCGGATTCAATAAACGCCGCAGCGGATGCAACGCAGGATTTAACAACGGTAGGTAATGAGCAATATCAAAAACTTGCGGTACTTGCTTCGAATATGGGTACGACTAACGACGCTGTTAATGATACTGTAAGGGATTCAATCTCTCTTAGTACTCAATTCATAGAGTTTGGGTTAACCCAAGAAACAGCAATAAAGGGTCTTGCTCTTGCAAGAGAAGGAGATTATACTCAGCTACAAAGATATATTCCAGCACTAAAAGAGGCTAACACAGCAGCAGAAAAGCAAGCCATACTAACCGAAGGTGCCGCAAGGGGTTGGGATATGGCTCAAAAGAACGCGGAGTCATATAGAGGGCGTATAGATCAAATGAAAAACGCCTACGGAGATTTGCAAGAAGCAATCGGAGGTCAGATATTAACAGGACTGTTTGATGCAGAAGAGGGAGGTAATATAGTTGATTCTATAAAAAAGATAATTAAAATATTTGAAAAAACTGGATTTATTACAAAGTATATCGAACAAATGAAAGAGCAAGCGGGTTTAATTATCAAGCCATTTGAAGAAATGTTTAATATCTTTAATAGTGTTGCTCAATCTATGGGATTCGCAGGAGATAAAGGCGATACGCTCACGTTAATATTTGACGTGCTTATGTGGATTATAAAAGCATTGCAGGTGCCAATGCGCGCAGTTTGGGAAGTTATTGAAACAGTAATTAGTAGTATTGGATTCTGGATTGATGTGATGTTGGGTAAGAAAGGAATTAACGACGTATTAGGATTTTACAGAGAGGCAATAATAAATCTAGTTTCGCCAATTACAGACTTGCTAGGATTGACAGACAAATTAACCGACGCAATGGGTGGCACTTCGGATAGTACAGCGGCGGCGGCAAAGGCGGCAAATAATGCAGGTGTTGACTTTAGTAATCTAAGTAAGGACTTGGAGGATGTGACAGAAAAAACAGGAATTCTAGGCACTAAGTTCAATAAACTTAAAGACGATTTAGACGCATTCCACAAAGCTGAAGCGGCAGCAGCAAAAGCACTAGAAGAGAATAACAAGAAATACCAAGCATTTGCAAAGGTTCAATTTGCTATAAACCAAGAGGCAAAGAAAAACAAACAGTTAACAACTGACATAAACGAGCAACGAGCAATCGAAGTACAGCGTTTAGAGGACATAATGAAAGCCACTGACACTTTCTTTTCAGAGGGTGGATATACTAGAGGTGAGATTGAAAAACTCAAAGAACTGCAAAAGGGATTACAAGCAGCATCTTATCAACAAATCGAACAAATAGATGACACTACGGACGCTTATCTTGATTCCTATGATGCCGATATTGTTAATGTAGATAATTATCTAAAAACTAAAGAGGACCTAAATAAAGAAGCAAACGCAGAGTTCTTGAAGGACCAAGAAGAAACAGCAGCCAAGAAAACTGAGATGGACTTAGAGGCTATTGAGGCTGGAATCGCAGCCGATCAAGTCGCAGCCGATAAGAAGAAATTCCTTTTAGAGCAATCTATTAAAGTTGCAGGAGATTTACTACAAGCGTCGCTAGATTACGAGTTAGCGCAAAACGAAGGGAACGAAGAGAAGCAAAAAGAGATAAGAAAGAAATACGCAGCAGCACAAGCGGCAATATCAATCGCTGAAATAGGAATAAACACAGCGCAAGCGGTAAGTGAAACAGTTGCTGAACTTGGTGGAATTGGAGCAATAACACCTCTAGGCGTTGCATTGATTGCAGGGGTAATCGGAACGGGAGTTGCGCAAGCGGCATTAGTAGCTACGAACGCTTCTAAAATCGCAGGATTTGCAGATGGTGGATATACTGGTGATGGTGGAAAATATGACGAAGCTGGAACGGTACA
>Ga0307988_1000275_pt1 | contig 38536 bp, 29 predicted proteins | sample EllFjometagen183_FD_203166 | JGI IMG/M metagenome (GOLD analysis project Ga0307988, IMG submission 203166) | Marine microbial communities from Ellis Fjord, Antarctic Ocean - #183 | ecosystem: Environmental > Aquatic > Marine > Unclassified | place: Southern Ocean | collected 2014-10-08 | reverse complement strand
TTATTACCATGGTCTATTTTACTTTTTTCCATAAGAAAAAACCAGGTTCAAAGCCTGTGGGGATTATCAGGACAATTGAAAATATTCGAACCGCAGCCAGAATTATAACCGGTTCCAATGATAAACAGGTGCTACCTCCTTCAGTACCCAAAAAGCCTGATATAGTTGCTGCCCTTTTTCAGCCGGACATAGTTGATATTTTTAATCCATCCCCTGAAATAAAAAAAATTTTTGTGAAAAAAGAGGTCAAGGTTGAAAAAGAGCCGGTCATAAAAGAAAAAAAACCTGCCATGTCAAAGGAGGAGAAGGCCATGATCCGGCAGGCATTGGTATTTAAGGGCTCCGTACTGCATGGGACAAGTGCAGTGGCCATTATTAATGATGCCTTTATCCACGTGGGAGACAGGATTAACGGATTTAAAGTAAGCGCTATTTCGGAAAATGAGGTGCTCATCGATACGGGTGAAGGAATGATAAAACTGGAGATTATGAAATATGAGTAAACAGGTATTTTTGTCCATCATAATGGTCATGGTGTTCAGTATTCAACAGGCCCAGGCATTTAGCGAGAATCCCGAAAAACTGCCCAAGGATGAGTCCTTGAAAACCAGGATAACACAAAAAACATCTGGCCCGTCCCCATCCATGTCAGACAATCCAAGGCTTACCTTAAATTACAGGGACATGGATATCAGGGATGCGTTTTCTTCCCTTGCCATGGAATTCAAGATCAATATTGTTCTCAGCAACGAGGTGCAGGGGGCTATTACAATGCACCTGTTCGGCCAGACCCTGGAAGAGGTCCTGGCAACCCTTGCCGTTGCAGGCGGCTATGCCTATAAAAAAGAAGGTTTTCTGCATCATATCTATAAACCGACAAAGGAAGAGATCCAGGAAGAACAGGAAGCCACCCAGATGCGAATGTTTAAGTTTAATTTTATTGAAATTGCACAGGTCAAAAAAACCCTGAATGCAATTCCTGGACTTAAACCCATGGAAATTCATGAACCGACCAAAACAGTGATCGTTAATGATACCCCGGAAAACATAAAAAAAGTAGAAAAGATTTTGAAATTCATGGATGCCCTTCCCAGGCAGGTCCTGATCGAGGCAAAAATCCTTGAAGTGACCCTGACCGATGACATGGCCTTTGGCGTGGACTGGAAAGCCATGATGAGTGATGTTAATGTCCAGACAGGTAATTTGAGCAATGCCGTGCTTCCCGACGTATCCGGCACCTCCCCTGTGGCCAATGCTGACAGCAGGGGTATTTTTGCCAACATCATTGCCGGTGTAGGGTCTGATTACCAGGTATCCCTGGCCATAGATGCGCTTAAGGAGAAAACCGATGTTAATACGGTTTCCACTCCCAAGGTTCTTGCCATACATGGAAAGCCTGCCAAGGTTCAGGTGGGTGGCAAGCAGGGGTATCGAGAGACCACAACCACGGACGGTGTAACCACTGAAACCATTGCATTCATAGATACAGGCGTTATCCTGGAAATTACCCCCTATATTGACGACAACAACAACATTCTTTTAAATGTCATGCCCTCCATCAACTCTGCAGTAATAGAAGAGGGCCTCCCCGTGGTCAGCTCCACCACCGTGTCCACCTGGCTGATGTCAAAAAATGAGGAAACAGTTTTCATAGGCGGTCTTCTGGAAACTTCCCAGACAGAAACCAAAGACGGGATACCCATACTGGGGGATATCCCTGTTTTGGAATATCTTTTTTCAAGGACGATCACCCAAAATAAGAAAACCGAGCTTGTTATTTTGATCACCCCCAAAATCATTGACGCAAACATGCCTTTACAGGCGAAACCCTGATTGTCAGACCATGGTATTGAAAAATGAAAAGGGATTTCTGCTTATCAGCATAATTTTTATGATGCTGCTCCTGGCGGTTACCATTTTTTCCATTAATTATTATTCTTCTACCCAGATGAGGATGGCAAAAAACCATGAAAATGCCCTTAAAACAGACTTTGAACTCAGGGGAATTGTGGAAGCCTCGGTATGGGAACTGACCAAAGATATTTTCCTGCGCCCTTCCGAAGAAATTTATCCCTTTAACGGAATTGACTATAAATGGTCTGTGAAAAATTCCGAAATCCAGGGTTATACTGATGCTGTAACCATTGAGGTTTCTCCAGCAGATTTGCCTAATTCAGTTCCCGTGGAAAAATCTTTCAGGTATTTTGCCCTGGATGCCCTTGCGGGTTTTGATGACGTGAATCCAGCCGATGACGGCAATATGTTTAAAAATCCAGGGAAAATCTTTATGGACTCTTCTGGGGAGAATATCCTGATAGCAGATACTGAGAATCACCGCATCCGGAAAATCCAGCTCTCCTCTTCCTCCGTCATTACCATTGCCGGCATTGCTGGTGAGGATGGAGACTGTTATAACGAAGAAGACTGTCGTGACAATTGGCCGGCAACCGAAGCTTATCTGGATTCACCCGAGGGGGTCTGTAAGGATAGTGTCGGGAATGTTTATATTGCCGACACAGGGCATCATGTCATCAGAAAGGTGGATGTAGATTCAAAGATCATAACTACCTTTGCCGGCATTATGGGGAGTTCAGGATATTCAGATGAGATAGTTCCAGCTGATTCTGCTGAGCTCAATTCACCCAAGGACGTTGCCTGGCATTCAGGTAAACTTTATATTGCAGATACAGAGAACCATTGTATCCGCAGGGTAGATACTTTAAATGGTAACGAGATCAGTACGGTTGCTGGAAATGGAGATCTGGAGAGTCCTGAAGGAATCTGTCTGGATACTTTAGGGAATTATCTTTATATTGCAGATACTGAAAATCATGTTATCCGGAAAATGAATACTGAGAATCCAGGCGTAACGACAAAAGTTGCCGGAACCGAAAATAGCCAGGGCTTCAGCGGAGACTACGGCGATGCCAAGAGTGCTCAATTGGATTCTCCTGAAGATATATTTGTGGACAATAATAACCATATTTTTATTGCAGACAGGAATAACAAAAGAATCCGGGTTATCAATGCTCATAACGGCAATATCTATACTTTTGCCGGAAATGGTTCATCCGGGGATACCGTTGACCTGCCTGCCGTGGAGGCTGGTTTAAAAGATCCTTCCAGCATAACCATGTCTTTGTCCAATGGAGGAAAAAGGATCTATATCAGTGCCGGTGGAAACAATAGGCTTAGAGTCCTGGTCCTGAAAGTGGCATCTGAATTATAAAATCTGACCCAATCCTTCCTGCTGGAAGCCGATAAAAGACCTGTCTTACTTGAGGACCTGCCATTATTACCCGCGTACTGCAGGGTTTTGGAGGTGTTTTCTGCCCAGAACCTCAAAAATCTCCATCTGGCTTTCCTTTCCCCCCATCATCCTTTTTCCCAGGGAACGTACACGAACAAAAGAAGCGATTTTTTCATGGACTGCCTTGCTGATCATAACGGAATTCATTTTTTCTTTGGTAATTTCCTGGAGCAGAAAGGTATTGTTGACCATATCCCCGATAACCGTGTATTCCATTTTGTTTTCAAATCCAATATTGCCTACAATGGCTTCACCGGCATGGATGCTTACACCTATGTTTAGCTGAATCCCGTATCTTTTTATGAAATTATTGACATCCTCCAGACCTGTGACCATTTCCATGGCTGCCAGGGTGGCGTCAAGCTCTGGATGGGGGGTTTCTACAGGTGCACCAAATATGGCCAGGATTCCATCTCCAAGGTACTTGTCAATAATGCCCCTGCGCTTTAATATGATCTTGCCCATGATTCGAAAAAAATAGTTGATTACCACCAACATATCCTCAGGTCTGAGCTGTTTGGACATCATGGAGTAGCCCCGGATATCCACATTTAAAAGGGTCAGATCACGGGACACTCCCCTGGGCATGAGGTCTTTTACATCCTGATTCAGAATTTCGTCCACCACCATTTCAGGCACGTATTTTTGAAATTTTCTTCTCAGATCCCCTTCTTTTTGAACGGCCTTGATGGATTCGGCATAGAGATTGGAGTTTTCCATGGCCACTGCTGCAGAGGAAGTCACAGTCTTTAATAGTTTGAGTTCACTGTTTACGAAAATCCTGGAAATATTGAATGATAAAAAGCCCAGCCATCCATAAAATACATTTTTCCGCTTTATCATGACAGCAAGAAACCGGAAGGGATTGGGGTGCAGCTTTTGGTAAGTCATATCAGCCTGGGAATCATTCACAATAAAGAACTGTTTGCCAAGGGAGGTGTTTTCAACAGGGATTGAATTTATAAGTAAATGGATGAACTGGCCCTGGTCCTTGATGTTCTGGATGCCTGTTTTGCTGATAATGGTTTCGTCGTTTTCCGGATATTCAGGCATGATGGCAAAGGCAAGGTCCACTTGCATGGTATTAAAAATTTCTTTAAGAATACCCTTGAACAGTGCATTGGAAAGGCCGATGGATTTCATGTGGGAAATAATTTTTGAATACAAATAATTTTCTTCAAAATTCCTGGACAACTCCTGGGCGTATTCCTCAGCTTCTATATCACTGGTCCATTTTTGATCAAAAATTAATACAAGGCTGCCAAACAAACCAGCCATGTGTTTTGTCCTGGGGGTTTTACCCGCGGCTGCCCTGTCAGATAGGTCTGGATCATGGATTTTTTCACAAGCTACCAGGGCCGAACCTGTAAGTTCCTCCTGAATGGTAAGGGAATGGCCGTAAAAAATCCAGAATTCTGAATCAATTTTACATATTGTATGGCTGAATCCTTCATGGGCCATAACTTGTTTTGAGAACAGGGAAAATTTCGGCTCATCCGTAATTTGGAGATTGCTGCCCGAAGCATAAAGAACACCGCTGTGGTTCAGGACAAAATAATCCTCCTGGTTGATTATTGAAAGCCGGGTGAGCAGGTCTGAAAAATTTTCCAGATTGATTGTTTTCATAAGATCCAAAGTTTGTACAAAAGAAAATGTTTATATCATAAAATTACAATTTGGTTTTCTTGTCAAGGAGAAAAGGTTTTTGAAGAAAGGAAGGGCAAAACCTTAACCCGATGCTTCTTTTATCCATTTTTTCAGAATACTTCTATCCTTCTCATCCATGGAGGTAATGCTGAATTTGCTATGGAACCGGTTCTGTTTTGTTTCTATTGAAATGCTTTTCGCATATATGTCTTCAAAACAATGGGCATCCACACAGAAATCAAATTTCAGTTTGATATCTGTGAAAGGGTCAATGTGCACAGCTGTGGTTGCATAAATATTGTTTTCATCCATTGAGACAGTTTCACCGGCAATGGGGATGATACTTATCTTTTTTTGTTGAATTGTCCGGCATTGAAAGGGAAGTTTTATGGGAAGGCGGGTATCTGTGGAAGGAGATGTCTTTAGTGCAACTTTGTAATCCTGGGTTTCAATGGCTAAGACTGAATAAAAAACCAATGGTTTTTTCAGGCCTTTCATCATAATGTGTTGGGGGGGCAATGTCGTTACCTTGCCCTGGGCCTGGGTGAATGTGGATTCTCCGATTAGGACCTGGCCGCCAATACTATTGGATTCTATCCTGGATGTCCGGTTGACCGCATCTCCCACGATTCCATATTTCATTCTGTGCTCTGAGCCTATATTGCCGACAATAACATTGCCGGTATTAATACCAATACCCATTTCAAGGGGAAGATATCCAGATGAAGTTATTTCATTGTTCAGAAACTCCAGGCAATTCTGCATTTCAATGGCACAGGCAATTGCCCTTTCAGGGTCATTGCCGTGGTTTTTCTGGGCCCCAAATACTGCAAGGATTGCATCGCCTATGATTTCGTCAATTATCCCATTGTATTGAAGAATGATTTTAGACATTTTTTCCAGGTAGCGGTTGAGCAATTGAACCATCTCTTCTGGATCACGGGTCTCTGAAAGGCTGGTAAATCCCCTTAGATCAGACATCAGTATTGTCACAACTTTTCGGGTTCCCCCCAGCTTAGGCCCTCCGGGAGATGTAAGGATTTCATCCACAACTGACTGGGAAAGGTACTTGCCAAATGTCTCTTTAATGAAATTAACCAGATGCAGCCGCTCTTCGGAAACATTGATAATTTGCTTGAGCATGTCCGTTCTGGAAGTGACAATGGTTATGATTTCATCCGGTGAATTTTCAGGCAGGTCTATTTGCCCGGCCCTGGAATAATCTTGCTGGATTTTTTTATTGGCAGAGGCAATGGATTCAAGGGGGGTAATAATTTTGTCCGCAAGGAATTTTTTCAGGGTCACCATCATAAAAATTATAATAATTCCCACAAGAAAAATAATTCTCAGGGTATACCAGAAAAGTTCTAAGGGACCGGCATCCTCGGTAAACCATCTGTAAAATAGCGAAAAGAAAAGTAATATGGTTTCAATAAAAAGTATTCGCCAGAATACCCCCATTAGGAGAATTCTTCTGACCCCGTTATTTTTTTTAATCATTTGGTCCTATTATGAATCGGTTCTGGTTTATCCAGTTTTAGCTCATCCTGCTTTCATTTCAATAACATTGTCAACCATTGATTCCAGGTTTACACCAATTCTGATGGCTTTTAACCCACGCACATCAGGCATATCATCCAGGGTGAGCATTTCAAAATCATTTTGAAATTTTCCAAGGCTCGTCAAAAAATCGATATGCTGCCTGATCCCCTTACCCTCTGACGGATTTGAATATACCACCGCAATTCTGCCGGGCTGGGTAAGCCGTTCTCCGGAACCTTTTATCAGGGCTTTGTCAAGGCGGGATTTTATGATTTCATGGCGGACATCATAGGCCCCATCCACATCAAAACGTTTTTCATCAAAACGAAAGCGGATGGAAAGAGGGGTGTGATTAACCAAAATCAGATGGCAGGTATCCAGGGGCACTTTTAATTCCGGTTTTATTTTGTCTGTATGCCAGGCAAGACCCCAGGCAGTCATTAGCTGCCACAGGGTCATGTCCTGGATGTGAAAAGGGGCAAGCCTCCGGCTTTCTGTCATGGAGGCCCCGATATACATCATATAATCCACCCCGTCGGTCTGGCGTTTTTCAAAATAGTGGGGGAAGCTGTTTTGAATAAGGCTGTCTTCCTGTTCCAGAAAGCCGGACAAGGTCTGATTCAGCTTTGATACACTTTCCTCATATTCTTTCCTTTTATTGTAAATCATGCCTGCTGCAGGATCAAGAAGACTGTTGTAGGCCTCAATTTCATTGGCAACCTCGGACCCCAGCCCCATAAGATCTTCAAAAACCGGGGAGACTTCTTTGTTAAGAAGAGTAAATACTGAATTTTCATCACTGGAAGTGACTCCAGAGGAAATTTCCTGGATTTTGGTTTGAATTCGATATTTAAATTCCTGTAGAATGGGCCAGGGCCTTATTTTTGCACCTGTCTCCATAATATCAAGGGCAAGGCGTAGCTGGTCTGTCAGATCCTGCTGAATCCCCTTGTTCCTTGCCAGGGAGGAGCCCCTGATATCGGATTGTCCATAAAAGGGAACCACATCCTTGAAGATGATGGGCTCCATTTCAGAGGTTTTGTTTCCGTGGCGGACACGTTCCATATGGCTGATGGCAGCATTTTCAAATCGCCATTCCACAGAGGGATGAACAGCAGTACATTTTTCTTTGATAATGGATTGGACATGCTTGTCCATTTCATCCATGCCTCTTTTTAAAGCCACTGAAAAAATAGGGGTGACCTGTTCCAGGAGCATGGCATCAATAGGGCCCAGGTCGTTGGGGGTTGAGGTCAATACTTCCAGGAGCCCGATTATTTCACCCTGGTAGGATAATGGAGACAGCAGCATGGACCGGATACCAGCTGAAACTGCCTGCTGTTCAGCAGGGACCAGGTTGGATTTTTTGGAAAGATCAGGTATTCGCAGGACAGTATTGTCTGAAACGGCCTGCATCCACACCGAGCCTTGTATCTCCTCTAAGTTAATATGGTGGGAGTTGGAAAAAAGGCAGTTGATATTTGAACTGCAGTCATTTTTTATGAGCATGACCTGGTTTCCCTGGAGGGCACCAATTCCCAGGGTAATGTCCGGCCGCTGAAACAACACCTGGAGTCTGGATTCCAGGTGTTTGATTCCGTCAGAAGAAAAAATGGACTGCTGGTCTATCAAATCCCTTTCAAGGGCGGAAATAATTTCTGATTCTGTTACATCCAATGCACGTACAATGGTAAAACCGGTAAACTCGAACCGGCTCAGGTCAATATATTTTGCCAGGATATTGATATCCGTTAGATTGTCCCTGATCTTGTCCCAGTCTTTTTCAGAAAATTTCTTTGGCGTATCCAAGGCCTTTATTCTGACAAATTGAAAATCAGAACTTATTCCAAAATACCTTGCCAGCCCGGTTTTTTCATCGGGTATGATTTTGATGTCCAGGCTTTCAATGCGCTGGCATTTGAATCCGTAAATACGTTCCAGAACAAGGAAATAAATTTTCAACAATTTTTTTGATTGTTCTGTTTCCTTTCCCAGGTTTTTTGTCAGGGCTGCCTGTAAGTGATTTTTATTATCAAGGAAAAGGCGTTGAAACTCAGGGGTCACAAAAAAAGTTTCAGAGGTGCATGGGGTAAGCGCACCCATGATTTCTCTATGAAAGGATGCCACCGGAAATATAGCGCTCATCAATGGCGTGAGGATATCATGGAAATTATCTAAAATTTTGATATCTTCAATGGGACCCTGGATTTCAGGGCTCTGGTTGATTTTTTCCTTTAACTCTCCAAACATGGATCCCATATGGGGGCATTCCGGTACAAGATTTTTTTCCCAGAAATCCAGCAAAGGATCAAGACTGACCATTGAACGGACCCCTTGTGATGCAACATTGCTTTCCATTGTGTTTCTCCTTATCCTGTCTTCACTTTAATAAGATACTTCACAATAATCATCTGAAAAACCAATGTCAACAAAGGTCTATCCGGTTGCAGCGGTAATTTTCATTTCAGCTCATTAGGACAGCAGATGAAATAAGTTGAGCAGAAATAGCGCAGTAGATGGATCAAAAGACAAGCAATTTCGTTCAAATTATAAAATTTGCGGTCCTTAGTTTTATGCTACTTCAAAGGATTGGAGAATTACATCCCTGGTTTTAGGGAGGGTAGCCAACACAGGCCAGGGTGGCATGCGGTTCACTGATTGAACAATTCTTACAGGTTCTAAATTCCGTTGCGCTGAAGGAGAAAAACTCGCTGCGCTCAAACAATTTCTCCTTTTAACCGCTCCTCTGCATAAGAACCTGTACAGAATTCCAATCAACGATTCACCCGCATGCCACCCCGACCTGTGGGAGCAGTAGCTCAAGGGTCAGGGTTTTCCATTCAACCTGTTGATGGATAAAGATTTTCCTTGGCCTTAAATGATAATCGGTTCCAATCTCATGGCGGGGCAAGGTACCTATTTAATTATTCCCGATTTTTAAAGAGCATACTATATTTTCAACATGACATCCGATCCAGATACTATGAAAATAGGACTCATATCCAGTTAGGATTTTATAGGTTTGACTTGGATATCACTACCCAATTATAGATATCCTGAATGATATCCAGGTCTGCACACGTACTTGTTAAAAGTCTACATTTTTAATGTTTCATGCAGGTGGGATTGATAAGTTGTTGGACATCTAAAGAAAAGATAAAAAAAACTTCCTATCCATTGGCTCAGAACAATACCCGGATTGGAAATATGAGATTGAATAGATAATTCGTGCAAAGGTCTGAAATCAAGGGATTAAAAATTTGATCACCATTCTCTTTTTTATTGAAAAAATAGATATTTTCAGGTTAAGTGAGTATAGATTATTAATAATGATATCTGCTATTCATGAAAGGAAAATCCATGGAATCAATGATAAATTCTAAACGATTACTAGTATCTGTTTTAATCTTAACTCTGGTATATGTGATCTGTTTCTTTTTTGTTTTTAAGATGTTTAGACCCTCTTCGGATTCATCTGACACGATCGAAAAATATGCGGCAAAAATTGAAGCAATTCAAATCCAAATCCAAGGGTTAAATCGCCTTTCCCAATCAATGGGTAAGATAGACCAGAAGAATTATACATATGTTCTGGATCAGCTTGAGCAGATGGGGGCAGCGGTTAAACAATCAGCAACCATCAATGATAAGACCACCCAAGAGATCCATACCCGTCATCAAAAGTTTGCAACCTGGCTAAAAATCCAGTCTGATACGGTATCAGGCAGTATTGATCATATGGGCAAATCCATTGACAGCTTTGTGAACAAAGAAGGTCTGGAACAATTAAAGACCGGCATTGATGCATTCCCTGATTCGGCTGATGCAAATGCCCTGGCTGAACAGATTGATCAATACCAGATAGACATGGATGAATCCATTGAAAAGATCGGTCAAGCCCTGTCTACGTATCCGAAAAAAGGTGATCTTGAAGATATTTCCGGCCAACTTATATCGCTTAAACGTTTATCAAAAACACAACCCATGGTCCAAAATCTTCCTGATGTGACGGGTGTGACGAACACTCTGGATCAGGTGATTACTCATATTCCGGAAACCAAAGTGATTGATACACTTGAGAATATGCCGTCTGTTGAACAAATACTTTCAAAAATCGACCCGAGTTTCAGGACAGATTTCGTAGATCAGGTAAAAGCGTTAATTGGTGACCATCCCCGCAAGGATGAAATTGACTCATCACTTGACAATATCGTTGATCTTTCGTCAGTTGATATATTGAGACAGACAATAAAAACGTTGCCGGATAAAACAAATCTGCTAAAGCAGATCAATGCCCATGATGCAATTATAAAAAAACAGCTTGCTGGATTAAAAACAGATTTGAGCGGACTGAAAATAAAGAAACAATTAATTGATGACCTGTCTGTTCTCACCAGTTTAGATGCGCTGAATTCATTAAAGGCAGTCATTGATACTATGCCGGATTCCGATGTTTTTGAGAGCCTGATGGGACAATTGCCAACCATAACTCCGATTCAGGATTCACGTGTATTTCTTTCCGGGATACCTGACAAGACCGAACTCGCTTTAATTGTAAAAACAATTGCCGGGTTTGAACAGATGGAACAATCCAAACAAACCCTGGCCGGTTTGACACAGGAAGGTGCGTTTCTGGGCATTTTAAAAACGAGTCTGAATGAGCAGTTCCCACTGCCCGATACCTATAACAATTCATCCCTTCAGACAATTTCAGGAACCATTGAAAGCACAGAAAATCAGATTACCGGGTTTGATGCCATACTTGCCGAACAATTGGCTGGCTCAATTAAAGCGACTCAGGATGCGGTAATAGCAGCAAAAAATTTGCAATCCATACTCAAATCCCATATTGAGATAAATTCAGTCAACCAAAACAAGATTCTTTCTGTTCTGTTCGGATATCTTATACTGATGCTTATTTTTTTTGCCGTACTGGCCGTAAAAAAATTAAAACCCAAACAATCCAAGATTGATTCGGGTGATCTCAATTCCGATTTTTTGTCAGAAGATCTGTCTGATATCCTCTGGGATAAAGATACAGCAGAAATTGCAGTATCATTAAAAACCATAACCGAGCAGATGCCCGACGTTCTCGATACTGTCGTGACCCATGCCATGAAAAACCTTGAAAAATCCAAGCAGATTTCATCGTCTGCTCAGACAGTGCACTCCAATATTGAAGGCGTGGCCAAGGCCATGACATTTGCTTCAAATAACCTGAGCACCATTTCAACGGCGGCTGATGGTATCACAACCCGGATAACTGAAATTGCTGAAAATGCTGAAAATGCAAGAAACGTAACCGGCCAGGCCGTTCTGCAGGCAAAAATAACAACCGATAAAGTTTCTGAACTGGGCAGTGCTACCAATGAAATAGACAAGGTTACCCATACGATCAATGAAATTTCAGAACAGACCAAACTGCTGGCTTTGAATGCGACAATTGAAGCGGCACGGGCAGGCGAAGCTGGAAAAGGGTTTGCTGTTGTCGCTAATGAAGTAAAAACACTGGCCAGGCAGACGGCAGAAGCCACTTTGGATATCCGCAAAAAGATAGAGCACATCAATAGTATTACCGAAGAAGCTGTGAATCAGATCAGACAAATTTCAAACAGTATCAATGACAGCGATGAAATCGTTTCATCTATTGCAAAGTCAGTTGATGATCAGTCTGTGTCCACAAAAGAAATTGCAGAAAATGTCGCTCAGGCATCACAAGGGATAACTGAGGTCAGTTCCAAAGTTTTTTCAAATCTGACCTTTATGGATCAAATTATCGAAGAGGAGAACAATATTGAGGACAAATCAAAGAAGATATTTACTGATACCAAAGGCATCAGTAAATCAGTAAATGCCCAAAAGGAATTAATAAACCGTTTATATCAAAAAATTCCAGCGAAAAAAGAATAGGCCGTTTTGTGATAGATCCTGTAGACAAATCAGCCCTCTTAAACGAGTTATAAATTCAACAAAAAAATGAACCGGGTGTGACCGGTTATTTCGGGGGTTTTTATATATTCAGGACGTACAGGTTTTCAGTTCTTTCTTTTTCTATTTTTCAGGCTGGAAATAAAGAACCTGTTTATCTCTTTAATTTTCACTATCTGCATGACAGGTTCACCTTTGTTTTGTTTTTTCAATCAACTTGTTTAACCAACTCTTTTAAAAGGAGGTATCATGCAAAAATCTATCAAATCTATTGCTGTACTATTTTTCCTGGGGTGTTTATTCCTGCTGCCGAGCCTGAATGCCGGCACATCGTATGAGTACACGGTTGTAAAAGCCGGACATGCCGGAGGAGATGTCAACCCTTCCCAGGCATTGCAAATGATCCAATCCGATAAAAATAGTTTTATTATTGATGTCAGAACCCGCCCGGAGTTTGTCCTGGTCGGACACCCTACAATGGCTTATCATATTCCGGTTAAAATCTGGATTGGCAAACATACCACTAAAGGATACGGGATGAATGTCAACCCTGATTTTGGTCCTTACCTGAAAGCTAAATTCAATCCTGCAACAGACACTCTGATTTTTATGTGCAGGAGTGGCGGACGCTCCTGCGGTGCTGCGGATTTGGCAGCAGAAGCGGGCTGGCCCGCATCACGGATTTTTAATATGCTCGGCGGTTTTGAAGGCGACAAAATTAAAAACCCGGACAGTGCTTTAGACGGAAAACGCACCATGGGCGGTTGGAAAAATGAAGGTCTGCCATGGACATATGCGGTAAATAAAACCCTGGCCTATCCTGAAATGGAATAGTACTTATCATTATGAGGTCACATCCCTGCCACAGGTAATTTTAAACCGGCCAGGAGGGGATTAGGCACTATATTGAAGCTGTAGAAGAAGGTCAAAATAACTGGAGATACTGATCGATTTGTGATAGATTTTTCTTACAAAAAGAAAAAAAGAAAAACCGGTGACCTTACGAGAGTAAATACGCAAATGAAAATAAAATGGGGCTTCTAAGAGACAATCTCAACAATTAAAAGCACCCGGGCACACCGGTGATTTTGGGGGTTAAAATTTTTCAGAAGGGACTATTGAATTGAGTTATAAAAACAAAGATCTTTGTAGAATTAGAACAATAACAACTTTTTTATCATTGGGTAAGGGCAAAGAAAGCTGGGAAAAAGAAGTCCTTAAGGCTTCTCACTTTTGTTTGGATTTATCAAAAGAATTTCATAAAAATGATTATACAGTTCAGTCTGTTAGGATTGTCACCAACCCGTTTGGTGAGTATCTGAATACTGAAAATATAGAGAGCGCAAGAAAAGACTTGACCTATCTCAGTAATCTATTGAATTCTTCTGATATGTCTGGAATCCGAATTCGGTTTGCTATTGGAGAAGCCAGGACCAAGAGAGAAATAGAGATGCTACCTGAATTGGTCAAAGAATTTGGGGATCTATGCAATGTATGTGTGAATGTCAATCTTGATGATTATGGTGTCCTCAATAATGAATTAATTCAGCGCGCATCTAAAGCTGTTGTAAAAATAAGTAAAATCACCCCAAGAGGAGAAGGGAACTTTAACTTCACTGTAAATTTCAATTGTGATCCTCTGATACCTTACTTCCCGGCAAGTTATCACAGAAAAGAACTTGGAAACTGCTTTGTCGTTGGTCTTGAAACACCAGATTTACTTGTCTACGTACTTAAGGAATTTAACCAAATTGATGTTCATAATCATAATGACTTATTTAAGGGATACTATGAGGTTATGAGCAAAGCGCTTCAATATCATATATCAACAATCAAAAATATAATAGACCGGGCAAACATTGATAAGGTTTTCTCTTTCTCAGGTTTTGATAGTTCAGCAGCGCCTTCTAAAAATTGCGCGAGTATGGTCGAGGTCTATGAACAAATGGGTGTTGAGTATTTTGGATCATCTGGCACGGTTGAAGCATCAGCACTATTAACAAAAGTTTTTAAATCTATTAAAGATGTCGAACTTGTTGGTTTCTCCGGGCTCATGCTTGCGCTGACAGAAGATACAGGACTTGCTCAAGGAACCATCAACTCAAATTTTGATATCCGTTCGTTATTAACCTACAGCTCGGTTTGTGGCATTGGCCTGGATACGGTACCAATACCAGGCGATACACCCATAGACAAAATTTCAGCACTCATGAGAGATACAGGCACAATGGCATACCGTTTAAATAAACCTTTAACTGTACGGCTGTTTCCTGTTCCGGAATTGAAAGCAGGTGACATGACTGCTTTTGAAAGTGATGATCTGTGCAACTGTGCAGTTCTCGCTGTTCCATAAATTTCCCTGCGGCTAATGCTGATCAGTGTCGTGATTCAGTTGTCAAAAAAGGGAATATGAAGACGAGTCGAATGATACAATGTAACAGCAATATCTCAACAAGCAAAATGCACCGGGCAAGTCGCGCAAGCCGCAGGTGTTCATGTTATAATCATCAACAGCCTTTTGTTAAATTTCCATAGCCTTCCAGCTTGATCTTTTTCTTGTTGCATTTGTCTTTAATGATATCGGCAGCAACCATGTTCAACTCTTTTTGTGTTTCGTCCACAACCACGTTAAATCCACAATTAAAGGGGCCTAGCCGGATGGTATTCTGGACTCCGTCATAGGTATCATGGATTTTGGTGTAGGGATGGGCGAAAAGCCACCTGAGCTGGAGGGTGGTGACGGCATTTTCCGACAGGCTGTCCATGAAATATTCCAGATCCTTAAGATCCTGGTCAACAAGATTGTTCCAGCCCAGGATTACATTGGCATTGACTTTGAATCCGCTGTTTCGGCAGAATTCAAGAGTTTCAATCACCTCCTCCATATGGGTTCCTTTGTTGAGATATTTCCACATGCGGTCAGAAGGAAACTCAATACCAAACCCAAGTGTGGAGGCCGGGATATGACCCTCAAGGGTTTTTACTACCTGTTTCAAGGCGTTGGTCTCGGCCTTTGCCGCCCGCATGAAATATCGGTATTCAATATCATCTGCCTGTGGAAGATTGGGAAGTATCTGCTTGATATGTTCCGGGGTAATGGATCCGGTATTGAGCCGGACTATTTTATGCCCGGAAAAATCCATGTCCTTGAATTCCAGGTTCATGTTTTTTCTTTTCCTGAAATGCTCCATGCTGTGCTGGGCAATGGAGCAGAACGGGCATTTTTTCCAATAACAGAGGTTCTCAAGGGTATAGGAAAAATAGATTTTGCTGTCCCGGGGAATGGTGTCCGGGATTTCAAGTTTCCATGGGCCTGAGAAATCCGGTACATTGAACAGGGTTTCAACGCTCTGACCGGTGAGAGTCAGGTTGGGGGGTAATTTCTTTTCCACCTTGAAGTGTACTGAATTCCAGCCCTCCTGGTCTGAACATCTTTCAGATGCCACAGGTCCGCCCACAATAAAGTTGATTTCAGGATACTGGGTTGCCCATATATAAGCCTGGTAGAGGTGGTTGACATAACTTGCGCTGACATAGACAGTTCCCCTTTGTATGGGAAGGGGAACATTCCCATAGGTTTCCTCTTTATACCATTTGTTGTAGTCCTGTTCGTGTTCCATCCATAAAAAATCGCCTTTGCTTCTACACAGGTCCCAGACGTCTGAAAAGCCATTGCAAAGATCAAACCAGCCGCTGTTGGTTTTGCCGTAAAATTGTATAAATAAGGTATCGTTCATGTTTTTTTATCCGTTATAATTTACAGGTAATTGGCATCCTCAACTTCAGAATCTATTACGATACATCAATTGTCATCTTTTGTCCCGGGTTTCTTAAAAATTGAATAAGGGTTTGACAATCCAAGCGGCGTATCATAAAAAGAATAGGTCTTTTTGAACTTATTTTCTTATTATTTTGGTACTGACTTTTGCAGGTGGATTATGAAAATCGGGTTTTTGATGGATGATGTAAGACAGATTGATCCAACCTGGGAAACCACTGCCCATATAATGTATGAATGCAATCAGAGGGGGCATTCAGTTTATTTTCTGGAACCCCATGATATTTATATCCGTAAGAATCATGTGGTTGCCAGGATGAGGGATATAACGGTTTTACAAAATCTTTCCATTACAGAATACTGGGAGGAATTGACCCAGTGCCTGGACAATGAGGAATTGATTTTTGAGACCGTGACCGATCTGGATGTACTTTTTTTGCGCAAAGATCCGCCACTCATCTATGAGGTCATGGAGTTTCTGGGACCCGTTAACGACAAGGTGTTTATAATTAATAATACCGTTGGCCAGATTAACGGAAACAGCAAAGCCTATAGCCTTAATTTTCCTGATATTATTCCGGAAACCCATGTATCAAGAGATCCCAGACGGTTGAGAAAAATCATTGATGATTTTGGGGGCGACATGGTGATAAAACCTTTGCATGGCCATGGTGGTCACGGGGTTATCAAGGTCAGCAATCGGGATCAGGAAAATCTTAATTCTTTGATCAATTATTACGTCAAGGCAAGTAAGCCCTATCCGGAACGAACTCCCATCATGGTTCAGGAGTACATGAAACAAATTAAGGATGTCGGGGATATCAGGATACTTCTGCTTAATGGGGATATTCTGGGCGCCATGGGCAGGAAATCTGTTTCAGGGGATTTCAGGACAAATGTCCACGTCGGTGCAGAGGTGTTTAAACATGAGATCACTTTGGAACAGAAAAAAATTTGTCAGAGAATTAAACCCAGATTGATAAAGGATGGACTGTATTTTGTGGGCATTGATATGATAGGGGATAAACTGGTTGAGATTAATTGTGTCAGCCCCGGGGGGATTCCAAGGATTAACATGCTTGATAATGTGAAACTTGAGTCAAAGATAGTGGATTTTATCCAAGAGAAAATCATTGAGCGAAAAAAAGGGAGAGATGGGAAATCAATTAAAATGGCGGGCTGATGCCTGTTTGAAATTTATTTTGATTACAGGAATTTTGATTGCAGTCTCTTTCGGGTTTATTTCCTGCCAGAAATACCAGGAACAGACTTTTTTAAAAATCGGACTTCCCGAAGAACCCAGGTCTTTGAACCTCTGGTTGGGAACCGATGCCAACTCCCGTAAAATTCTATCCCTGATTTATCAGCCCCTTTATCACAGAGACCCCCAAACCCTTGAGATCATCCCCTGGCTGGCAAGGGAAAATCCTGTATTTGATAAACAAGCCCTGACCTATACTGTAAAACTGCGAAAGGCTAAATGGTCTGATGGTTCTGATTTTACCAGCCAGGATGTTCTGTTTACCAAACAGCTTTTCTTTGATTTTAAGATTCCCAGGTATTACAGCAAATGGAAAATTATCAAAAAGCTTGAAGCATTGGATGATCATACCATTGTATTTCATCTGAAAAAACCTTCAGCCATTTTCATGTCCAGGGTTATGACAGCCCCCATTGTATCCAGAAAAGAATGGGAAAATGTGGCCAGAGAAGCGTTGACAAAGGAAAAACCCCTGCGCTCTCTCCAGAGCCATTCAGTTGAAATGCCCCTTGGCACAGGACCTTTTACCCTGACTGAATATAAAAAAGGGGCCTATATCCACATGCAGGAAAATCAGTATTTTTTCGGCAGGGGACTGAAAATCGGCAATTCTTTGCTGGGGCCCTATGTGAAGGATATATTGTTCAGTATTTATGGTACCTCGGATGTGGCCATTCTTGCCTTGAAAAAAGGGGATATTGATTTTTATTGGTGGGATATCCAGCCGGGCTATATAAAGGACCTTAAAATACAGGCCAATATAGATGTGTATTTTAATAAAAAGAGTGCTTTGTATTACCTGGGATTTAATTTGAGAAAACCGCCCTTTGACGACAAGGTCCTTCGCCAGGCAATTGCCACGGTGGTTGATAAGGATTTTATCCTGACAAGGATACTTCAGAATTTCGGTACCCCCATGCATTCGGTCGTTCCTTCGGGAAATCATTTCTGGCACAATCCTGATGTTAGAAAATACGGGCAGGGAAAAGATCATGACCAGCGGATAAAAATTTCATATGAAATGCTTACAAAGGCTGGATATTCCTGGGATATTCCCCCGGTGGACAGGGACGGTAAAATTGTCAGTCCTTCTGATATCCGCCTTCCGACCGGGGAAAAAATGGAAAAATTTGTTATCCTCACACCTCCTGCCGACTATGATCCTAAAAGGGCATTTACCGGCATAATGATTCAGGAATGGCTCAGGGAACTTGGGCTGCAAGCCTTTGCAAGGCCAATGGCCTTTAACTCCCTGCTGGATACGGTCAAGGGAAAACACGAATTTGATGCCTTTGTGCTGGGGTATGGAAAGCTTAATCTGGATCCTGATTATCTGCGGGCATTCTTTTATTCTAAAAATGACAAGCCCAGGGGCTGGAATATGAGTGGTTATCACAATCCAGAGTTTGACAGGATTGCCGATATACAGAGAACCCTTATTGACAGGGAAAAAAGAAAAGAAATCATATTGCAGATGCAGGAGATCCTTCTGGAGGATATCCCTTATCTGCCATTGTATAATCCCCATATCATTGAAGCTGTCTTTAATGAGAGGTTTAAAGGGTGGGTGGCCAAGGTGGATGGTATCGGAAATATGTGGTCCCTGTGTGTGGTAAAACCTGTAGAGTGAAGATTTTCAGGATAATGGATTATATGAGATGAGAAATCAGATTTATATTTTCGGAAAATTAATTGAGATAGTTATTATCTTTTTTGTGATTTTGACGGCTTTGTTCTTTTTGTTCCGGCTGTCCCCGGGTGATCCCATTTCAAAGATGGTGGATCCCATGCTCACCCCGGAAGACATGCGCCATCTTATCGAGCAATTGGGGTTGGACAAGCCTGTGTGGGAACAATATCTCATCTATCTTAAAAATTTTATAACCGGTAATTTAGGGGTCTCCTTTCACTATGGGGAACCTGTTTTTGATATCATCAAGGAAAGGCTGGGCTGGACTATCCTGTTGTTTACAACCTCTACCATTCTGGCAGCCCTGGCAGGAGTGTATCTGGGAAAAATAGCCGCCTGGAACAAGGGGAGCAGACTGGACAATGTCATGTCCATTTCAGCCCTTGTATGTTATACCCTGTTCATTCCCTGGTTTGCCCTGCTCATGCTCTGGATTCTGGGTTTTAAGACGGGAATTTTCCCCCTTGGGGGCATTTTAACCCCTGAGCTCTGGGTTGGGAAGAGCTCTGTTTTTATTCGAACAATGGATGTTATTCACCATATGATACTTCCCCTGATGACCCTTTTTGTTATTAATCTTGGCAGTTATCTTTTGTTGATGCGCTCCTCCATGCTCAGTGTGCTCAGGGAGGATTATATTATTACGGCAAGGGCAAAAGGGCTTTCTGAAAAAGTGATCCGTAATAAGCATGCGGCTAAAAATGCCGCTCTGCCCGTGATTACCAGTGTGGGCCTCAGCCTTGCCTTTTCCATTAACGGCGGGGCCCTGACAGAACAGATATTTACCTGGCCCGGTATTGGACGGGAATTGATTTTTGCGGTGAGCAACAATGATTATCCCCTGGCCCAGGCCTGTTTTCTGTTGATTGCCCTGGTGGTTTTACTTGCCAATCTGATTGTGGATATCCTGTATGCCTACCTGGATCCCAGAATTAGATATTAAAAGGAGTAGATAGTAAGTGGATCAGATATTGAATAATCGTGTTGTTGAGCAAAGGGTTTGGTTATGCTGAAAAATCCATATATTCAACGGTTCATAAAGGGATGGCAGATTTTTATAAAAAATCCCCTGGGAAAGACCGGACTGATAATACTTTTCGTTTTCATGGTCATGGCCCTGGCCAGTTTTTTTGTACCCCTTATCAGTCCCATGTATGATCCCATGACCGGTATTGATCCGGATATAAAGATTTCCACAGGCCCCAGCCTTACCCATTGGCTGGGCACGGACAATGTGGGGAGGGATCTTTTTGCCCAGCTTCTGGAAGGGGCAAAGGTAGCCTTTATCGTGGGCTTGTCATCTGCTTTTTTCAGTATAGTGATTGGGACCATTGTCGGTATGATATCTGGATATGCCGGGGGAATAGTGGATACCATTCTTATGCGCATTGCCGATATTATCATGGTCATGCCTTCCCTGGTTATTCTGTTGATATTATCTTCTTTGTTTGGGCAGTTTAATATATGGATTATTGTTTTTATCATTGCCATACTTCGCTGGCCTGCTGTTTCCCGTGTAATCCGCTCCCAGACCCTTTCATTGAAGCATCGTCCTTTTATTGAGGCCTCCATGGTGGCCGGCGCTTCCCATTTACGTATTATTTTTCGACATATTATGCCCAATGTGCTTCCCCTGGCCTTTTTATACATGACATTCAGGGTCACGTCTGCCATTCTTGTGGAAGCAGCCCTGTCTTTTCTGGGTTTTGGTGATCCAAGCCAGGTCAGCTGGGGAATGATGCTCCAATGGGTGTGGAAATCCGGTCATATGTTCCAGGCCCCCTATTGGTTGATTCCGCCCGGGATCAGTATTTCTCTGCTTACCCTGGCTTTTTACATGCTGGGAAGATCCATGGATGAGGTTCTGGATCCCAGGTTGAGAAAGGAGGGACAATCCTAGGAAAATGGCATTACTTTCCGTACAGAATCTTATCATTGGGTACCAGTCCCAGAACGGGCTTCTTAGGGCCGTGGATAATATTTCATTTGAGCTTGAAAAAGGAAGACCCCTGGGGTTTGTGGGAGAATCCGGATGTGGAAAGACCACCATTGGCATGACCCTGATGGGACTTTTGCCGAGCAATGCAAGAATTCTTGGAGGGAGCATCGGATTTGGAAATAAGGATTTAACAAAACTCAATGAAGATCAATGGCGAAATATCAGGGGCAAAGAGATTGCCATGATTTTTCAGGCAGCCATGAATGCCTTGAACCCTGTATACCGGGTGGATGAACAGGTGATTGAGGCCATTGTTACCCACCGGCCTGATATTTCAGCCACGGATTTGGACAAAAGACTAAAAGAGTTGTTTGATCTGGTTGAAATTCCCCAGAACCGGATGAAGGATTTTCCCCATGAATACAGCGGGGGGATGAAGCAGAGGGTGATCATTGCCATGGCCCTGGCCTGCAACCCACAGCTCATCATTGCGGATGAGCCCACAACTGCCCTGGATGTTATTGTTCAGGACCAGATACTTAAAGAGATCAAAATTGTTCAACAAAAAATGAATACGGGAATGATTTTTATTTCTCATGATATCGCCGTTGTGGCATCCGTGTGTAAGGATATCTGTGTGATGTACGGGGGACAGATTGTGGAGAAAGGAACCAGGGAAGAGGTTTTTGGTTCCCCCCGGCACCCCTATACAAAAACCTTGCTGGGATCCTATTTAAGCCTGGACAATAAGGGGGAGATCATCGTTCCAGATATGCGAGAAGCAGCTGATTTAAAACTTGAAAATGGCTACTGCCGTTTTGCCGTAAACTGCAAAATATGCTCCAGGGCCTGTAAGAGCAGGAAACCCGATTGGATTGAGATATCATCAACCCATAAAGCTTTTTGTTGTGAAGAAAGTGTTGTCAGGAATGCCAATGAGTAAATTATATCCAGCCAAACCCCCTTTAATCAAGATAGAAGGAGTGACCAAGGAATACAGACCAAGGCAGGGTTTTTTTTCAAGGGATCACAACAAGGTACTTGCCCTGAATCATATTGATCTTTCCATTGAAAAAGGTGAAATATTCGGACTTGTGGGACAGAGCGGCAGCGGCAAAACCACCACCGGCAGGCTTCTGGTCAAACTGGAAGAACCCACATCCGGAAGTATCCTCCTGAAAGGGATGCCCATAAACGAACTCAAAGGCAATACACTCAGGGACTATCGCTCCAAAGTCCAGATGATTTTTCAGGATCCCTACCAGTCCTTAAATCCATATCTATCCATTGCAGAGACTATTCTGGAACCCCTGGAGGTTCACCATATAGGCGATGAAATTACCAGGAGGGAAAAGGTGGTGGATACCCTCGATACTGTGGGTTTGTCTCCGGGTCTTGATTTTTATGACAGATATCCCCACCAGCTTTCCGGGGGACAGCGTCAGCGGGTGGCCATTGCAAGGGCCATTGTGCTGAATCCCGAGTTTATTGTGGCAGATGAACCCACCTCCATGCTGGATGCCACCATTGCCATCCAATTGTTTAAACTGCTGACCCGGATTCGGGAAACCCATGACATGACTTTTTTGTTTATTACCCATAACCTGGCTGCTGCTAATTACCTTTGTGATCGTATCGCCGTGATCCATGAAGGGCATATTGTCGAGGTCAATACTGCCGAGAAAATTATTAATAATCCAGAACATCCCTATACCCGGAAATTGATCCAGGTTCAGCCGAGCTTTGCCTTTGACCGGAAATCTTGCCTATAAGCACTGATAAATCATGGGTAATTCATAAACCATGGGGCAAAAATTTCGGTTTTTAAAATTGCATTTGGGAGTAAAAATGATAGATAAATTGTCGATTATCAAAAAAATTCTTGAGTCTGATGAGGAAACCGATAAAAAGATTCTTTTTTTGCTTGAAAATAAAGGAAAAATTGCCGGACCAGTCAGTAAAATCCATATTGAAGAACGTGAACACCAGAGAAAGTCTGTGGTTCTGAATGCCAGTGTCAATACCGGAAAGGAACGAATCCAGGCCCGGGCTGAAGATGTCTCCATTTCTGGTGTCTTTATTCGCACGGAAAAAAAAATTAGCATTGGAGAATCCATTGCCATTCGTCTCATTAGCCAGGATGACGAGGAATTTGCATTTATCTCCGAGGTGGTCAGGGTTGAGCCGAAGGGAATAGGAGTCCTGATCAAAAATATAAGCAGTGTCCACCAGGAAAGATTCCATAAATTTGTACAAAAAATGTAAGGAGTCTCTCCCAAGGTCTACAAGCCATGATTTTATAGGATGAAGGGGCTTTTTAAAATATCACTATTGGGAAAAATATTGGACAGGATCGGACAATGTGTCCAGTATGACACGGCTGCCCAGGCCGCCAATGGGCGCTGAAACATAACTCACATCTGAATTCCAAATAATATTGGCATTGGGTCCAATGGTTATTTTATCACCAATCAGGGCCCCTGTTATATTTGAGCCGTTACCTAAGGTGATAACTGAGCTTGGGGCATAAATTGTTCCCTTAAAACTGGTGTTATTTCCAAAGTTTATGGCTGTGGCATTTTGGGTACCAAAGATAACAAAATCCTGAACAGGATCAGGGTCAGCCTCATAGGTGACTGAAAAAGAATCCATGATATCAACGATCTGGTCCACATAAATAGTCAGGGAAGCTCCCTCCCGTAATATAAAAGATGTGTCATCTTCCATTGTTAAGGTCTTTTTAACATATATTACTACATCCCCGACAATGGTGATGGTGGGCCCATTTATGAATTCCAGGTTTGAATACTCAAAGGTTTTATTAGACCACGTCTTATTATTCTTAAATGTTTTATTTTTCGTGCAACTGACGCATGCAAAGGGTATGGGGTCAAGGGTTCTTCCCACACTGGTTTCTTCATCGCCGGTGATTGTAACCCCGGCTTCTTTTGTGATTACAGGGCCATTGGTGCCCACATCACCTTCCACATAGGAATTGGACTGGATTGTCATGGTTGTATTACTGAAAAGGGGACTTGTAAAAAGGATTTTACCAAGAGGTTCTTTTTCCATGCGGTAAATTAATTTAGTCTCAACATCGGTTGATACCCCCACATTGATTCTGCCAGTGGACATAAGCAGGGCATAATCGGGATCGGTGTTATCCACTTCAATGGTGAAGCTGCCTTCCTCGCTGGTGCCTCCGTCATCTAAAATAAAGGTCTGATTATGGATGTTATAGGTATCATCATAGGTTAGATCAGAATTTATATCATCCTTAACAAGGGGCAGTGCATAACCAGCCCCTGCTTCTGCAATATAATAGGCCCTGTCCATGTGATTGGCAGAGACCTGGCCCAGGGTGGATGTGGACATGAGGTTGACCATGGCCGATCCCAGGACAGACATGATCAGAATTATGGATATTAAATAGATCAGAGCAGCACCCTTATCATTTGTAAGAATAGAGATTTTATTTTGATTGTGCATCATATTTTTTTTGACAAATTGGATGGTGTTTTTCATTGGTCTGCCTTAGAGATTCCTGGGCAAAATCCAGGTTGAAAATGAAGAGATCTCATCGGATGCGCCTTGAAGTGTAAGGGCGATATGGATCAATTTGCTTGTTGTCATCCAATTGTTGTCGCCAGCACTGTCAAAACTGTTGTAGTAAGTAATTTTGAAATCTTTTACCTCATCAGTCAGGATATTTCCTCCTAAAAGCAGGGGAGAAGAGGATCCTGCCCAGGCAATGGTTCGGTTGGCTATTGAATTGCCGTCCCGGTTATAGGAATAGGTAAGGGATGTTATATCCCCCATGTTCACCTGTTCAATGGACCTCAATTCTTTTGACATTCGGGCAAAGGCAATCTGGCCTTTCAGAGCTGTGTCAGCATTGTCCCTGGTAAACATATACCCTTCAATGATCCTTGCAATGCCCATACTCATAAAAACACCCAGAATGCCTAGGATTACAATGGAGACAATCACCTCAACCAGAGTAAATCCCTTTTGTCTGACTTTTAAGGTTTTTTTTTCACGTCTGTTGGGTAAATAAGAGGGTAATGGTTTCATTGGTCTGGTCCTGGCGGATTTTCACCTTTAATATATTTTTAGGATCTTTTTTCTTTTTGACTTTGGTATCATTGTTCTTAGAAAATTTGACAAATTCATTGGTTACAATGGAAAAGTTTTGGCCATACTGGGACGGGTTATTGGTCAAATTGGTTTTTAAAACGTTCAGGTCAGCCGTATGGTCCTGTCTGAAGTGGGCTGTAATCCGTTCAGCAGTCTGGGTCAGAGCCAGGGTCTGGTTCAGCCGGATAACAGGTTGGGCACTGTCAAGGACAGGAGTGCCGAAATAGGCGAACATCATGGTAAAAATAACCGAGGCAACGGTTATCACAACAATCACCTCAATCAGAGTAAATCCTTTTGAATTTTTTAAGGATTTGAATTGACTTTTCATTGGAGAAAACCTGTATCAATGGTCATAATTATGCCCAGGCTTCCAATGGCGCCTGTTGGTCTTGGCGTGGTCAAGGCATTGCTGGTATAGGGGATTCCCCAAAGGTCAAAATAGATGGTTTCGCTGGCAGTGCCAAGGCTTGAAGGGATGGGGAAATCTATACCATCGTTTCCAGGCAGACTGATCTTGTCTGAAATGGAATTATTCCGGAAAATAAAATAGGTGTTTGAATTAAAACCAATTCCGCACACCCTGTTGGATTTCATGGCCATGATCTGGGCATACCTGATATGGGATTTGATGACCTCCCTTGTTGCAATGGATTCAGACGGGTCGTCCACCAGTCTGGAAACAACTATAGATCCAATAATACCAAGAATTACCATGATTGAAATCAATTCGATCATGGTAAAACCCTTATTGTTCCCGCATCTGACGTTGACCCTGCAACTCACTTGTTTAGGGCAGGACCCAGGTACCGGTGACAGATACCGTTTCTCCCTGGACTGCGGTAACTGTGATCGTCCCATCAAAGGTGTTTGTTGCAGGTTTCAGGCCGACCGTATAATCATCGCCCATGGGGACATCTCCAGTACCGCTTTTGGGCAAGGTATCATCATCATCGACGGCAGCACAGATTTGTACAAGAGTGGTCGGCACTTTAGAGTTTTGCAGCAGGTATTTACCATATCCCATTGACAGTCTCGCTTTTACCTCGGAAATAGCTGCATCAGCAGCCTTTTCCCTGGCATCGTTTTGAAGGTCCATGAATTTGGGAAGGGCAACAGCCGAAAGTATGCCCAGGATTACTAGCACAGCAATGATTTCAACGAGGGTAAATCCTTTTTCACTGGCAAGAATGGAATTTTCTTTTTTTGTCATTTTTAATATTTCCTTTAGTTTATAAATTTTTTTGTGCTGTTATTTGGTATTATATCATTTTGGTTAAATCCCACATAGGCAGGAAAATAGCAAAGGCAAAAAAGCCGACAACTGCTGCAAGGCCGACCACAAGCAATGGTCCAATGGCCTCTGACAATCCTTTTGTGGCATATTCCACTTCTGCATCATAATGGGTGGCAATTTCTTGGAGCATATCGTCAAGATTTCCAGATTCCTCTCCAACGGCAACCATATTGACCACCATAGGCGTAAAATATTTGGCCTGGGCCAGGGGATTTGAAATTCCCCTGCCTTCTTCAAGAAGTCCCTTTATTCGTTCAAATTCATGGGAAATGGCAGCATTATTGATAGTGTCCGTCAGAATTTTCAGGGATTCAAGTATGGTGATTCCGCTGGATTGGAGAATGGAAAAAATGCTTGAAAACCTTGACATTGCAGACTTGACAAAGACAGGACCAATGATGGGAAGCTGCATCAGCAATCTGTCCTTGAAAAATTGCCCCTTATCTGTTTTTAGGAAACGGATCGTACCCAGTATCGCAGCAAATAAGAAGAGAATGATATAAATCCAGTAGTGGGTTAAAAACGTATACATCATCATACAAATTTTTGTGGGTAAAGGAAGTTCGATTCCTGCTGTTTTAAAAATACCAACAAATTTTGGCACCACAAAAGTCAGGAGAATCATAAAAGCAATCCCAAGAAATGTCAATACCATTAAGGGATAGCGAAGGGCTGATTTAATGTCATTTTTGACCTTTTCTTCATGTTCTATGATATAGATAAGCCTTTCCAGAATTTGGGGCAGGGCACCGGAGTCCTCCCCTGCTTTTATCATTGAGCAGTAGAGAGGGGAAAAGACAGGCTTTTGACCAGAAAAGGTTTTGAACAAAGAGTTTCCCTCTTTTACATCTTCTATCATTCTGGCAGTAACGGTTTTTAATTGTTTGTTTTCGGTCTGGGCTTCCATGATTTGAAAGATTTGTATTATGGGAACCCCTGCATGTAATAATGTCTTAAATTGTTTGGTATATAAAATCAATTCTGTTGAATGTATTCGGTGGTCAAGGTTTTGGATACTATTAAACATCCCCCGCCACTCAACATGGGCGGTTTTTTTTTACTGATTCCGGAATATTTCCCTGGCGGGACAGAAGTTCCAATGCCATTTGTTCGGAATCGGCTTCTATCTCCCCGGAAAAGGAATTTCCATCATCATTAATTGCTTTAAACATGTATATTGGCATATTAAGTAGCTAAAATAGCTGATATGGCCTCTTCCGAGGTGGTAATTCCCTGGACCACCTTGTGGACGGCATCAAATTTAAGGGTTTTCAGTTGTCCGGATTTCATGGTTAGCCTGGAAATCTCCTGGGCTGATTTTCCATCAAGGATCATCTGGCGGACATCATTATTGATATACAGGATTTCGTAAAACCCCACACGGCCTTTATAACCTGTATCCATGCAGTGGTTGCAACCTTTGGCCTTCACAAAGGTATATGGTTTGTTTTTAAGCCCCCAATATTTTAAAAGATTTGGTGTGGGAGTATAACTTTCTTTGCAATAGGGGCAGACCCTTCTGACCAGCCGCTGGGCAATGGTGACAAGCATGACAGAGGATACCATGAAGGGTTCAATACCCATATCAATAAACCGGCTAATAGCACTGGCTGCATCATTGGTATGAACCGTGGAGAATACAAGATGGCCTGTCATGGCCGCCTGGACAGCAACATTTGCCGTTTCAGTGTCCCTTATTTCACCGATCATGATTACGTCTGGGTCCTGACGTAATATGGACCTGAGCCCCGAGGCAAAACTCATACCTGCCTTGTGATTCAGTTGCACCTGTCTTATATGCTCCATTCTGTACTCCACTGGATCCTCAAGGGTGATGATATTGTTATCTGGTGAATTGATTCCCTTTAGCATGGCAAAAAGACTGGTGGTTTTTCCGCTGCCAGTTGGTCCTGTGCACAGGATCATGCCATAGGGCATTTTCACCATTTTCATCAGAGCTTTGATATCATTGGGCATGAATCCAAGCTTATCCATGCTGTGAATGTCTGAGCTGGTATCTAAAAGGCGCATCACCATGTTTTCACCATGCACCGTGGGAATGGTGGAAACCCTGATATTTATTTCTTTGTTGCTGCTCACAATTGTCATGCGTCCGTCCTGGGGAATTCTTGAAACAGAGATATCAAGGTTTGCCAGGATTTTGATCCTGGAGATCATGGGTAGAAACATATGCTTGGGCGGGGTGGGAATAGAGTGAAGTTTCCCATCCACACGAAACCTTATTTCAACATAATCTTTTTCAGGGCTGAGGTGGATATCAGTGGCTCCTTCCCGGACTGCCTGGGATAGAATTGAATTTACCAGTTTGATAACCGGTGCTTCTTTTGCCATGTTCTGGAGGCTGGTTTCCAGATCGCCGGTCAGGTGATCATTTTCCTGGATTTCCCCTTCCATTGAAGCAATGTCCTGAACCTGTTTCATTACCCCGTCTTTGCCGGCATAGGCACCATAGAGAGTGGACATCAAATAATTGAAATTCTGATTAGTACAGATAATGGTTTCAACTTCCAAGTTGGTCATGACTTCAATATAATCAATGGCAATGATATCCAATGGATCCACCATGGCAACGGTTAGAATTCCGTCTTTTTTTTCAACTGGAATGACATTGAATTTATTGACAGTATCCACATCCATTATGTGGGACAATTCAGTAGTTATTTTGTAATCTTTGGGATCGTATTTTTTCAGATTTAACTGGGAAGCTATGGCATTCAGGATGGAGTTACTTGGTACTATGTTCTTCTGTATCAGGTATTCTCCGAGTTTGAGTCCGCTTTTTTTCAAGCCGGACAAAGCTTCCTCTAATTGTGCTTCTGAAATCAAGCCTTCCTGGATCAGGATTTCCCCAAGTCTTTTTCGTCTGGCCATTGATATTACCCCTTATCCATTAAAGTCTTGGTTTTCAATGAAACCACATTCTTTGGAACAGCAGAAATACCTGGTTCTATATTTTCCAGAAAGACATTGGCCTCTTCCTGGTTTTTAAAGGCCTGGTCAAGTACCACGTTAAAAAAATAGCCTTTATCCTGGCCCTGGAAAGGAAGAATTCTGACATCCAGGTCGTTGTATCTGGGAGAAGCTGCCACAGTAAATGCCCGATTAAAATCCTGGGTCTGAAATATAAGTAGAAAAACCGAATTATCGGAAATTTTTTTTGTTTCTTCTGGAACAGGAAAATGGATGGGAAGTCCGGACAAAACTTTGCCAGGAGCAGAAATACTGCTGTTATAGGCCATGACCTGATTGAGAAGATCAGGTGAAAATTCTCCGTATACCAGATTGATCATTCGGTAAACCGTGGCATTGGCCGGCACAAGGGTGCTTCCATAAATATTTTGTGGCCCTTTTTTTGAATGGGTTGATAAAGTTTTGTCAGCACTGATTTTGGGAGCAGGAGTCTTGGTCTCCAGGGGAGCTGGTTTTTTTTTGTCTGAAAGAATGGGTTTGATAAGGGTAGGGATTTTGTTTTTCAATGGTATTGTCTTCAATTGTGAATCTTCACCCGCAATTTTTTTTACAGCAGAGCCGGTTACCAGGCTTGGCTTTTGGGGTTTTTTGATAAAATAGTCTGAATAGTAGCCTTCTGCCAGAAAAAAATCGGCCAGAATGATAGCTGCGAAAAAAATCAAGGCTGATAAAATCAGGGTTCGCTTATTTTTTTTTCCGGGCATTATTTTTTTTGCACAGGATTTAACCAGAAAAAAACTGGCTTTTTTCCGTTTTTTTGTAATCAGGGCGAGAATTACCTGGTGGCACAGGGTTACCATTTTTCGGGGAGAGCCCTTGGTGGCCCAATAAATAGCAATAAATGCAGCTTTTGTAAAAACAGGGCACTGCTTACCCTGGGCAAATGATTTGTTCATCCGGTATTGAATCAACCCTTTGGATTCCTTAAAGTTCAGGAAGGTTAAATGATACCTGAAATTAATCCTATCCTGAAAATTTTTTACTTGTTCCAGGGATTCCTCAAATTCATTCTGGGCAAAAATAACAATTTGTAATAATTTTTGATCATTGGTTTCAAAGTTTAATAGTTCACGTAACAGTTCCAGGCTTTCCATGGATAATTTCTGGCCTTCATCAATGACCAATACCGTATTGATGTTTTCATCAATACCTTGGGTGAACAAATGAGCTTTTATATTTTCTTTCAGGCTGTTTTCATCCAGACCTTTCTCCTGGTTTTCCGGGATCAGCAATTCAAGAATATAGGTCAAAAATCCATGGACTGAGCTGAAACCAGGATCAAGAATCAGATGGTATTTAATCCCCTGGTCCTTGGAAAGTTCCTGGATCAACTGTCTGCTGACTGTTGTTTTTCCAGTGCCGATATCTCCTATAACTACATTGAGGCCCCTTTTAAGCCGGATGGAAATTTCCAGTTTTTGCAATACTTCTAAGTGTTGCCTTGAGTTATAAAAGAGCCTGGGATCAGGGGAGTTGGAAAAAGGCTCAATTGCAAAATTCAATAATTTATAATATTCCATGGTCTTTTTCTATTGTGACTTGGTGTTAATGGTTTGTTTCTTTAATATATGGGGGGTAATGAAAATAAGCAACTCTTCCATTTCGTTTGCCTTTTGCGTACTTTTGAACAGCCAGCCAAGACCTGGGATATCTTTTAAACCGGGAATCCCGTCTTCACCCCCACTGTTTTTTTCTTTGTTTAGCCCTCCGATCACAGTGGTCTGTCCATCAAGCAGCATGACATTGGTCTGGGCGTTTTTGGTTATAATGGTTGGATTTCCGTTTACATCATTTGTAAAATCCAATTCATCCTTATGGGTGACAATTTCAAGCCGGATAATTTTGTCATTTATGATATGAGGGGTTACCTCAAGCTTTATGACAGCTTCTTTCCATTCTATCTTTACTTCCTGGTCTTCAACGGTCTGGAAAGGGACCTCCTTACCGCTTTTAATGATGGCCTTGCGGTGATCCAGGGTTGTAATGGATGGTTTTGATAAAATATTGAGTTTCCCCTGTTCTTCAAGGGCAAGCAACTGGGCATAGAGAACGTATTCTCCCAGTTTTTGTGCCATGATTCCCAGGGCCATACCCGTTGTCCCGGCAATGGGCAGGCTAACGATATTTCCATCCGTTGGTAAATAGCTTTGGTCATTGCCGCTGTCATCCTGGAGAGCCTGTCCGAATTCCGTAACGTCTCCGCCAATGGAAATACTTTTCCCGCTGGCGTCTGTGGCAGTACCCAGGCCACCCCATTGTATCCCCAGTTCCTTGCCGGTATTTGACTCAACTTCCACTATATGGGCTTCAATGAGCACCTGTTTGATGGGCTGGTCAAGCTGTCTGATAATGGGCATGATTTTTTTTATGTCAGGCCTTGAGGCGTGGAGAATAAGGGAATTTGAAAATTCATCAACCATGATGTTTCCTTGAAGCCCTGAGTCTTCTTCCCTTACTGGCTCATTGTTTGCTGAGGCCGCATCGGCCTGGGCTGCCAATTCTTTTTTTTGGTTTGACAGGTATTGGGTCAGGTTTTTCTGCAAAGAAGTAAGATCTGCATAATTAATTCTTACAATTTTGGTCACCAGAGGTTCAAGCCGGTTTTTTTTCTGGGCCAGCTGTATCAGGCTAAGATCATGTTTGCTTTTTGTCGTTTCATACTTTTGTCTGGCTTCCATTAAATCCTGTTTTTTTTTAAGGTCTTCCACACTTACCACCCGCAATATGTCTCCAGACCATTCATAGGTAAGACCAAAGGTATCCAGTATCCCTACAAAGGCCTGATCCCAGGCTACATCGGTAATTACTATTTTGGTCTGCCCCTTGACACTGTCATTGATAATGATATCCAGGTTTGCCACCCTGGCAAGGGTACGGATCAATATGGGCAGGGAAATTTCATGCATTTTCATTGTGACCGGCATGGTGGGAAGTTTTCGGGAAATCATTGTTTTGACATCTGGGGAGGATATTTCTTTTTCCGCTGGGTCAACCATATCTTCCAAAACAGATTCGTCATTATGGACATTGGTGACCGGAACAGGATTAATAGGTACAGATTGTTCAGCCAGGGTCTGCCATTTTTTTACCTGTTCACTGGATTGGGGTTTTTTCCCTTCCTGGGAGGCACATCCCCACAGAAAAAGAGAGAACCCAAGCAAAATGCTTCCAATGATCACACCAGTTTTTGAAGAGAGTCTTCGCATAAAATCCTTTTTCCTATTCTTCTTTTAAGAATATAACAGCCTGATCAGAGTTCTTTTGCAGGATCACTTTTTTGGGTGTTATTTTTATCACCTTATACTCATATTCTCTTATGGTTTCCCCAATTTTATATTCTTTTCCGTTGATAACGGCAAAGGAAATCTTTCCCACATTCATATATCCTGAATAGATAAAACGGGAGAAAGGAGAGGATAAAGAAGATTCCTCCTCCAGTTTATCAGGGCCCAGGGAAAAGACAAAGGGATCATGCTCCCATTGAGACTCAATTTTTGTTTTTAGAATCTTCCAATGGTTTTTCTTCCTCTGGGCTTGAATAATTGAAATTTTCGATAGGGAATCCATAGCAAAATCGGTAGTTATCTTATTTGGCTTTGTTATTAATTTTTTGGTTTTCAGACCTTTATCTTTTTGGGGTAGGATAAAAAATTGAACCAGGCCATAGGCCACCGCCAAAATGGCCAGCACCAATATGATTTTGCTCTGTTTTTTCATGATTTATTTTTTTTTATTCTTATGTTCAGGTCTAGGGTAAATTTTTTCATCTGGTCTTTATTACCATTGATACTCAATTTTTCAATTGAATCAAAAAATTCAAAACCAATGATATCAATGAGAAATTGTCTGAAATCCACCAGTTGTCCACTAAGTTCAATAACCATGGATATGGATTGTGACTGGTTTCTCAGGGAATTGATATCAAAATCACTTCCAGACATGGTCATATGATTGTGTTTTGCAATCTTTGATATCCTATAGGACAATCTGACTAGTTTATTTCGGTGGATCGGTACTCTCCGGGGAAAGGGGAGCCCAGGTTCAAATTGGATTTGCTCCAGGGTCCTTGATCGGGCAAAGACAGGATATAATACCTTTAAACGTTCAAATTTCGCAGTTTGTTCCCTAATGTCTTGTCGGGTCTTACCTAGGGAACGATAGGAAGGATAAATAAAAAACAGGGAATAAAGACAGGCAAAGATAAGAAAAAGAATGCCTAGGGTAAAAGCTGTGGAGGAGTTCTTTTTTTTTCTGTCCATAATTAGAGGACCTCCAGAGTGGCTTTGAAAAAAAGAGTTTTGTCCTGGTCGGTTTGTTTTATTTGTTTGGATGTGATTTCGATGTCTCCGAAAACAGGGGATTCTGACAGTTTTAAAATATAATTCCCAAGTTCTGAATTCAGAAAATGGGAATGGCCAGACACCCGGCCTTGGACAAATAATTTTTTGGTTTCCGTATTCTGGAGGTTTTTATCTTTTTTTAGATCATAGGTCATGGAAGAAAGATGAATATGGTCTGGGGTAAAATGGCAGAGATCATAAATAATTGCCAGGGGAAGATAATTGTTAATATATTGCTTTGTATCAGAGTTTTTTGCCTCTGCAAGGGAAATGGCCTGGGTGATAGTTTCAGTTTGTATCTCTTTTCCAAATTTTATTTGTTCCCGGTTCAATTGGTCCAGTGTTGCAAAGTTCTTTTGAAGAGTAAAATTCAGAAGAAAATTGGTTGAAAAAGCCAGGGCAATAAGAAAGATTCCAGCCAGGACCGTTGTCAGGATAGTTTTTTTTTGTTTTTTAACCTTTTGCTGGTCATCAAAGGTGAATAAAAAATTGGGTGTGATATCATTGGATGACAGGGCAATGCCAAAGGCAGTTAAAACAGTATTCCTTTGTTTTGCATCTTTTGGAAAGTCAGCCTCTATTGAGTTGGAAAGACCATCCCGTAAAGGCTTAAAAGTTTCAACTACAGCTGGAATCATGGTGGATGCCTGGTTCATAAAAAGTTCACATTGATCGATTTCCCCATAAAATATATATTGGTTGATGGGGGTGTTACCAGTATAATGCTGGGCACAATATTCCCCGGTACGAACAATTTTACTGATCAGACGCTCTGAAATTTCTTTGATTTGAGAAAATTCATCCATATTTGTTTTTGTTAGTGAAGACAAATGGTCAATGGGATCCATATCCAGAGGAGTATTAAGTTCTTCTATCAGATTCTGGGAACCGGTTCTAAGGGTACGAACCAGAAGTATCCCTGATTGGGAAAAACAATAGGTTTCTGAATTTTCTCTGGATATGTTGACAATGGCAAAATAGGGATTGTCCACCAGGATCTGTCCTGTCCTGACAAAATTTTGCATGGCAAAGGGAATGGATGTAATACCGGTAAGAAAATATCCAGCCTCATGAAAGGTTTTTTCCAGGGAGCTGATTTCATTTCTGGGGGCACTGAAAACCAGAATATTTTTCTTTTTATTACCGTCAATATTGATATCTTCGAGAATTTCAAAATTAAAAATTTCCTGATCTTCATTAAATTCCATTTCCTTTTTCAATCCCCAGAACGCTGCATTGGCAATTTTGTTCTGAGGAATATCCGGAATGATAATATTTCTGATTTTCATGTTGGAAGACTTCAGGGCACACCAGATGGATACCTTTCTTTGATCCCCCAGAAAGTTATCAAGACAGTTCTTAAGGAAAACAGGAAATTCATGGTTTTCAGGCAAAAGATTTTCTGGAAAAAGGATTTCCGGCAGGGAGATGACCTGCCATTTGACAAGTCCCTTATTTTTAGCAAACCCTTTGTTGGAAGTCATAACCAGGGTGATGTTCCTAGGAGTAATCCATACTCCTAAATTCAGGTTTTTTGGTTTGGTTGAAAGGGGCAGGGAAGTATTAGAATCAAAGGAAGTCTGGGAATCTTCTGCAACAAATTTTATTGCTTGTTTTTTTTCACCAGTCCGGATCAGATCAAGCAATTTTTGGGTAGAATTGTTTTCCTTGGACTTTTTCAACGATACTCCATCTGTTTTTTTAAAAGGGAATTTGTGAAAAGGCTTATCCTTTCTGGGTTTAACTGTCAATGAAAAAATGGATTTCAGTCTTATTTTACCCGGTTTTTGGGGCTGGAACAAACCTGTCGGCGACAGGATCATATTTTGATGGATATCCTGCTATAAATTTAGATATGGTGTTACCATGGCAACCCATTACCAAGGAGTTTGCATAAAACCGGAAAATTTCCCATGTATCCGCATGGTGTGCCAAAAAAAGCGAACTGGTTTTTTCTTGTTCAGCCTGTCTCTTATATTTTTTTCTAAGATCAACTGCTTCCTGTTTGATGAGAAATCCAATGATGCGGCCTTTGACCTGATGATTCTCAAGGTAGGCCATGACAGCCTCCAAAAAAAAGGATGCAGCACACAGCCTTGATTCTTGAACCAGGTTTTTATTGCAGAAGTCCAGGTGAGCCCTGATTTTTGTTTTGTACAGCAACCTTTTTTGATTTGTAAGAGTTTTATAACTGCCTTTGCCGACAAATTTTTTTTTCAGGCGGTTGATCACAGCTCTGGTCATTTTTTTTCGTTGTAGCCTTGGGGCTTCATCAAATATGGAGAAATATTCTTTCAGGCTTCTCATGCCCGGAGGAGTTAATTGTTCAGATCCATTGTCCAATAATATGGATTCCACCTGTACATCCAGAAGTTTTTGAAGATAAAATATTTTTTTGCCTCTGCCCATGACTTCAAGGGGTTTGAAATAATCCACAAGCAGGGCCTGTCTGCCAAGTTTTTTAACCGGAAAAAATGAGGTTTCCCGTGTGATGGGAAGTTTTTTGTGGCCAAAGGGGTGGAGAGCACTGGTAAAAGTGGGGATGATGATCCAGGCCCCATCGGGTAGAATTTCCGTCCCATAACTATCTGTTATGGAGGGTTTGACGGAAATAAAATCTTCATCCAGTCCGGCAGGAATCAGCAAATCCTTTGAATTATGCTGTTTGGTAATGGATTGGTTCATTTCTGTTTCCAGGGTTTCAACCCTGGAACGATTATTATCGGTGATACTGACGGAGAGAGAAATTTTCTTTTTGATCAAGGCTTTTAACAGGTTTTGTTTTCCCCTGGGGATTTTGGTAAGCAGGCTGAATTCCCATTGGCTGTCCAGGCCGGATAAAACATCCCTGAGATCAAATGGGGACTGCTCCCAGTCCAGGGGGTCGGAGGCACCGTACAGGGAAAGGTCTGAATTCCCCCGGTTCAATAGTTTTTTTAAAATGCTTTTCAGGGCATCATGGGAAAAATGGGACCTGATTTTTGGCAGGGCCCATTCATTGCACCGCCTGCAATAATTGCTGCACCCAGAGGTCATCTGGAAGGTCACGGCAGTGGTAAACAGAAGATCCATCTGCCAGGGTTCAAGATTCAGGTTTTTTTCCCAGGTTTTATACTCCACATGCTCCACCTGTCTTGACTGGTCCTTTACTTTTCTCTGGATCAAAGTCTGGAGTTCCAGATATTTGTCCTGCATCCTTTCAGAACAATTTGAAAGAGAATGAGAAAGAAGAAAGGTTTTGAACTTTTTAAAGGCTACCTGGACCTGGCGGAGATATTTTTCATTGGTTTCGCTGAGATTGGTCCCTTCTTTTCGGGCCTGGGAAAGAATAAGATCATAAATGGATTCTGCATCAGAAGAGTTATTATCATAAATAGCTGCAAGAAAAGCATTTTTCTTTTCTTCAAAAAAAGGGTCTGGGCCACTCAAGCAAGTGGCAGGATCTCTTTGGGAAATTTGAGTTTTTTCCTGCATGCTTTGTTTGTCCATTACTATAAAAAACAGGGGAGCTGTTTTGTGAACAGCTCCCCTGCATCATAAGTTACTATCAGTCTATAATATCTGGCTAACTTCTATGCTTAAATGATCAGCCACGAACCTCTTCTTTCACAGTGGTGGCCAGTTTGTACAAAATGGTCAGAACCAGAAAACCCGTGGCATAGACACCCAGTGTTACCATGATCTCCTTGCCCGTGGGGGCGTACTCTGTCACATGGTGGAGAGGGGAGGGGACAAACCCGCCGGAAATCATGCCAAGGCCCTTGTCAATCCATGCGCCGATAAAAATCATGGCACAGGTGAACGGCAAGAGTGTGGGATTGTTTCTCAGTTTTGGAATCACAAGGAAGATGGCTCCAAGGGTCATGAGTATAAATCCAGACCACATCCAGGGTACCAGGGCATTGTATCCGTGGTATCCAAAGAGCAGATACTGGAGATGGGCCTGGTGACTTGGAATTCCTGAGTAGAATACCACAAAACATTCACACAGAAAAAAGAACAGATTGGCAATGATGGCATAGCAGACAATTTTTGCCAGGGTCTGCATGGCTTCCCAGCCTGGATCAAATTTGGTGAATTTTTTGATAATATAACAGAGAATAATCAAAAATGCCGGTCCTGCAGCAAAAGCCGATGCAAGGAATCTGGGGGCCAGAATTGCTGTAAGCCAATACCCCCGACCGGGCAGGCCGCAATACAGATATGCAGTTACCGTATGAATGCCGATGGCAAAGGGAATGGACAGGTAAATCAAGGGCTTTGTCCACATGGGAGGTTCCACCTGGTTTCTTTCGGCTTCCAGGATTTTCCATCCAATGACAATGTTTAAAAACAGATATCCATTAAGAACCAGCATATCATAGAACAGTACTGATTTAGGTGAAGGGTATAATAATACATTCAGCATCCGTATGGGCTGGCCTAAATCCACCATAATGAAAAGTAGACACATGACCAGGGCACCGACTGCTAAAAATTCACCTAAAATCGTAATCCTGTGAAATTTTTCATAATCATGCAGATAATAGGGAATCACCACCATGACCCCTCCTGCGGCAACACCCACAAGAAAGGTAAAGTTGGCAATATAAAATCCCCAGGACACGTCCCGGCTCATTCCTGTGGTCATCAAACCGTTGACAAACTGGTCTATATAAGCGACCGTTCCCGCTCCT
>Ga0307988_1000274_pt1 | contig 38843 bp, 35 predicted proteins | sample EllFjometagen183_FD_203166 | JGI IMG/M metagenome (GOLD analysis project Ga0307988, IMG submission 203166) | Marine microbial communities from Ellis Fjord, Antarctic Ocean - #183 | ecosystem: Environmental > Aquatic > Marine > Unclassified | place: Southern Ocean | collected 2014-10-08 | reverse complement strand
ACATGGGAGTAATCACAAGCAGGAAGAATGAAAAATGGGAAAATAGAAAAATAAATCTGTGAATTATAATAAAAATCATATAAACAAGAAGTAATTTCTCACGCAAAAAGGTTTTTCGACAGTCTCAATGGTTATGTTAAAAAGGCAGAGCCGAAACCCTGCCTTTTTAACTAATCAAATAACCCGAATAATTAAACAATCAATTGCCACCGCACACCGACCAAACTAGCCTCAGGTTATACGTATTGTAACAATATATGCTCCACCATTGGACTTAATCTTCACACACATCCGCCAATGGATTCCAGCCATAGTTGGCCCCTACATCCTGGGCACATATCAAACCGCTTGCACACTCAGAGTCTCCATCACAGTCGCCTTCTCCCTCTGAGCAGGGATTGTTTTCAGTACAGTAATCATCACCAGGATAGTCGTCAAAGCCTTCACACACATCCACCAATGGATTCCAACCATAGTTGGCCCCTACATCCTGGACACATATCAAACCGCTTGCACATTCCGAGTCTCCATCACAGTCGCCTAATCCCTCTGAGCATGGATTGTTTTCAGTACAGTAATCATCACCAGGATAGTCTTGACACACATCCGCCAATGGATTCCAACCATAGTTGGCCCCTACATCCTGGGCACATATCAAACCGCTTGCACATTCAGAGTTACTGTCACAATCGCCTAGTCCCTCTGAGCAGGGATTGTTTTCAGTACAGTAATCATCACCAGGATAGCACGATTGTTCACAACCAGGCTGTCCACAACCACCACAGCCGGGATCATTATCACAGACATCGCCTATTCCGTCACTGTCTGCATCCAGCTGATTTAAATTGCAGGTGTCCGGGCAGTTGTCAGTATCTTTTTCAATCCCATCCTTATCAAAATCTAAATGTTTCGCAATATAGATCTCAAAATCATCCCAATCTCCGTCATAAACTCCTGAATCCCAGACCACATGACCGCTGTCATTGAATTTCGGATGATAATCATCATCTGAGTTAACTGTCAGCTGGGTGATTGTAGTTCCGTCATAATAAAAGATCTCACGATCTGTACCATTGTCATAACCACCTTGACCCTGCCAGACCACATGACCGCTGTCATTGATCTGTGGAGATTCATCAAAGATAGTATTCTCAGTCAGTTGGGTGACGGTACTTCCGTTATAATAAAATATCTCGTAATCTGAACCATCCCAACCTCGCCAGACAACCTGACCGCTATCATTAAGCTGGGGGAAGGCCCCAGTATTTGAGTTGTCTGTCAGCGGGGTGACCGTACTTCCGTCATAATAAGTGATCTCACCCATATAACCCACCCAGACAACATGACCGCTGGCATTGATCTGGGCATTGCTTTCTGTATATGAGTTGTTTGTCAGCTGGGTGACCGTACTTCCGTCATAATAAAAGATCTCTCTATCATTAACGTCTTTCCAGCCCTCCCAGACAACATGACCGCTGTCACTGATTTTCGGATATTTATCATGATATGAATTGTCTGTCAGCTGGGTGACCGTACTGCCGTCATAATAAAAGATCTCTTTATCATTACCGTCAGAGCCCTCCCAGACCACATGACTGCTGGAATTGATCTGAGGGTAATCCTCAATGTATGAGTTGTCTGTCAGCTGGATGGTCGTGCTTCCGTTATAATAAACGATCTCACCATCAGAAGAAACACTACGCCATACCAGATGGCCACTGGCATTGATCTGGACATTGCTTTCTGTATATGAGTTGTTTGTCAGCTGGGTGACCGTACTTCCGTCATAATAAAGGATCTCACCATCCGAAATAACACTATGCCATACCGCATGACCGCTGGCATTGATTTGAGGATTTCTATCATCAGCTGAATTGTTTGTTAGCCGGGTGATCTCCCATAAAACATTTTCTGCAGTAAAAATCTCACCAGAACCTTCCCACACCACATGACCGCTGTCATTGATCTGGGGAGATATATCATTATATGAGTTGTCTATCAGCTGGGTGGTTTCCCATCCGGCGCTTGCCATTATTGTTACAGATAGAAACAGCAGAGTTAAAATTGGTATTAAATACAGCTTCTTCATGATTCCCCCTCGTTGAGATATAGTTAGTGCATACTAAGTATTTTAAACTTTTAGATTAATTCATATAAAAGTATCAACATGATCTTAAAAGTCAATAATTAATTAAATTCATATAAATACAATATAAAAGGTCTGCAATCTATCGTTTTAATAAATTATTATTCTTAGAATACAACAAACCATTTCTGTCTATAGGATGAAACACGCATTTTATCTGGAGGTGTATATATATTAACTTGGGAATTTAGTGAGGATATTTATATAATTGTTTGTTGTATATGTTAACAGTACTTCAGGTATCCTTAACAATTCAGAGGTAGTTAAAAATCAACAGTTGCGATAATAACATTAACTTTCAACTGGTTGAAAAAAACATATATTACTTTTAGTTATATGAAAAAGAGATATTTTAAAGAGTGGGTACTTTTAATAAGATGTTTTTGTTAGATGTAATTAAAACTACTCAGGTATTACTGTAAGATCAAGTTCAAGCTTTTATAAAAATAAATTGTTTTTCGTCATTTGTTATGCGGGAGAGCATTACTTCTTTGAACCGATACGGTTCTCTGTTCCTGAAATAAGCCGTTTTATGTTATTGATGTGTTTAATGAAAATAAGGATGGCCATAACCACGCCTAGCAGAATAATTGGGGATGGGCAGGAGAACGCAAACATCAGTAGAGGTATGGTTGTGGAGGCAGCCAGCGAAGCAAGGGAAACATAACGCCACAGAAATGCGACTAGCATAAAGATTAAAAGTTCAATAAGAATTACCACAGGGGCAAGGCATAAAAATATACCAAATGCAGTGGCAACTCCTTTTCCCCCTTTAAATTTTAAATATACAGGGAAAAGATGTCCCAGGAATGCAGCCAGCCCGATTGCTGCAACTAACAGGGGCGAATTAAAGATGAGTGTGCCTGCCCATACCGGCAGAAAGCCTTTGAGCATGTCGCCCAGAAAGGTAAGCGCCCCAAACTTTTTTCCAAGTATGCGGGCAGCATTGGTTGCGCCGATGTTGCCGCTTCCTGATTTTCTGATATCATCCTTTGAGAACAGTTTTGCAAGGACTATTGAAGTTGGAATAGATCCAATCAGATAAGCAGCAATGATGAAGAGTATTGTTCCCATATTATAATTGTCTAAAGTATCTGAAATCGTTAGCGTCCTTAAAGTAAGAGCATAATGCTGAGTATGTTTTGCACTATGCTCTTATGATGTTATTTATCTTGAAGTGGGTTTGTTTCTAGTATCTGTAATGGTCTGCTTTGTACGGTCCCTCTGCAGGTATGCCGAGGTAGTCTGACTGTTCTTTAGTCAGTGTTGTTAATTTGACTCCGAGCCGGTCAAGGTGAAGGCGTGCCACTTCTTCATCCAGCTTTTTTGAAAGAGTATACACCTTGTTCTCAAATTCTTTTCCAGCAAGTTCTATCTGTGCCAGCGCCTGGTTGGTAAAACTGTTACTCATTACAAAACTCGGGTGCCCGGTTGCACAGCCAAGGTTAACAAGTCTTCCTTCGGCAAGAACGATGATTGAACGGCCTGATTTTAAAGTCCATTTGTCAACCTGCGGCTTTATAGATTCTTTTGTACAGCCTGATTTTTCAAGGTATGACATAGCTATTTCACTGTCAAAGTGTCCAATGTTACAGACAATGGCTTCGTTTTTCATGTTTTCCATATGTTCGCCTGTAATTACATGGAAATTGCCGGTTGTGGTTATGAAAATGTCAGCCTGGCCTACCACGTCTTCCATGGGTTTTACTTCATAGCCGCTCATTGAAGCCTGCAAAGCGCAGATCGGATCTATTTCTGTTACAATGACCCGTGCGCCATAACTCCGCATGGATTCGGCACAACCCTTTCCCACATCACCGTATCCAAGCACAATGCAAACTTTTCCAGCGATCATAATATCTGTCGCGCGTTTTATTCCGTCGGCCAGAGATTCCCGGCAGCCGTACAGGTTGTCAAACTTTGATTTTGTGACAGAGTCGTTAACATTAATTGCGGGAAAAAGAAGCTCACCTGCTTCCATCATTTGATAGAGCCTGTGGACGCCGGTTGTTGTTTCTTCTGATACGCCCTTTACTTTTTCTCCTATTTTTGTCCATTTGTCAGGGCTATTTTTAACACTTTCTTTCAGGCGGGCCATGATGACTTCCATTTCATGGTGGTCAAATGACTGTTCAGTCAGTGAAGGGTCTTTTTCAACTTTTGTGCCCTGATGAATGAGAAGGGTTGCGTCTCCACCGTCATCAACTATCAGATCGGGGCCGGATCCATCAGGCCAGGTCAAAGCCTGTTCTGTGCACCACCAGTATTGTTCCAGAGTTTCTCCCTTCCAGGCAAAAACTTTCGCAGTTCCTTTTTTTGCGATTGCAGCAGCGGCATGGTCCTGAGTTGAAAAAATGTTGCATGATGCCCAGCGAAGATCAGCACCAAGCTCATATAAAGTGTCAATGAGCATGGCTGTTTGAATGGTCATGTGCAGGCTGCCCATGACTTTAAGACCTTTTAAGGGTTTTGAAGGACCATATTTTTGACGGACTGCCATAAGGCCGGGCATTTCGTTTTCAGAGAGCTGCATTTCTTTTAATCCCCATTCGGCAAGGGAAATATCTTTTACTTTATAGGATTGAGCAAGATCCAGCGGCATTACGTTCTCTTTTGACATTTTTATCTCCTGAAAAGTGTTTGTATTAGAAACTTTAGTGGACGGTTATCTTGTTATGAAGAAATGGTATAACAAACCGTATTTTTTAAGTATAACTTTTTAGTTAATTCTCTAACAATAGTATCTTTTAATTATAAATTGTCAAACGTTTTCAGTTAGAACTTGCTTTTGTTTAGGCATAATGTTAATTAAATTATTCGATATGAAGTATATACAAACAGCCATTTTTCAAATACTTAGGCGGTAAATTCTCTTTTTAAGGGTTTAACTGACCGCACTGTTAAAATGGAACGTAGGAAATGAAAGAGATATATAAATATAAAGAAGATCTTGAAAAGCTGATTGATAAAGGGCAGGAAATTAAAATTCTTACTCTTATATCAAAGCTGCATCCGGATGATATAGCGGAGCTTCTGGAAAATCTTGAGGAGGAGGAAAAATCAAAGCTTTTCCGTATCCTTGATGTTGAGACAGCTTCAGATGTTATTATGGAACTCAATGATATTTCCAGAGAGCTTATTATAGAGGAAATGTCTTCTGAAGAGATTTCTGAAATTGTTGATGACATGCCTTCTGATGATGCTGCCGACCTTATCGGTGATCTTCCTGAAGAGCAGGCACAGGAGGTATTGAGTCATCTTGATCAGGAAAAATCAGAAGACGTTCAGATGCTTCTGGAGTACCCTGAAGACTCTGCCGGCGGTATTATGCAGACAGAGCTTATTTCTGTTGAACAGCATTCAAGTGTAAGTGATGCAATTGAACTTATCAGGTCTCATTCGGAAGAAGTTGAAGATTTCCACAATGTTTTTGCAATAGATGAAAAGGACAAACTGGTTGGTGTTTTGCCGCTTAGAAAGCTTATCCTTGCAAAAGCGGAAACTCCCATTTCAAGCATAATGGACAAGTCGGTTATTTATGTTGATGCCGGAATGGACCAGGAAGAAGTCGCAAATACGGTTAAGAAGTATGACCTTATAGCATTACCTGTTGTTGATAAAGATATGCGCCTGCTTGGGCGTATCATGGTTGATGATGTCATTGATGTTATTCAGGAAGAGGATTCTGAAGACATCTTCAGAATGGCCGGTATTTCTGAAGAGGAAGATGTGGTGTACAGCGGTTCAATCTACAAAGTGTGCATGACAAGACTGCCGTGGCTTGTTTTTATTCTTTTCGGTACTCTTTTAAGCGGTTATTTTTTGTGGGTTTATGAATCTACCTTAAAAGAGCTTCTGGCGCTTGTGACTTTTGTGCCGGTAATCTGTGCCATGAGCGGCAACGTGGGCGTACAGTCCACCTCGATCGTTATTCGCGGGCTTGCTACCGGGAGAATAGATTTTTTAAATTTAAAAAAATTGGTTCTTAAGGAACTTATGGTCGGCATAATTGTCGGGCTGATCTGTGCTTTTATCGGGGCCTGCATTGGTATGCTTTGGCATGGTAACATGGTGCTGGGGATTTCAATATTTCTTGCCATGTTTATCACCATAACTTTTGCCTCTTTTACCGGTGTTCTTATTCCGATATTTTTTAAAAAAATAAAAATTGATCCTGCAGTTGCCTCCGGAGCTCTTGTTACCACCTCAAACGATCTTATTGCGATAAATATATATTTTCTGCTGGCATCAGTGCTAATGAAGACAATTGGCTGAAGCAGAAAGTTGATTTTTTTATGCATAAGGATTATTATTAAGGTTATTATTTTAAATATAAGAGGTGATATTTTTAAATGCTCCATCTCTCAACAGAAGCCATTATACTGCAAACAACTGATTATGCTGAGTGGGACAGGATTGTTTCTGTTTACACAAAAGATTTTGGAAAGATAAGAGGTATTGCAAAGGGCGCCAAAAGGAGCCGTAAAAGATTTGGAAGCGCTTTAGAGCCTTTTACCCATAACGAACTTTTCTTTGTTGAAAAAGAGACTCAGGGGCTTGTAAGGTTTGAAAGGTGTCATATTATTAATATGTTTACAGAGATGGCCCAGGACCTGCGAAAGGTTATTTATGGAAGCTATTTTCTGGAGCTTGTAAATACAATGACACCTGAGAGAGAAAAGAATTCGGAAATATTTTCTCTGCTGCTCTTTTTTATAAATCTTTTAAAAGAAGATGATTTTCGAGAAGGCATGATGCGGATATTTGAACTTCGCCTTTTTTCTTTGCTCGGTTATCAGCCACAGTTTTTAAATTGTACAACCTGCGGACATGAATTCAGTATTAAGGAAAAGTACAGGTTCTCGGTTAAGCGCGGAGGAATTGTCTGTTCAAAATGTCTAAACAAGCATCCTAATCTTCTGCCGCTGTCAAATGGTACCATAAGGATTTTTCAGCAGGCACAGAACCTGGCCCTTTTAAAGATAAACAGGATATTTTTTTCTCCTTCGGCAAACGAGGAGGGGAAGATGATTTTTGGGAAGTTTCTGGAATACCATATTGGGAGAAAACCGAAATCGCTGGATTTGCTTGATCAGCTGGGATAGATGGTGATACCGTAAAAAGTTTACCTGCTGTGTTGAGTTGTATCTTCAGATTTGCGTTCCTTGCAGCTGAGGCTTTTTACGAAGCTATTAGATTTTTGATACAGAGGTTAATTTATTTTTAAATTGGAGGATGATGTTTTGACTTTTCAGGAGCTTGTGCTGGGGCTGCAGAATTACTGGGCTTCAAAAAATTGTATTATTCAGCAGCCGTACGATATTGAGGTTGGTGCAGGAACTTTTAATCCCGCTACTTTTTTAAGATGTCTTGGTCCTGAGCCGTGGAATGTTGCTTATGTTGAACCGTCAAGACGTCCTACTGACGGAAGGTATGGTAAAAACCCCAACCGTTTGCAGCATTATTACCAGTTTCAGGTAATCATGAAACCATCACCCATGGATATTCAGGATCTTTATCTTGACAGTTTAAAAACCATGGGAATAGATCCACTTGAACATGATATTCGTTTTGTAGAAGATGACTGGGAATCTCCAACTCTGGGGGCTTGGGGGCTTGGCTGGGAGGTCTGGCTTGATGGAATGGAAATAACCCAGTTTACTTATTTTCAGCAGGCCGGAGGAATTGATCTTAAACCGGTATCCGTGGAGATCACCTACGGTATCGAGAGAATTGCCATGTATTTACAGCAGAAAGATAATGTGTATGACCTGGAATGGACAAAAGGCATAAGTTATGGAGATATCCATCATCAGGGTGAGGTGGAGTTTTCAAAGTATAATTTTGAAGCATCAGATCAGGAAATGCTTTTTAATCTTTTTAATATTTATGAAAAAGAATCGCTTTCAGTTATTGAAAAGGGGCTGGTGCTGCCAGCCTATGATTATTGTTTAAAGTGTTCACATGCGTTTAATCTGCTTGATGCCAGGGGCGCGATAAGTGTTACTGAAAGAACCGGATATATTGCAAGGGTAAGAAATCTTGCTCGTAAAGTTGCCGAGGCATATTTGTCTCAGCGTGAGGAAATGGGTTTTCCCCTGATTAAGAAATAAGACACAATAATTTTTACAGATAAGGAATTTGTCAATGGCTGAAGAACTTCTTCTTGAGGTTGGAACTGAAGAAATACCTGCCGCGTTTATGCCGGGGATACTTTTATCCTTTAAAGAGCTGATGGAAAAAGAATTTGTTTCAAAAAGGATCGGGGTTGAAGAGATAAAGACCTTTGGTACTCCGCGCAGGCTTATCCTTATGGCATCTGGAGTGTCTGAACGGCAGGAGGATCTCGAATTTACAAAAATGGGGCCGGCAAAAAATATTGCCTATGATGCTGAAGGCAACCCGACAAAGGCAGCGATTGGTTTTGCCAGAGGTCAGGGCATTGATGCAGGTGATCTTGTAATAGCTAAAACAGAGAAAGGTGAATATATCTCTGTAGAAAAAAAAGAGATTGGCGTGGAAACGGAAACTTTACTTCCTGAGATGCTTGAAAAAGTAATATCTTCAATACCCTGTCCTAAATCCATGCGCTGGTCAGATCTTGAAGTTCGGTTTGTCAGGCCGGTTCATTGGATTGTTTCTCTTTTTGGAGGCAAAAAAATACCCATTTCCATGGGCAATATAAAGTCTGGAGATGAAACCCGCGGGCACAGGTTTATGGCTCCTGCCTCCATTAAAGTTACAAGTATCTCATCATATCTTGAGGAGATAAAAAAAGCTTATGTAATCATTGATCCGGATGAAAGAAAAAAGATAATACAGAAGAAAATAATTGAACTGGCAGCTGAAGCCGGGGGCGTTCCTGACGCAGATGAGGGTCTGTTAAATGAAGTGTCACAAATTATTGAATCGCCTTTTCCAGTTTTGTGCAGATTTGATGATGAATATTTAAAGCTGCCAAAAGAAGTTATCCTTACCCCGATGAAAAAACATCAAAAATATTTTCCAGTTCTTGATAAAGGAGGGATTCCCCTCTCCGCTTTTATTGCGGTAAATAATACCGATACAAAAGATCCAAAGGTGGTAATAAGCGGACATGAGCGTGTTTTAAGAGCGCGCTTGGCTGATGCAGAGTTTTTCTATGTGGAGGATCAGAAAAAATCACTCGTAAAAATGGTAGAAGAACTTAAAAATGTCCTGTTTCAGGCAAAATTGGGGACCTCATATGAAAAGGTCATGCGTTTTCAGGCGTTGGGTCTTTTTATTGCAGACCTGCTTGGAAAGACTAGTCAAAAAAAAATGGTCGAAAGAGCCTCTTTTCTTTGCAAGGCAGATCTTGTCTCTGAGATGGTGGGAGAGTTTGCAACGCTGCAGGGAGTTATGGGCCGTGAATATGCAAGAATTTCGGGAGAACCCGAAGAAGTGTCAGAAGCCATATTTGAGCATTATCTGCCCCGGTTTGCAGGAGATGACCTTCCGTCATCAGATATAGGTGCTGTGGTTAGTCTCGCCGACAAACTCGATACGATTGTAGGCTGTTTCAGCATCGGGCTTATTCCTACAGGAACGGCAGATCCATATGCTTTAAGACGCCAGTGCCTGGGTATTGTAAATATTATACTTGATAAAAAGTATGTTTTGTCTCTTAAGGAGAGCATAGAAAAATCTATTTCGCTTATCGGGGACAAGGCTGAAAGATCTGTAGAAGAGGTAACCGCAGATGTTTTAAGCTTTTTCAGAGGCCGGATCTCAAATTTGTTTACTTCAAAGGGGGCTTCTCATGATGTAGTAGAGTCGGTGCTTTCTCTCGGAGTGGATGATATTGCAGACATCGCCAGCAGGATTGATGCGCTTCAGCAGATGAAGAAGGAGCCTGATTTTGAGCCTCTTGCAATAGCCTTTAAAAGAGTGGTAAATATTATTACAGGCAAAGCATCTGAGAACATAGGTACCGGTGTAGTTCCGGATAAAGATCTTTTTGAACAGCAGGAAGAACATGAATTGTTTGATAAATATGTTGAGATCAAAGATCAGGTGAAAGACCTTATGACACAGAAGTCTTATCTTGAGGCTTTAAAGATTATAGCGTCGATCCGCGAAACAGTGGACGGCTTTTTTGATAATGTGCTCGTTATGGCAGAGGATAAGAAGGTAATGCAGAACAGGCTCGCGCTTTTATGCGGAGTGAATTCTTTTTTTACTGATTTTGCAGATTTTTCAAAGATATCTTCAGAATAAAAAAAATATTTCAGGAGGAAGACAGTTATGGCAAAGTTTGTTTATTTTTTCGGAGGCGGAAAAACAGAGGCAAGGGCTGACATGAAGGAAATTGTCGGGGGCAAGGGTGCAAATCTTGCAGAGATGTGTAATCTCGGCATGCCGGTTCCTGCAGGCTTTACGATCTCCACAACATCGTGTGAACATTTTTACAAAAATAAGCGGAAATGGCCCAAAGGTTTAAAAGAAGAAATTCAGAAGAATCTGAAAAAACTTGAAACCGTAATGAAGGCAAAGCTGGGCGATCCGGACAAGACCCTTCTGGTTTCTGTGCGTTCAGGCGCCGCAGCTTCCATGCCGGGGATGATGGATACGGTTTTAAATCTTGGTTTAAATGAAAAGGTGATTGCGGGTCTGGTAAAGAAGACCGGGAATGCGAGATTTGCCTGGGATGCTTACCGTCGGTTCATCCAAATGTTCGGTGATGTGGTCATGAATGTTCCGCATCATGACTTTGAGGCAATTCTGGAAAAGAAGAAAAAAGCGGTCAAAGCAAAGAGTGATACGGATCTGACCACAAAAGATCTTCAGGATGTGGTGAAACAGTACAAAGCGATTTATAAAAAAGTGACGAAGGAAAATTTTCCTGACGATGCATGGACGCAGCTTGAAAAATCAATAAATGCTGTTTTTATCTCCTGGAACAATGACCGTGCGATCACCTATCGCAGACTTTATGATCTTAAAGGGCTTATCGGTACAGCGGTAAATATTCAGGCAATGGTGTTCGGAAATATGGGCGAAACCTCAGGAACGGGTGTCTGCTTCAGCCGTGACCCGTCAACAGGGGATAACAAATTTTACGGTGAATACCTGATGGATGCACAAGGTGAAGATGTGGTTGCGGGAATTAGAACGCCGCTGCCGATCTCAACCCTTGCCCGTCAGAATAGTAAACAGTATAAAGAGCTGGTAGGTCTTAAGGACAAGCTTGAAAAACACTATGCAGATATGCAGGACATGGAGTTTACCATTCAGGAAGGAAAACTCTATATTCTTCAGACCCGGTCAGGGAAAAGAACCGCTGCTGCAGCGGTAAAGATTGCGGTTGATATGGTCAAGGAAAAAATGATCACAAAAGAAGAAGCTTTAATGCGGGTAGAACCGGAACAGCTTGACCAGCTGCTTCATCCCATGTTTGATGTAAAGGCTGAGAAGAGCGTGACTGTGATCGCAAAAGGTCTTCCTGCTTCACCGGGTGCTGCAACTGGCAGGATCGTGTTTAATGCCCATGATGCAGAAGCCTGGGCTGAAAAGGGTGAAAAGGTGATCCTGACGAGGATCGAGACCTCGCCCGAAGATATTTCAGGAATGAACGCAGCGGTGGGTATTTTGACTTCCCGCGGCGGTATGACTTCTCATGCGGCTGTTGTTGCCCGGGGAATGGGCACCTGCTGTGTTGCAGGTGTAAGTGAGATAAGGATCGATTATAAAGCAAAGACCCTGAAAGTGGGTAAGCTGACGCTGAAACAGGGGGATTATATCTCTCTTAACGGATCAACCGGCGCAGTACACAATGGACAGATCAAGACTGTTGAAGCTAAGTTGTCGGGTAATTTTCAGACTCTGATGAAATGGGCTGATGAGGCCAGGCGTCTGGGTGTGCGTACCAATGCGGACACACCGGGGGATTCGGCAACTGCGGTTAAGTTCGGCGCGGAAGGGATCGGCCTTTGCAGGACAGAGCATATGTTCTTTGAAGGAGACAGGATCACATCTGTTCGCAAGATGATCCTGGCTGATGATACTGCCGGCAGGGAGAAAGCCCTAAAGGAACTGCTTCCGCTTCAGAGAAAAGATTTCGAAGGGATTTTTAAGGCCATGGGAAGCCGTCCGGTAACCATACGCTTAATTGATCCGCCCTTACATGAGTTTGTCCCCCATGATGATGCTTCCCAGAAAAAAATGGCAAAGGTTCTGAAAGTTTCCCCTGCGGCAGTAAAAGCCAAAGTAGAGGATCTTCATGAGTTTAATCCCATGCTGGGACACCGTGGCTGCAGGCTTGGGATCACCTACCCGGAGATTATCCGGATGCAGGCGCAGGCCATCATTGAAGCTGCTATTAATGTTAAGAAAAAGAAGATAAATGTTCATCCGGAGATAATGATCCCGCTTGTGGGTGAGATGGGTGAGCTTATATTCTGTAAGCAGGTGATTGAGGAGACCATTAAAGAGGTTTTTGCAAAGAAGAAAGCAAAAATAAATTATATGATCGGAACCATGATCGAAGTTCCAAGAGCTGCTTTAATCGCTAATGAGATCGCAAAAGAAGCAGAGTTCTTTTCTTTTGGAACCAATGACCTTACCCAGATGACATGCGGTTTCAGCCGTGATGATGCCGGTAAGTTCTTAAAAGAGTATGTTGAAAAAGGTATCTTTGAAAAAGATCCGTTCCAGGTTCTTGACCAGGAAGGTGTAGGACAGCTGGTTGAGATGGGAATCCAGAAGGGCCGTTCAACTCGGAAGAACCTGAAAATTGGTATCTGCGGAGAGCATGGCGGCGAGCCCAGTTCCGTTGCTTTTTGTCACCGGGCCGGCATGAGCTATGTTAGCTGTTCACCTTTTAGAGTGCCGATTGCAAGACTTGCCGCTGCACAGGCTGCTATTGTGGAAAAAAAGGCCAAACGTAAAACAAAAAAGAAATAATGATACAGGTTATAAGGTTTGGTATTAATAGTAACCGCTTAGGCTAATTATTAACACAAGATGAAGGGAGAATTTATTATGAAAAAAGTTTTAATAACAAGTATGGTACTGTTTTTTATGGCTTCTGGAATTGCTTTTGCCGCTGGTGCGCCAAGGGACAACTGCGGATGCGGACTGGGAACACTTCTTTTTGAAGGAAAAAGTGGTCTTGTGCAGCAGGTTCTGGCTGCGACCACAAATGGTAGTTCTGGTACACAGACCTTTGGAATCAGTTCAGGAACTATGGAATGTAATCAGCCTTCAAGTTTTGCTTTAAACGAACAGCTTAACAAGTTTGTTGCTTCAAATATGGATAACCTGGCAAAGGATGCTGCAATGGGTCGTGGTGAATATGTTGATACTCTGGCAGAGCTTATGGATGTTCCGGGTTCTAAAAGAGTTGAGTTTTCACAGATGCTTCAGGAAAACTTTTTAAATATATTTACTGAAGCGTCAGTCAGCCATGTGGATGTTATTGAAAATATAGCACATCTCATGTAATTAAATCAGGAAAGTGTTTTCGATGCATACTAAAGAAAGATACGGATATTTAAAAAAAACCGTATCTTTCTTTGTTTTTTTTACAGTAGTTCTTTTTGCTGCTTTTTGTTCTGCTGAAGAGCTTTCCAAGGTTGATCTTTTGGTAGAACGGGCCATAACGGACAAGCTCCATGAAGATGATTACTGGTTTATTCTCCTACATTACAAAAAAGGACTGTCATGCGTAAAAAGCCTGATAGATGATTCTGAATTCTTTCTTTCTGAAAACGGAAAGAATGATCCGTTGTCTGAACTTGAAGCAACCATTCGTTCTTTTTTTCAGGAAGATAAAGAAAAAGCAAAAGAAGTGCTTTGCAGGTTTACGGCAAGATATTTCTGGCTTAAAGATAAACTCGGGTTTGATATTTCATCTCTTCCTTATTCTGGTTGTGCAGAATTTGATGCTACATTGAAAAGGATAAAACCTGAATCTGCAGTCCTTGTCTTTCCATCAGGTTATATTAACAGTCCGGCTTCAATGTTTGGTCATACCCTGATCCGTATCGATTCCGCTGAAGATAGCAGTCTTCTTTCCTATGCAGTAAATTATTCTGCAACCGGCAATGATTTAAACGGTATTCTTTTTGCTTTTAAGGGTATCTTTGGTTTTTATCAGGGCTATTTTTCAATTCTTCCCTATTATGAAAAGGTCAAAGAATATGGCGATATTGATCACAGAGATATGTGGGAGTATCGGCTCGACCTTACCAAAGAAGAAATAACTTTAATGATGCTTCATCTTTGGGAGCTTCAGGGAATATATTCAGACTATTTCTTCTTTGATGAAAACTGTTCGTACATACTTCTTTTTCTGCTTGATGCTGCAAGGCCGTCACTTAAACTTACTGATAGTTTTGATTTGTGGGTAATGCCGGTTGATACCATAAGAGTGATGGAGAAAAAAAAATTATTAGAAGCGGTAGTTTATCGCCCTTCAAAATCCGTAAAGATAAAACATCTTATTTCAGCCACAAAAGAAGAGCAGCATGATCTTGCGCTTAAAATATATAATGGAGATATTGGGTCTGGTGATGTCTTAATACAGAATTTTTCAAAAAAAGAAAAAGCAAGGACTCTTGACCTTGTTATGGAGTACTCGCAGTACAAATATTCAAGAAAAGAACTCACAAAGGAAAAATATTTTGATGTTTTTTTTAGCGCTTCAAAGGTGCGAAGCAAACTTAAAAATATTGAGCCATATATAAAAGATATTGATTCTCCTAACTCCCCTGAAAAAGGGCACAAACCGAACCGGTTCGGTATTGGTTTTGGATTCTTGAAAGGAGCTGATCGGGGTGATGAAAATGTTTTTTTTCAGGAGATAAGAATAAGGCCGACATATCATGATCTTCTTTCTAATGACAGCGGGTATGTTAAAGGTTCACAGATCGAGTTTACCAATATGGTTTTTCGCTATTTTCCGTCAAGGGGAAGGGTTATTCTTGAAAAACTTGATATTATAAATATTGTTTCGATTTCAGAGCGGGACAAGTTTTTTAAGCCTTATTCATGGAAGGTGGATACAGGCTTTTTTCGGAAGAGTCTTCCCGGAGGAAAGAGAGGACTTTTTTATAAGCTTTCTTTTGGCGGCGGTTATGCGTGGGATAAAAAGCTTTTCGGAACCATTTATTTAATGGCAGATTCTGAACTTAATGTGAGCGGAAGAATTAAAAACTCTTTTTGTTTTGGTTTGGGCGGTACAGCAGGTATTCTAAAAGAGGTTTCAGGCAGATATAAAATTCATCTTTTTGTTAGGCCCTTATATTTTATGCTGGGTGATACTCATACCGGATTTGAGTGGAAAGCGAGTCAGCAGGTTTCAATTACCGCAAATACAGCCGTTTCTCTTGATTTTTCAGGAAAAGATTCTTTTAGTCACTATGAATTAGAGGCAATGTTCTGTTTTCATATATATTTTTGATTGTGGCTATGTATTTTGGTAATTAATGGATTTTAGTAACTATATAATAATATTTTTTGTTACTTTCTGACAAATATCCATAACTATCTAATATTTCAAAGTATTTATGGCTTATTATTCTTGGTTCATTTCTGTGTTTGTGATATAATTTAAAATGTTTAGAATATCTAAATAACTGCTGAGGGAGATATTTGTCCTGATATGAATAAAAGATTCTGCGTAAGCAAAGTTTTCTTTTTATTTATGGTTTTGGTTCTTTTGCCGGTGCATGTTTCCGCATATGTAGGACCTGGAGCCGGTTTCGCGGTGGCAGGTTCTTTTTTTGTGATGTTTCTTGCGATACTCTCCGCTTTTTTGGTACTTTTAACCTGGCCTGCACGCTATTTTATTAAAATGATTCGTTACCGAAAAGTAGCTGCCCGTAGCAGGATTAAAAAAACTGTTGTGCTTGGACTTGATGGTCTCGACTATTCCCTGATTAACAAATTTATGGACGAGGGGAAGCTTCCTAATTTTACAAAGCTTAAAGAATCAGGAAGTTTTAAACCTCTTACATCAACAGTGCCCCCCATATCTCCTGTGGCATGGTCAACTTTTCAGACCGGTTCAAATCCAGGAAAACATAATATCTTTGACTTTTTAACCCGGGATAAGAAAACATATGCTGCCATTTTGAGTTCTACTTCAATAAAGGGTTCTTCAAAATATTTTTCACTGGGTAAATACAGAATTTCTTTGGGTAAGGCTGACATACGTCTGCTGAGAAAAAGCATTCCTTTCTGGAAGATTCTTGGTGATAATGGGGTTTTTAGCAGTATTATCCGGGTGCCCATAACTTTTCCGCCTGAAAAATTTAACGGTATTCAGCTTTCTGCCATGTGCGCACCTGATCTCAGAGGGACACAGGGTATGTTTTCATACTATAGTACCGGACAAAAAGATGGGGAAGAACCTACTGGCGGAGAATACTTTAAGGTTGAGAAAAATAACGGTTTTATAAGCTCCGTTCTTGTTGGGCCGGAAGACCCAATGCTTGAAAAAGGTGGAACACTTAATTGTCCGTTTACAGTTGAAACGCTTTCAGATGAAAGTGTTATTTTAAAGGTTTCTGGAGAAAAGTATGTCCTGAAAAAAGGAGAGTATAGCGACTGGATAAAAGTTGAATTTAAGGCTTCTCTTGGAGTTAAGATTTCAGGGATTTGTATGTTTTTAGTGAAAAATATTTCGCCGGAGTTTAAACTATATGTTTCACCTATTAATCTCGATCCTGCAAAACCGGCCATGCCCATAAGTCATCCGAAAGTTTATTCAACCTATCTTTCAAAAAGGCAGGGCTCTTATGCTACTCTCGGTCTTGCAGAAGACAGCTGGGCATTAAATGAAAAGATACTCAGTGGCGAAGATTTTTTTAAGCAGTGTACTCAGATGGATAGCGAAAGAGAAAAGATGTTTTTTGATTCTCTTGAGAATATAAAACAGGGACTCTGTGTTTGTGTGTTTGACGGAACAGACCGGGTTCAGCATTCATTTTGGCGTGAGATTGACAAAGATCACCCTTCGCATGGTGGTGATTTTAAACAAAAGGAAAATCCTGCTATTGAACAGATCTATAAACGCGCAGACACGCTTCTTGGAAAAACTATTGAAAAATGCTTGGATAAGGATACCCTGCTGATGGTTATCTCTGATCACGGGTTTAATACGTTCAGGCGAGGTATTGATCTTAACCGGTGGTTGGAGGAAAATGGTTACCTAAAGCTAAAAGACAGTAAACGTTACGTGGCTAATCTTGCAAATGTTGACTGGTCCCAAACAAAAGCATTTGCCATAGGTTTAACAGGTATGTACTTAAACATTAAAGGACGCGAAGCAGAAGGGATTGTTGAGGAGGGTAAAGAGGCGGAAGGTTTACGAAAAGAGATTGCTGAGAAGCTGTGTGTACTTAATGATCCTAAGCAAAACACACCTGTTATAAAACATGTTTACAACGCAAGAAAAGTTTATGTGGGCCCCTATAAGAATGAGGCGCCTGACCTTATAGTTGGATATCATATAGGTTATCGTGCATCATGGGACACTGCAGTGGGAAAGGTAACAGAAAACGTCTTTCATGATAACTGTAAAGCGTGGAGCGGTGATCACTGTATTGACAGGTCACTTGTTCCGGGCGTGCTGTTTTCTAACAGAAAAATAGACGATGAACAACCAAGGCTTATGGACATAGGACCTACAGTCCTTGATATGTTCGGTGTAATAGTTCCTTCCCAAATGGATGGAAAGCCGCTTAAAGTGGCAGACAGGAGGTAAGATGAAAAAAATTACAAGACGTGATTTTATAAAACAATCATCTGTTGCAGCGGCTTCTTTAACCGCAGGAGTTAATGCAAAAAAAGCCTTTGCCGCAAACAAAGGTCAGGGGAAGAAAGTCATAGTTGTAGGTTTTGATGGTGTGGATCCGCGTCTTTGTGAGAAAATGATGGATCAGGGCAGACTTCCAAATCTTGATAAGCTTAGAAAACAGAACGGATACCGAGTGCTGGGTACGAGCAATCCGCCCCAGAGCCCGGTTGCCTGGGCCAATTTTATTAATGGCGCGGGTCCGGGTTCACACGGGATTTTTGACTTTATTCATCGGGACCCGGAAAGACAGGCATATCCCTTTATGTCGATAGCAGAGACTGTACCGGGTGAAGGTTATGTGGAATTTGGAGACCATAAACTTCAGTTTGATTTCTGGCCGTTTAACCATAAACCTTCAAAAACAGTTCTAAAACGAGAGGGCACACCTTTTTGGGACTATCTTGATAAGGCGGGAATAAAATCTACTTTTTATGATCTGCCTTCAAACTATCCGCCAAGTCTTTCAAAGAATGGTAATCACAGGTGTCTGGCAGGTATGGGTACGCCTGATATGCTGGGGACCTATGGTACATACCAGCATTTTTCTGAAGATGGTAAAGACATGTCAGAAGGTGGGGGAAAGCGTTCAAAGCTTACTTTTACTAATGACGTTTCTTTACCAGCCAAGCTGATCGGACCCAAAAATACCTTGCTTAAAAAGCCTGAAGATTGCTTAGTTGAGTTTGTTGTGCAGCGTGATCCAAAGGCAAAGTCCGCTGTTATTGAAATACAAGGACAGACCATTATTCTGAAGGAAAAAGAATGGAGCAAGTGGATACCAATAAGTTTTGAGTTATCAACACCAGCTATCATGCCTGACAAGGAAGTTAAAGGTATCTGCAGGTTTTATGTTCAGGAAGTATCTCCTAATTTCAGACTCTATGCTACTCCGGTTAATGCGGATCCCGCAAGCCCTGATATCCAGATAACAGAACCTCCTGAATTTAGCGAGATGATTTCTCAGAAACTGGGCCGATTTTATACAACTGGTTTTCAGGAGGACCACAAGGCGCTTACAAATGGAATTTTTACAGATGATGAATTTGTGGAACAGGCAGGCTATGTATTATGGGAGCGTATCAACCTGTTTAACTATGCTCTTGATAATTATGATGACGGTCTTTTGTTCTTCTACTTTTCAAGTACGGATATGCAGTCACATATGCTCTGGTGGGATACAGAGGCCAAGCACCCTTATCGTTCTGATATGGAGGCAAAAAAATACTTTAATCATCTTAAAGATCTTTATGTCAGGATGGACAAAATTGTGGGCAGTCTTTTAAAACAGTATGGTGACAAGGCTCACATCATGATCATGAGTGACCACGGATTTGCTAACTTTAAACGCCAGTTTAATCTTAATACCTGGCTCCGTGAAAATGGTTACCTTGGGCCTGACAATGCAAAATCCGTTCTCAGTGATGTGGACTGGTCTGAAACAAGGGCTTTTGCTCTTGGTATAAACGGACTTTATTTGAATCTTAAGGGAAGAGAAAGATACGGTATTGTGGGTTCTGGAAGAGAGAGAGAAGAACTTCTTGAGGAGTTGGTGGAAAAACTGGAAGCGGTCCGTGATACGGATGGTCGCCGGGTTATAAGCAGAGTGCGCAGAGCTGACAAGACTTACTCTGGTTCTGAACTGAAATATTCGCCTGATTTGATTATTGGGTATGCGCGTGATTTCAGGGGATCATGGAAGAACTGTCTTGGTGATATTGAGAAAGACATCCTGAGTGATAATGGCTCGGCATGGGCAGCTGATCACTGTATGGATTCTTCAGAAGTGCCGGGTGTGCTTTTCAGTAACAGGCCGGTTATGGCTCCTGACCCGAGTCTTGTTGATCTTGCGCCGTCGATTTTAACCGAATTCGGCTTGAAAATTCCATCCGCTATGACAGGGAAAAATATTTTCAAGAGTTAATATTGTCATCTCTGGTCTATTATTTTTGGGGAATTGGGAAGACAGGCTTTGTTATAAACATGTTTTTATTAAAAGTTGTTAAAGGAGAGATTTAATGGCAAAGATCAAAATTGATTCCAATCTTTATGATCGTGCGAAAAAGGCTTCGGAAAAAGCAGGGTATACCAGCTTTGAAGAGTTTATAACTGCTGTTATTGAGAGGGAGCTTTCACAGCTTGAATCATCCTCTGGAAGTGATGATGTAAATGATCAGCTCCGCGGACTGGGATATATAGAATAAGATGGATTTTATTGTTTTACTTCTTATAGGTTTAAATAGTGTAATGAATGCTGTTGCAGGTGTTCTTTTTGCGCCTGTCGCTATTTTGCCGGGCTGGCTTTCAATCACCATAATTTCCACGGTTCTCGGTGTTCTTCTTTTGCTTATTTTCAAGTATACGTCTAACCAAAAAGCCATTGGCAGTGTTAGAGATGATGTCAACGCAAATCTTATTGCGGCATGGCTTTTTAAAGACAGTGTTTCTGTTACTATTAAATCTCAGGTAAAGGTTTTCGCAGCGTCATTCAAGCTTCTTATTTACGCACTTATCCCTATGCTTGTGATGATTGTTCCGGTTAGTCTTATTCTTGCGCAGATGGGTTTGTGGTACCAGGCCAGGCCGCTAAGTGTTTCTGATGAGCCTGTAATGGTTAAGCTCAGACTGAATGAAAGCATTAAAGGCTTTCCCGTAGTAAGGCTTGAATCCTCAGAAGTATTCCGGAAGACAACCGGCCCGGTTAAAATTGTGACCAAAAAAGAAGTTTTGTGGGAGTTGAAACCCCTGAAAAACGGCATCCACGAACTTGCGTTTGAGATTGATGGAAAGAAATATACTAAACAGTTTGTGGTGGGCGATAGATTTATGAAGGTAAGCTTGATGCGGCCTGGAAGGAATCTTGGAGACCTGTTCCTGCATCCGCTGGAAAAACCATTCACTAAAGACAGCCCGGTTTCTTCGATAGAAATCGCTTACCCTGAAAGGGATTCAAAGGTGTGTGGAACAGACTGGTGGATAATTTATTTCTTTATATGTTCAATGGTCTTTGCTTTTGCATTTAAACCGTTTTTTAATGTAAGGATATAAAATTATATGGGAAAATCCTTTATAACGATTGTGGCCGGACTTCCCCGTTCAGGAACCTCAATGATGATGCAGGCGATAGAAGCAGGCGGTATCCCTGCATTAAAAGATGGGGTTCGAAAAAATGATGAAGATAATCCCAAAGGTTATTATGAGTTTGAACCTGTAAAAAAAACCAAATCAGATCCGTCATGGCTTGAGCAGGCTAAAGGCAAAGTAGTTAAGATGGTATACAGCCTTTTGTATGATTTGCCGGATAATTATGAATATAGAGTCGTGTTTTTGAGGAGGGAAATGGAAGAGGTTCTCTCATCACAAAAGAAGATGCTTGAACGTTCAGGAAGACAGGGCGCAAAAATTGGAGATGAAAAACTTGCAGAGCTTTTTAATGCACAGCTTGAAAAATTTCATAAATGGATCGCGGATAAAACTAATTTTTCAATCGTATTAATTGATTATAAAGGTATGATCGAAGCACCAATAGAACAGGCAGAGAAAGTTAATGCGCTACTTGGGAATATTCTTAATAAAGAGGGTTTTGTTTCAGCTGTTGACCCCACGCTTTACCGTAACCGTTCTTGAAACTAGTATGAGGGGCTTAAAATATGAAGCTTTCTATAGTCATCCCTGTTTATAATGAAAAAGATTCTTTTTTGACTCTGCTTGAAAGGGTTAAACAGACACCTTTTGATAAAGAGATAATCCTTGTTGAAGACTGCTCTACTGATGGTACCCGCGAGATCTTAAAAAAGCTTGCAAAAGAAGATACTTCGTTAAAGTGTGTTTTTCATGAAAAAAACATGGGTAAAGGTGCAGCCATTGCCACCGGTTTTAAACATGTTGATGGTGATATTGTGATTATTCAGGACGCAGATCTTGAATATAATCCTGAGGAATATCCGGTAATACTTGCTCCGATTCTTGATGGTCGGGCAGATGTTGTTTTTGGATCGCGGTTTCTGGGCGGAACTCAGAGAGTGCACCTTTTCTGGCATTATGTTGGAAACCAGTTGTTTACGCTTGTTTCAAACATTTTTACCAACATTAACCTGACTGATATGGAGACATGTTATAAGGCATTTAAGTCATCACTTCTTCCCCAGTTTACCATTCGTTCAAAGCGCTTCGGGATTGAACCTGAAATTACAGCCAAGTTTGCACGGCTGAAATGTAAAATTTATGAGGTGCCGATCTCCTATAGCGGACGGGACTATGCAGAAGGTAAAAAAATTGGATGGAAGGATGGGGTGGCGGCATTTTTCTGGATTGTTTATTATAACCTGAACCGGAGTATGCATTAAAAAGATCTAGATCCTGATTTATGTATTTTATCTTGTATTATTAATTTCTTATAAAGCTAATTTTTGTGCAGTTTAATACTTTGTCTTTGACCCTGAAAAGAAGGAGGCAGATAAAAGTGAAATTTTTCAGTCTTTCTTTATAAAGTATAGTTATAAACTGGGGGGGGGTGGTATTGCCTTATTGTTCGTAAAGAAATTGTAGACAAAAAAATACTCTCAAAATAGTTTGTCACATATGTAAGTTTGCCGGCTTTACGCATTTCTGAGAATAGTAAGAAATTACTTTCCATGCATCATAAAACTTGTGCTCTTCCGGCGATTATTTCAAAAGTTGCAGAAATTTTGTTTTCTTTCTTAAAATCTGTTTCATATATTTGGATCATTTTCTCCAGAGCCGTTCTTACCCCCGGGGTTCGGTTTCTTTTATTGGATGCGTTTTTTGCGCCCATACCGCGTATTGATTTCATTAGGCTATGAACACTCTGATATTCCTCAATCACAGAATATGACCTGATAACAGGGTCAGAAAAGCCGGCAAAAAGGAGGCTCTCTATTATGCCTGCTTTGGTGGTAGAAAGTTCCAGTGGTTCACCTCCTGAATAACCTGTTTCTACACATGCTTTTTTAAATGATTGTCTTAACTCAAAAAATGTTTTTGAACCAAAAACAGTAAAAGAAAAAGTTCCTCCAGGTTTAAGCACCTTTTTGATTTCATTCATGGCCCTGCTCCAGTCATTCAGCCACTGAAAGGTAAAACTTGAGACGACAAGTTCAAAAGAGTTATTTTTGTATGGAAGCAGTTCCGCGTCTGCCGTGCAAAATATTCCCTGCTCGCCTGTTTTTCCCCTTGCCTCTACAAGCATGGCATCCGCAAGGTCACAGCCGAAAATTTTTGCATTTGGAAATCTTTGGATCAGGCCTGCTGTCAGGTTACCAGTTCCGGTTCCAATATCCAGTGCGCAGGTTATCGAAAATTCTTCTGGATTTATCTGATCTATAAGCTCGGTTATGGTGCTTTTCTGAATGCTTGAGTATTTATCGTAGGTCTTTGCACTTGTATTGAAAGATCTTTTTACAAATTTTTTATCTATTTCTGACATCGTTTGTTTTTAAAAATATTTTTAGTTTTTCAAGAGTCTCTTTTTGTTTTGTAATGAATGGAACATGTCCTGTGTTGTCCAGTAGAAGCAGCTCAGATTTTTTTATTCGCTTGCTCATATAAACTGCGGCATCTGAGAGGCTTATCTGATCATTTTTACCATGTATCAATAGTAAGGGAACAGTGATCTTGTCAAGCGCATCTCTTAAGTCTTCGTTCTGAAGACACATAAGGGATTCAAGCGAAGCTTCTTTTTTTGGAATATTATTTTTATCTGTAATAATTTTGGAAATATTCATCTGTTTAATGTGTGTTAGCTCTTCAGGAGTAAAAAGTAAGTTGTGGAACGCTTGAAGTCCTTTTTCAAAGTCACGTTCCGTATTTTTATAAAGGCGTTTTACCACAACTTCAGGTATACCATTTTCATAATCGGCCCTTTTGACAAGCGAAGGGTTCCCGCTTATGAAAACAAGGGAGTTAAGAAAAGGTAAAGGTAATGGCTGTTCCAGCATTTTAAGTATCACAGAGACACCCATTGACCAGCCAATGAGAGTTAAATCCTTAAGCTCAAGCTTATTTATAAGAAGGCGGATATCTTTTGCAAAAACCTCATAGTTGAAGGGCCCGTCAAGCTGTTTTGATTTTCCATGGCCCCGGAGATCTATGCTGATAACCTGATAGTTTGCTGACAGGCTGTTGATAAAGGTTTCCCAGACTTCCGCATTCATTGCCCAGCCGTGGATGAGAAGAAGAGGCCTTCCATTACCGATAATTTTATAGTTTATTATCTTTTCCATTTTATCATTTAGGCACTTATATTATTCCAAACTTTTTACCTGTTTTTTCTAAAACTGAAAGCGCTTTTTCAAGGTCGATTTTATCATGGGTTGCCATGACCGTTAACCTAAGTCTTGATGAGTTTTTGGGTACGGTTGGCGGCCGTATTGCCTGTATGAACAGCCCTTTGTCAAAGAGTTCTTTTGCCATATTTGCAGTGTCAGACGGGCTGCCGATCATAACAGGCATGATCTGGGTTTCGCTTTCAAGGGTATTAAACCCAAGGCCTTTAAGGCCGTTTCTCATAAAAGAAGCATTTTCTTTCAGCTTGGTTATAATAGCTGGTTTTGTTTCAATAATATTTAATGCCTGGATAGCTGCTGCTGGTACGGAAGGGGGTAGAGCTGTGGTAAAAATAAAACTCCTTGACCTGTTAATAAGATATTCTTTAAGATCTTTTGTTCCTGCGACAAAGGCTCCAAATGATCCCATTGCTTTTCCCATTGTGCCCATGATAATTGTTCTGGAACTGTTTTCTATTTCGAAGTGCTCAAGAGTTCCTTTGCCGGATTTTCCTATTGTTCCTGTTCCATGTGCATCATCAATGATAAGGGTCGCATCATATTTTTCTGCCAGAAGTAGTAACTCTGGAACGGGTGCAATATCTCCGTCCATGCTGAACACACCGTCGGTAATAATTATCCTGTTATGGTAGCCTGATCCCAGATTTAAAAAGGATTCAAGTGTTTTTACGTCTTTGTGGGGATAAATTTTAACCTTTGCTCGGCTAAGCCTGCATCCGTCAATAATGCTTGCGTGATTTAATTCATCGCTGTATATGATATCTTCTTTTTCTCCAAGCGCTGAAAGAAGTCCTGTGTTTGCCATGTATCCGGTACTGAAAATAAGAGCATCTTCCGTGTTTTTAAATGCGGCAAGTCTTTTTTCCAGTTCGTCAAAAAGGGTCAGGTTGCCGTTTATTAGTCTTGCCGCACCGGAACCTGAACCCCATTTTTCTATTGCATCTCGGGCTTTCTTTTTTATCATAGGGTGAGAACAGAATCCAAGATAGTCATTTGAAGCCAGCAAGATAACCTCTTTTCCTTTCACCAGTATTTTTGGTGCAGATCCGGATGATACAGGTAAGAGCTTTCTGAGCAGGTCAGATTCTTTTATTTTTTTAAGTTCGTCTTTAAAATCAAACATTATATTAGAATATCTGAGCAGAACATTCTTGTCAACCTAATCGAAAACAGTGGTTGACGTTAAGAATTACTATAAATTTTAAGGGGATCTGAGGAAAAAGACTTTCACTTAAACAGTTTTGGAAGGTAAATTATTTTAGTAATGAGAAATTCGTTGTTTAATTACGGAACGTTAGAGGAATGGCGACTTTTTGGTAACAGACGAACAAATTTAAATTATTCTTAATATATGCAAGAGTCTTATATGAAAGGGTTCATCTTTGATTCTATATTTGATGTAATTTCTGATTATTTTGTTATTTTCAATACTTGTTTTAGTAAATATGACCCCAAATATCTGGTTAGTTACATATTTGATATTACCGAAAATCACTATGTCCTCATTTATGGGGCACGGTAATGAAAGAACAAGTTCAACTGCATTGTTAATTTTGCATCCTTTAAATCCGTGGGGGACTTTAATTCCGATTCCTTTTTGACTTATGCTGACTGCAGTAAGAATTTCTATAAAATTCTCACCGTTGATATCAAGGTGAATGGGATATTCCTTCTCAGGTACAGCTCTGAAATATCTCCGTCTATTCTTGGGCCAAAACACTCGATTAATGTCCTCCATTAATTAATCTGTCTCAACGCTTTAATGCCCAGAAGGCAAAATATAAAGTATGAGTTCTGAAACAGTTTTTTATGGCTTAAGCATATATCAATTAATTTAAAAAAGAAAACCCATTTTTTGCTTGGGGGAAATTAAAATTATTTAAAAAGTCAAAACAGGAACTGAAACGAAAAAAGTGAAAATAGCCGGCAAAGATATAAAAAACTTTTTATTATTTATGGGTTTGTTTTTTTTAGAGATACGGTAGATAACAATATGTAATTATGTAGTGGATAATTACAATAAAAAAATTACTGTGATGGCGGATTGTATGTTATGTGATGCCGTTACGATGAGAAACGTGAAAGGACTACCAGGAATAGGGTAGTTTTTTGTTAATTGTGATCAGTTTTTTTTCTATGGTTATGTATCCACCGTTTGACAATTCTTTTAGTATGAGACTAACCATTTCACGCGAAGAGCCTATCATGTTTGCAATTTCCTGATGGGTTAGTTTCTCTTCAATTACCATTTTCCCTTCCTGAGATTTTGCGTATTGGTTAAGTATTCTGGCTACCCGGCCGTATACGTCAAGGAGTGCAAGACCCTCAATTTTTTTGTTTGCCTCGCGAAGTCTCTTTATTAAATCTTTCAAAAGATTAAAAGCAATTGGATTTGATGAAAAAAGATCCATGAAATCATTTTTAGAAATGATTAACAGCTGGGTGGTTTCTTTTGTTGTGACGCTTGCTGATCGGGGCTCATCATCCAGGAGGGCCATTTCTCCAAAGTATTCACCCGGTCCGAGCATGGACAAGATTACCTCTTTGCCTTCATTGTCGTCAATCGTTACCTTGACCTTGCCTTCATAGATTACATATAGAGCGTCTGTGCTATCGCCTTCGCTCAACAAAATGGTGTTTTTCGGGAACGTTTTTTTTACCGCGACCTTTTCAATAGCGGTCAACTCCTGATCGTTAAGGCTAGCAAATAATGGAATATTTTTAAGCATGGCTTATTTGTTTTAAATTGTGTGTCGGTTTAGTCTTTTTTGAATATTTGTTGAGACGGCACCGTTCGTACGAGCATATCTTTAATTGTAGTCTCTTATTAACAATTTAACAATAAGCAATCTTACTGTCAAGAATATGAAAAGGTAAATATTTCACAAAACAACTGTAAATACTTCGCTGGCGGTAGTTAAAAAATAAAGCCATAATTAGATTGAACAGAACGTTTTCCACCAAAGATATTGAAAATTATAAGCTACGGGAGGTACAGTAATGCGAAAAAGTTGTTTGTTACCGTTTTTCCTGCATACTTTATTTCCGACCTGTCTTTTTTCCCTGATATTTGCTGGAGCGCTTCTTATTTATACACAGGAGGCGTATGCTTCACAGAGGTCTTGTGATGGAGTAGATAAGACGTATCACGCATCGGACGCTGGGAGAAACAGTGTGTGGTCTGCGATGTCGGTAAATCCTGAGGGCAAGTTTTTGTTAAGTAAAGGAAAGTCAACTCGGCCCCCATTGTTTTATTATGTTGGCACAAACAAGGAGTTTTTAAAAAAGGCAAATCATAAGCTGTTGTTTAATAATAGCAGAAATACTCTTCTAAATTCCGGACCCCCTGTAATTCCGTTACTGACAATTAAGGGAATTCTTCATCCTGGTGCAACCCAAATGGGTTTATCGTTGCTGTCGTTGCTGCACATGCCATTTTTTCAATCAGGCAGGTTTGGCCGCGCTCAAAGGTAGGCAGACACTGAAAAAACTGTGTCTCGTGCAAATGATGCTATCAAAAGCAGTTAAAAGAAATGTTTCAGCCCCATTCTCATGTCATGGAGGCATTCCGGGTTCAATGTTTACTACAGTAAGCGGATTTAGTCCGAGAATAAAAAGCCTATAGAAAACATTGGAAGCGACATTCATTCGGACCTCATTATCTCAGAAACACATGACCTACCTAAGGTAATTATCAAAAGTTATCTATATATCTGATTAAAATATTAGTGTCAAACTAACTAAAAACAGTTATTGGCACTAAAAAATTATTAAAGATAAAATTAAGATGAAAAGAGAAGTATATTTTTAATAAAAAAATAAATAATTATTGAATTACAAGTTGTTTGTTAGTATTACATATAAGAAGCTAAAGAAAAAATACGATATGTATATTAACCAATAAGTCTTACTATAAAGAAATGGAGAATAGTATGAGGGACTTTTCAGAAGGGGAAAAAAACTTGCTTGGCACACTGAATCTTACACAGAAGTGTGAACAGGAAGTTAAGAAAGTCTGGTTGGAAAGAGAGTATAAACAGCAGCGTGAATACGCAAATATGCTTTTGTTTTTAATACCTTTTTTTATGCTGGTTTTAATTGCCACGTCCACTTACGAATATTTAAAGCCTTTAAAACTTTTTATGGGAGGAATTGCCTGGACAGTCTATTTTGCTATTCCTGTCTTTTTCATATTAAAAATTTGCTATAAGATCTTGGGCTCAGAAGACAGATCGGTACTTCTTGGTCATTCTGCCATGTACATGTGGAGAAAACCAAAAGTCATTAAAAGGACCTATAATATAGTTGCGACAATTTTGCTGATGTTCATCCTTGCAAAAACCGGTCTGGAGGTCACCGCTGTCTGTCTGGCCGTAACTTTTATAGTGGTTCTTGTTAGTACGTTCAAGATACGATCAAAGGTTCAGAAGGTTCTTGATGAAATTGAAAGTCCCTGAAATTGTTGTTGATTAGAGAGAACATTAGCACTTTAATTTGTAGTTATTTAGCGCAGGGCATGGTGATGCCTTGCGCTTTGTTTTTTTTAGATTCTTGACATTGGGCAGTACACTGATTAAACTAATAAATTAGTGTATGATTCAGTTTTTATAACCTTAATATAGCAGGAGACCTGATATGAGCGGACAACTTAAGGTTGGCATGGTCAGGGAAATTAGCGTTAAAACAGAAAAAGAACATACTGCACAATATTTTTATAAAAATCTCCCAGATGTTTTCGCAACACCTTTTCTTGCCGGGTTTATGGAGCGAGTTTCAGCGGAGCTTATAAATGAACACATTGAAGCGGGTGAACAGTCTGTCGGGATTTCTATGGATTTAAAGCATACAGCCGCAACTCCTCTTGGTATGGAAGTAAGGCTCAAAACAGAGGTTATTGCTGTAGACGGAGCAAAATTTACTTTTAAACTTGAGGCATGGGATGAAGTTGAAAAAATTGGTGAAGCAACGCATGAGCGATTCATAATAAAGCCGGAAAAATTTATCAGCCGTCTGGCCAAAAAGACGGCTAAATAGAAAAAAGATATGAAACTTGATGTGATCTATACGGATAATCACCTGTTGGTGGTTAACAAACAGCAGGGGCTGCTTTCCCAGGGTGATGAGACCGGAGATGTTGATCTTGTTGCCATGGCAAAGGAGCATCTTAAGAAAAAGTTTAATAAGCCCGGGAATGTGTTTGTGGGCCTTGTCCACAGACTTGACAGACCTGCTTCAGGAGTTATGGCTCTTGCCAGGACCTCAAAAGCAGCCTCAAGGCTTTCAGCTCAGTTCAGGGACAATTTGCCGAAGAAACGCTATTTTGCAATGGTTGAAGGTAATTGTGAGGGTGAAGGTGTATGTGAAAACTATCTGCTTAAAAGAGATAAAAGGGTTCGGGTAACCGCAAAAAATACACCTTCTGCCCAGTATGCCGAACTTTCATGGAAAGCAGTGGCATGGAAAGGCAGTGTGACTCTGGTTGAGGTGCTTTTAAAGACAGGCCGTCCCCACCAGATAAGGGCACAGCTTTCCCATATGGGTTTTCCGATTCTTGGCGATTTTAAATATGGGGCCAAAAAAGAACTGGATGGAAAAAATTTGGCGCTCCATTGTTTTTTTCTGTCACTTTCACATCCGGTAAAGGATGAGACTATGAAATGGGTTTCCAGAACGCCGAGGTCATGGTCTGGAAGATTCGGGGATGAGATGGAATATATTATTAATTCCGTAAGCGGAATTAATAAGGGTTCAAGGGTCTAGGGCTTCGGCCGTGAGCTCAGCCGAACGGATTCAAGGGGTCTAGTGAAAAGCATGAAAAAGGAATTTAAGTTTAAAGACAGATTTGAAAATGTTTTGATGCTGGGAAGCGGTCATGTGCCGGCATTTTTGTATTTTGGGGAGAAACCTATTTTGTTTGATCCGGGGGTGTCGGCATTCGGACCCCGTTACCTTGAAAAAATAACGCAGAACCTGAAAGATCCTTCTTCTCTTATTCTTGCTCTTACCCATTCCCATTTTGATCACTGTGGTGCAGTGCCATATTTGTTGAGAAATATTCCCGGCATAAAAGTCGCGGCCAGTGAAAAGGCCGCAGATGTGATCCTTCGTCCCAATGCGGTTAAGCTGATGAAGCAGCTTAACCAAGAGTATGAAAAAGAGATGAAGGATGAACTTATTGGTAAAGATGTGAGTTTTGAAGCTTTTGAAGTGGATTTTAGATTGAAGGAAAATGATATCCTGGACCTGGGGAATGATTCCTGTCGGATTTTTGAAACTCCCGGGCATACCCGTGACTGCCTGAGTTATTTCTTCCCTGAAAAAGGAGTGCTTTTCTGTGGTGAGGCAGCGGGTGTTACAGAAGGTAGTTTTATCCATACGCCCTTTCTCACCAGCTTTGAAGACTATCTTTCATCATTAAAAAAAGTAGCAGGGCTTAAACCGAAAGTCCTCTGTATTGCCCATAACGGGATTTTAATTGGAGAGGATATTAGTCTTTTTATTTCAGAGGCAATTGGTGAGTTAAATGAATACAGAGATATGATTGAGAATTATCTTAATGAATATGATGATGATCAGGGAAAGGTTGTGGAACGGATAACCACAGAAGAATATGATAGTAAAGATGAACACATGCAGAACCGTGATCCTTTTATGCTTAACCTCAGGGCAAAGGTCAGTGTTGTTGTCCGGATGAGAGAGGGTTGATGTTGTGGCAGACAAGCGCATGCATGTTTTTGTAGAGGGAAGAGTTCAGGGTGTTTTCTTTCGTGCGGAGACTCAAAAGACAGCCAATAATTACAATGTTAAAGGCTGGGTGAGAAATCTTTATGACGGGAGAGTAGAAGCGCTTTTTGAAGGAACAGAAGAGGGGGTGGAGAAGGTTGTGCTTTGGTGTCATCAGGGACCGGCACATTCTTCAGTGACAGGTGTTGAGGTCAAAGAGGAACCTTTTACAGGAGAATTTGACTCCTTCTCAATAACATACTGAAAAATGTGAAAATCTGGACTTAACCTTACAATAATCATAATATAGTTTTAAGTTAATCAGACAAAAGCCTCTTATTAAAAGTTCCCAATAGTTAAAAAATCAGTCTAATAATAATTTCAAACTTCGTACCAACAGTAGCGATAAAACTCTAAATATTTATTAACCCTGAAAAAGATAACATAACCAGGGAGACTGTCGAAAAACCACGTGGCGTGAATGCGGTCATAAAAACGGCATTCGAGAATATCCCAGGATCAACGTTCTTGAACAGGGCCTTATGATTTGACACCCTATATTTGTTTCTAGTATTATGAAATGGACTTTTTCAACTGTCTCTTGAGTTATATTAAAATCAGCTTAAGTACTTTAAATGCTTGAAGTATTTTTATAACCCAACAGACCTTAAGGTCTTGTCTGTCTTTGTTATAAGCTCAATTCCCTGTTTTTTTACAAGAATCGTATCTTCTATCCGTACGCCGCCCCATTTTGGAATGTAGATGCCGGGCTCAATTGTAAAGACCATCCCCGGTTTTATTTTTTCTTTAGAATGAAAGGACACAACAGGATATTCATGCACGCAGAGGCCAAGACCGTGGCCTGTGCTGTGGGTAAAATATTTTCCGTATCCTGTTTTTTCTATATGATTTCGTGCTTCAGCATCTATCTTTTTTAATGCCCTGCCAGCAGTAATTTTTTTAATTGCAAGATCATGTGCTGTCTTTACAGCCGCATAGATTTTTTTTTGTTTTGTACTTGGTTGTCCGACAACAAAGGTACAGGTCTCGTCAGAGGCATAGCCTTTATATACAACACCGTAATCAATAGTTACAAATTCACCCTTCTTGATTGTCTTATCTGTGGCATTGCCATGGGGAAGCGCAGATCGCCATCCTGAAGCCACAATGGTTTGAAATGCAATACTCTCCCCTCCTTTTTTTCTCATTCGGTATTCAAGCTCAGAAGCAATTTCTATTTCTTTCACCCCCGGACATATCATGGGTATGACTTCCGCCAGGCTTTGTGCTGCTATGGTGGCTGCTTTTTTAAGTGCCCGGATCTCAGCCGTTTCTTTTAAGGCTCTTAAACTATCAAGCTTTTTAGCCAGGGGATTAAATTTTACAGCACCTGCTTCCTTTTTCATGGAATTAAAAAGATCCAGCGTCAGGTTTTTTGATTCATAACCGATTGATTTAATTTTGAATTTGTTTATAAGCCAGCCAAGCGCTTTCCATTTTTCACTAAAAATGATTATTTTAAAATCTTTGACCTGTTCTCCAGCCTGAGTAGTATATCTTCCATCGGTTAAAAAGAAGCCCTGATCTTTAAGTAGAAGAAGAGACCCTTCTGTTCCGGAAAATCCGGTCAAATAGCGCACAGTTTCAGGGCTGGTAATAAAAATTCCATCAAGTTCTTTGCCTGCAAGCTGAAATACTTTTCTTGCTCTTTTTTTAAGCATTAATAAATTTCTCCCAAGATCAGATTGAAGAGGCCGTCTTCTTTTTTATTGACAATTTTTTTAAGGAAAAGTAATATTTTTATTTGGTTTAAAACACAACTAATAAAGCATTTTGATAGAAGCATACATCTTTTTGTTGTAAAAAAACAAACATTTAAATTTTAGGAGGAGAACCATGGATATTAATGATCTTGCAAAACGCGTTCAGACACTTGAGGATATTGAAGCGATTAAACAGATGAAGGCAGAATATGCAGATGCCTGTGATGATCTGTACAATCCTGAAAGAATGAAGGGTCTTTTTACCGAAGATGCGGTATGGGACGGTGAAAAAGAGGGTTTTGGATTGCATGAAGGTATTGATGCAGTATGTGCCTTCATGGATGGCGCAAAAGACAGCCTGCTTTTTGGTGTGCATTTCTTTCTACAGCCAAGGATCAAGATCATCAGTGAAACCGAAGCTGAAGGTGTTTTCTACCTGTGGCAGACAAGTACCATGGCTAATGGCAAAGATATTTTCCTGGCAGGAAAAGAGTATGATAAATACAGAAAAGAAGATGGTGCCTGGAAAATGAGCCGCATGGAGCTGGAACTCTTTTATGCAGCAGATATTAAACAGGGTTGGAAAGAAGATAAGATGTGCGGTCTTAAAGAAGACGAGTAGATTAAGTATTATATATAGCTGAATATAAAAAATCCCGGTGCAAATAACATATTGCTCCGGGATTTTTTATATTTATATTTTTACGAATTAAAGTGTTTCTATGGCTGAAATACGCTTTTTTTTCAAAATTTAGACTTCAAAATGGAGCATATGCAAAAATAAGGGAAACATTGCAAACCAGACGCATAGTACTGTAAACATTGGTCAAACACAGGGATTATCAACATTTCTTGATACTCTTTATCAAGAAAATGCTCAGAAGGTGTTTTTTTTGCTTGCAATTTGAATTTTATTAAATATAATTTAGTCAATTATAGATTATATGGACGTTTGAACACAAAACAAGTTTCAAAAAACAATAGTTAATATTTTTATACAGCAGTACATTTATAGGTTACAGTTTACATAAATTGCAGAACTTTATCAGAAAACAAACACGGGCAAAAATAACTTTTACAGGAGGAGATCAAAATGCCAAAAACTAGTGCAGCAGTAGACTCATTAGTAGAGGTATCCCCCCCCCAAAAAGAAAAAACCGCTGATAATCAAGAAACTATCCTTAAGTATGCACCTCTGATCAAATATATAGCCAATCGTATTGCCTCAAGACTCCCATTGCATATAGATATCCGTGACATGATAAATTCCGGAGTTCTGGGATTGATGGATGCCCTGGAAAAATTTGACCCGGAAAAAGGAGTAAAATTTGAAACATATGCTGAGTATAGGATCAAGGGAGCAATACTTGACAGTTTAAGGGCCATGGACTGGGTTCCTCGCTCTGTCAGAAAGATTGCAACATTGCTTGAAAATACTTCTTCAGAACTTGAAAAGAAATATGGAAGACCTGCCACAGGTGATGAGGTGGCGAAAGCAATGGATATTGATGTTGATAAATTTTATAAAATGATGAGTAGAGTAAGTAATATCCCAATGCTCAGTCTTGAAATAGACGCCAGAACTTCAATTCTTGACAGGCTGTCTAGTGACAGCAGTAAAACACCTTATGAAGCTATTGATAAAGAAGAATTAAGAGGAGTTCTGGCAAATAGCATAGAAATGTTGCCTGAAAAAGAAAAAAAGGTTATTTCCCTCTATTATTTTAGTGAGATTACAATGAAGGAAATTGGGAAAATACTGGACTTGACCGAATCAAGGGTATCCCAGATACACACTAAGGCAGTTACAAAACTTCGAGGGAAACTAAGAAGAGCCGCTTACTGCTAATTAAACGGAGGCCTTTTGCTTTATGCCCGTTTATGAGTATTTCTGCAAGAAATGTAATACGATTTTCAATTTTTTTTCAAAAACAATAAACCCCGCAAAACAACCATTATGTCCTAAATGTTCAGGAAGTCTGAAAAAACAGGTGTCCACCTTTGCCTGTGTAGACTCTTCTAAAAAAGAGCCGGGTTCTGGAAATATTCCTTTTGATGAAAAAAAACTTGGGAAAATGGTCGGCAGGCTTGCGGCTGAAGCGGAAAACATAAATGTGGAAGATCCTTGCCAGGCAGCAGATCTTATGAAAAAATTCTCTGATATGGCTGGGATAAAACTTGGTCAGGGCATGGAAGAAGTTATCAGCAGGATGGAAGCAGGAGAAGATCCTGAAAAAATAGAGCAGGAAATGGGTGATATCCTGGAAAATGAAGATCCGTTTCAAATGGCAGAAAAAGACTTTTCAAAGTCAGGCAGTCCCCTACTTTCCACCAAAGTAGATGAAAAACTTTATGATCTGTAAAAGGATTCAAGGCTTCGGCGTAAGAAAAAATAAATATCTAAACTTTTACGTTCATTTCTTTGACGGCCAAAGAAACGAACTAAAGAAAAGCCGCCCACAACCTTGGTCCCGACGAGTCGGAACTACCCTCGCTTGCGTATTTTTCTGCGGCGGGTCCAAAAACTCGCTTTGCTCAGACAGTTTGGTCCATTCTTCCGCAGCCAAATACACCACTCGGCTGGGTTGCCTGGGATTTGAAAACCAAAAGAATGTTCTTTCTGGGCTTATTAATGCCGAGTCCTCTAGGTTTGGATTATAATACTTCAGGTACTTTAGATACTTTTTATTTTTACTTGAACCTTTGACCCCTGAAATCCTTGAATCTTTTCACCGGATAAATACGATCTGTATTTTTAGTTATTTCTGAGATAGAATGAGTCTTTATTTATTAGTTAAATATAGGAGCTTTTATAATTATGACAAAACATTCATATAACTTTGTCGAAACATACAATGATCTTGTTGGGTTCGGGCTTAACCGGGAAACTGATGAAAATACGGTTGTGTATTGCCTCCAAAAGTTTTCTGATGACAGTCTGATGGAAGTTTTAAAACAGAGAATGACAGACTGTGAGCTAGAGGAGGTTTTTGAATTGATTACAAAAGTATTAAAGAAGCACTTAACCGAAGAAGAGTATCACCAGTATTATTTGAAGGAAGATTGAATCCGGACACGGGGTTTAAAAGTGTCTGAAATAATCCTCAACAATTTCGAGGCAGTTAAAGGCACAGGGAATTCTTGTGACCGCTTCCCGGGAAAAAAATTCAGCTCGTTGTCCTTCCCGTACGTCGAAAGCGTCAAGAGTTATTTTTTTATTGATCGTCCTGAACATATAGATATCATAGCCGTCAAACAAATAGACGCGGTAAAGCTCCGGATTCTCCACGTTATAGTCCAGCTCCTCCTTAATTTCCCTTCTAAGTGCTTCCTGTGGTGTCTCGCCTTCCTCAACCTGTCCGCCGAACGTTCCCCAGCAGTTGGGATATTCAAGATCCGGTTTGTCGTCACGTAGTTGCAACAATATTTCTCCATCGGCATTTTCAATTATCAGCCCGCATTGCGGTCTTGTCTTTTTCATAAAATGTATTTGAGGTAAATTTTGTTTTAAAAAGTACTTTCACTGATGGTCTCATAACGATAATGCTTTTTCAATACCCTTCTCTGTTAGACAAAAAATAATCTTGACCGGCAATGTGTGTCAAGGCATTATTATAAATTAAATAATAATGGATTAAATTTCTGTGTAATATTTATAAATTGAATTAATTATTAAAGCTGAATAACTATATAGAGGAGCACAAAAATTATGTTTACTGAAAAACAGCTCGACAGGTACGCAGATGTTCTGATCTGGGGCCTGACCAAAGCCCGTACCGGAAAGTTTAAAAAAGGAGATATCATTTCTGTACGCTTTAATCTTTCGGCATTAAGATTGGCTGAGATACTTCAAGAAAAGATTATAGACATGGGGATGAATCCGGTTGTTCGCATGCTTTTCACTCCTGCCATGGAACGCACTTTTTTTGGGAAGGGAAATGATAGCCAGCTTGTTTTTGAACCTCCGGGTGAGCGTATGCTTTGTAGAAAACTAAATGGCAGCATTTACCTTAATGCACCGGATTCATTGACTCATTTACAGAAAGTTAACCCGGCAAATATTGCAAAGACCGCCATTGCCAGAAAATCGATTCGCGACATCCTAATGAAGCGCGAGGAAATAGGTGGTTTCGGCTGGACGCTTTGCTCGTTGACTACCCCGCAGCTGGCAAAACACGCAAGACTTTCATTAAAAGAATATACCGCACAGATTGTTAAGGCTTGTTATCTGGACAAAAAAGATGCTGCTGCAGAATGGGATAAAACTTTTAACAATGCCATTGAAATAAAAAAGTGGCTTAATGGTTTAAAGATAAAAGAATATCACGTTGAATCAAAGAATATTGATCTAAAAATTGTCCATGGGGAAAAAAGGCGATGGATAGGTATCTCCGGTCACAACATCCCCAGTTTTGAACTTTTCATATCTCCTGACTGGAGAGGAACAGAAGGTGTTTTTTATGCGAATCAGCCTTCTTACAGAAGCGGTAATTATGTTGAGGGGGTAAGGCTTGAATTTAAAAAAGGAATTGCTGTAAAAATAAACGCGGAAAAAGGAAATAGCTTTACCAGGCAACAGCTTGAAATGGATGCGGGCGCAAAAAAACTAGGGGAGTTCTCACTTACGGATAAACGTTTTTCAAAGATCGATAAGTTTATGGCAGATACGCTTTTTGATGAGAACTTTGGCGGCAAGTTCGGCAACTGCCATGTGGCGGTGGGATCGTCATATTCAGACACGTTTAAGGGGAACCCCTCTACCTTAACAGCCAAAACAAAAAAAGAGCTGGGCTTTAATGATTCAGCACTTCACTGGGATCTTGTTAACACAGAAGAAAAACGGGTCTCTGCGATGTTGACCAATGGAAAAAAGATTCTGATTTACGAAAAAGGAAAGTTTGCTTATTAGCTTGTTTCAATTAATGTTTTAATTTTGTCCGGTAGAAATATGATGCAAAACAACAAAACAGATTCTCATATTAAACTAGCATTGTTTGACTTTGGTGGGGTAATCGCGGACGAAGGCTTTAAGCTTGGGCTTCTTTCAATAGGAGAAGCAAACGCAATTGATCCCTGGATTTTTTATACCTCAGTGGTTTCTATCATTGCAGGTTGCGGATATCTGACGGGTGAAGCGGATGAAAAGACTTTCTGGCAGGAAGTGCGAAAACAGTTTGTCCTGCAAGGAACGAATGAAGACTTAAGAGATAAAATTTTTTCACGATTTACAATACGGGGCTGGATGCTTGAGACAGTTAAACAGCTCCGCGATCAAAATATCATAACAGCTATTTTAAGTGATCAGACAGACTGGCTTGATCGTTTAAATAATAAGGATGATTTCTTTAAATATTTTGACCGGGTCTTTAACAGTTTTTATCTTAAGCAGAGTAAACATAACGGTGGAAAAATTTACGAGATGGTACTGTCTGAGATGAACGTTCCCGCAGATTCTTCTCTTTTTGTTGATGACAATGAAAGTAACATTAAAAAAGCAAAATTAAAAGGCCTTCATACCATACATTATAAAGACAGAAAATCATTTGAAACAGAGCTTTGCCAGATTGTAAACGGAAAGTAATAACTAAGAAATATTCAGAAAATAGGGTAAGGCTAGTGCGCTAATTCACCTTCCGCAGTAAATCGCCATGGAGAACGGGTCAGGACTTGTTTTCCGTGCATCCTTTCTCGTAAGAGTCATTTTGTTTTTACTTCAATTTATTGAAAGCTTTTTCTTTTTTATGGGTAATATTGATAATATATATATGTCAAAATAAAATTATGATCTTGGGAAAAACGAGGAGATACGCCCGGGTGTTATGGGTGTATCTCCCTAGATTAGTCTGGGGATAACCCCCAGAAATTTTTGTGGAATAGATTTTTAAAAAATTATTATAGAAATGAATGGTTTTGCCTATAGACTATTTTATATAATTGAGTATAATTTCGGGAATGGCGGTAGTCCCCGATGGCCACTTGAAAATCCCCCACCTGTGGCCGGGTCAAAATCCCCCACCCTCAGACAGCAGAACGGTTGTAAGTTAATCCAGTTTCTTTTTTAATGCAAGTCTTTTAGAAGCTTCTTT
>Ga0307988_1000273_pt1 | contig 38910 bp, 30 predicted proteins | sample EllFjometagen183_FD_203166 | JGI IMG/M metagenome (GOLD analysis project Ga0307988, IMG submission 203166) | Marine microbial communities from Ellis Fjord, Antarctic Ocean - #183 | ecosystem: Environmental > Aquatic > Marine > Unclassified | place: Southern Ocean | collected 2014-10-08 | reverse complement strand
CTATGCTTTTATTGTTGTTTGATAAAACAGCGAATGATTTCAAACCCACATCTATACCTGTTGATTTATGTGTTTTTACCATTGGCTGTATATCAGCTTCACAGAGGATTGATGCAAAATATTTACCCGTCATGTTCGTTTGTATTGTGGCACTGATTATCCTACCATCAATATCTCTTGATTTTGCATATCTGACTTTACCCAGCTTGGGTAACTGCAGTTTCTTTCCTACTACCTTTATATTCCCATTTGTATATTTGGTGGTATATGACTGTATGGGATTACGCTTTGATTTAAACACAGGTTTATTGTTTTGTTTTTCAAAATATCTGTTATAGTCCTGTGACAGGTTTTCAACCGATGACTGAAGAGCTGTACTGTCTACTTCTTTTAGCCATTCATATTCTTTTTTAAGTATCGGTATGTGTGTTGAACATATATTATATGAAAGTCCTTTTCCCGTTATATTAAATGCTGTGTTCCATTTATCAAGAAAGTGATTGTACACAAACCGTGAACAGCCTATTGTCTTATTAATCAATACGGCTTGTTCTTTTGTCGGATACAATTTAAATTTGAACGCTTTTTTTAGCAACATTTAATTCATTTCACTTTCTGATTATTGATGTAGTTTCTAATTTGCACTTCCGTGTTTTCCGATACTGTAGCAACAAAATAACTAGGATTCCACAGATGCTCGCCCCATAATCCCTTTTTTATTTCTGGATGCTGCAAAAACAGTAATCTGGCAGACACTCCTTTAAGTGCTTTTATTATACTTGGTATCTGCTGTTGCGGTGTGCAATCCACCAGTAGATGAATATGATCTTTGTCTGTTTCCATTTCAAGCATCCCAATACCGTTGTCAGAAGCTATTTTTAACAAAATTTGTTTTAATGATTTCTCTATGTTGGTGTTCAAAATTTTCTGTCTATACTTAACACACCATACTATATGGTATTGTATTGAATATATGTATCCACGTCCTTTTTTTACTTCAGACATAGTCTCACCTCTATGCTAATTATGTGCTTATATTGCACATATGTCAATATATTTACGTCTATTATATTCTTATTACAAGTTCTTTTTCAATGTTTTAGTATAACATATGTCACGCTTAAAAATACATTTTTACAATTCATCCCACGTCTAAAGACACGGGTATTCTTGGTTGGGTGATAAATCTGAGTCTAAGTTGTCACCGCCGGAATACATTTTTGCAGCTTTTATCAGTGATTTTGAAGATAAAATTACATCTTTATTTTCATAATTCTTTATCTCTTTGTTTTTCATTGAAAGATCCAGCCAGGGAGAAAGTAGTATTAATCCGCTGGGACTAATCAATTTTTTTGCTTTAACAATACTTTGTGCAAATGCAAGTGCCAAACCACCGCCTGCCGAATCACCCGCAAACACAAACCTGTCGTTTGGGTATTTATTGGTAATTTGACTATAGGCACTACTTATCATGCTGAATGTGTCTTTATAATTAGCTTCTGGGGCAAGAGGATAATCCAGATATGTCACCTTGCACTTAACGGAATCCAATATTTTTTTAATAAGAAACCAGTGAATAATTGATCCCTGAGTTATATATGCGCCGCCATGTAAATATATTATATGCAAAGCTGAGTCGTGATTTTCAGGTACTATAGTTGCAATATCCTTATTCATGATCTTCCTGCCGATAACCTTATATTTTTTTCTTATAAACAAAGGGATTTTAAATTCTTTTCTCTTCATAGAAAAAGCTGCATCAAGCATTTTTTTTCTGTAATTTTATAGACAAAACTCATTATCCCAAGCATTATTTTACTTGAAATACTAATATTGTTGTATTCACTTTTTTGACACGTCATATTATATACTCCCAATACTTAAACAGCTTAATTATAGTTATATGGGTTATTGTAGCGCATTGAATGAGAAAATACTCACCTCAGAACCATCTATGAATGTACAGTAAACAGATGCTCCATCAGAACAGTAAACCCTATCACCGAATATATAAAGACCGGGCTGCAGATTATCATTAGCCTGAAGAATTTCAGTTCTTCCGCTTCCATCCAAATTGCTTTTATGCACACTATCCCCAACCAGCAAATACAAAGCTTCATCAGAAATATTCATTGAAATTGTCCAATCTGTCATCTCAACCCAAATATCTGTTACTGTCTGGTCGGATAAAAGCATCCTATGAATACTCCTGTAAGTTCCGCCGTCAAGGGCATAGTAAACATATCCGTTATGAACTAGGTAATTGTGAGAATAAAAAGGGAACACAATTGTTGTTTCTTCATTAGTTATTAAATCATATTTAACAAGCCCCGGTGCAGTACCTGCATCGGTAGCATAGAAATATATTGCCTGGTCAGCATGAACAAAACTATGTGCTCTCATGGTGGAAATTTGCATTTCACTTCCTCCATTGGGATCCATTGAATAAATTGGTCCCTGAAAAAATTCTTTATTAAAATATATTTTTCCATTTATAAATTCATAGTGATATACCGTACTGTCGCTTACTTTGACAGGCTCATTATCAAAATCATATGAATAAAGGTAATAAACACCATTATCCCCATCATAAAGCAGGAAGTAGAGAAGACCGTTATAGAACTGTAAATCTTCAGCCTGATATTCAAAATCTTCTACTGCATCCGGAAATAAATAAATATCATCTCCATGTTGTAGAATTGTTAGGTAATTCATCATACTTATCAAATCATTTCCATAAGTGATATGAAGTCCATAATGGGATGATGCATAGTTAGTATTGCCTGTACTGTCCGGACTATTCACAAGTTGAACTTTTGCAGGACCCGGCTTCGGTGTTGGCGTCGGGCTTGGAGTGGGTACAATTGTAGGCATTGGTGTAGATGTAGGTTCAAAGACCGGAACTTCCGCGGGGGTAGATTTTGGCGTCTCTCCACCAGGTGTAGATGTCTGCGTTTCAGATGTTCCTGAACATGAAGTAAGCAACAATGCCGGGATTAGTAAAACTACCAATAATAAAGCTGTAAATTTTTTCATGTGTAACCTCTTTCGATTTAATTTTAACATATTTTGCTAAATTAACCTTAACTCAATCTATCTGTCGTTTTTCAATGGTTTTACTAATATTGATATGATATCTACTCTTCGATTTTCCTAAAAGCAATATTGAAATCCATAGTTTCTACATCAAAATATAGTTTCCTCATACCGATTATGATTTTCCCACCATCAGGATTGATGTCCTGAGTTTCTTCGCGAATAATGAAAAGCTCTCTAAAATCCACTGGCTCGAGTCCTTTTGGTATATGAATAAATACTCGGCCTGTTTCACCTGCAGGGCGATTAAATACTCCTTTAAGTGTCATTTCCTCTTGATCCCATCTAAGGTGCTTCATCTCAACATCACCCTGTGTTAAATGCATATCAGTGCCTATTACCCATGGATGCGTGCGGGCTTTTGTAAAACGCAGAACTCTGACATCATGGGCGGGAATATTTACATTTACAACCCCACTTATTGAACCCAGACAGTGCTCATTCCAGAAATCATAAACCATACACTCTGAGTCATCTTTTATGATTTCACCTGTATTCAACTGCCTTCTTATAGGCTTATTCTTAAAGTTGAATATTGCCATAACTGTGTATTCATCATAATATTTTTTTACATCGTATCTATAGACACTTGGAGTATCCGGATAACAGGATTCAAAAAGATCGCAGGGAATCATTGCATTGTCTGTTACAGGCAGTATTTTCTTAATCATATCAAGCCGTTCATCACAGATATTAGGTATGTCATCTCCCATCATTACCGGATTGCCTGATAACCCAAACAAACTGCATACGACCCTGGCTTCATTTTTCGAAACAGGTTTTCCGATTGTGACCATATTAAAAGCATCATTTATATACAGCTTCTTATTATTGGGGTGAGTAATGGCATAATCTCTTGTTATTTCTGCCACAAGATTAAAATTATTTGTAAGATAGTTCGCAGGATAATAATGGCAATATTTGGTAACCGGCCGGCCTTCCCCAAAATCACGGGCGGCTCGAACACCATCAACCAAACCAATGTTGTAATATGTAGGTCCGCTTGATGACAGTAGATAAGTATCATCAGATACTGTCTCTTTGATAACCTGCATAGCGCTTCTATAAGTTTCAGGACCGTTTATCATATTCTTGTCATATAAGTCGTAATCAGGATCAATTCCATGGTATAAAAAATCTACCATATAATATGAAATACCGATCTCGTTATAATAAGTGAAGGTTTTCCTTAAAAATTCATGCAGATCCGGATGAGATGAATCCAGGTACAGTACCCTTGGCAAATCCTTTGCTTTTTGACCATTAAAGGGCTGATGAGTTATTCTTCCGGTCTCTGCCCCTGCCATTTCACCGTTTTTCATTGCAATGGCATCTTTTACATGGTGATAATTATCTGATGCCACATTCATCCAAAAAGGAGCAATCCACAGCCCTGTTTTCATGCCCCTATCACGGCAGTACTTACTTAGATAAGCCATTCCGTTGGGGAAGCTATATTTATTGTCCAGATCCCAGTTGCCCGGAAGGTTGTCCTTTATATTTACAGTACTTATCCAAATATACTCTACTCCAAAATCCTTCAGCCTTTTATTGATAGCTTCCACATTCTGCATAACCAGTTTTTCATGGTTTTCTTTTGTAAAGGCATCCCTGAAATTCCAGCCACCAATCCAGCCGACAGGTGCCTTTTGACGTGTCTTTATTTTATATCGATAGCTGACCGCATCAGCAAATGAGTCTAAGAGTTTATATGGATTTTTATCTTCTTCAGCATAAAATGTCTCAGTTTTAAGGGTTTGTCCCGGTTTCATTTTAAAGCCATTGAAATCACAATAGACACTCATGGCACAATCATAGGCTAAGCTTCCCCCGTTTACTGATAGAACTGTTTTAGTTGAGCTGTTGATTTTATTGAAATTAATTTTACATGCGGCTCTGTCAAAAGAAATAAATCCCAGGGATATTCCGCCATTTCCTTTTGAACTGACAGTTGTATAAATAACTGATTCATCATTATCGGCTATATCAGAAAGATGCATATTCTTATTTCCGGCGCACTCGCCTCTTTGAAGAATTATGACAGTATTCTCAGGATTCTTAGTGTATTCGATTGCAGAATCTTTAATAAAATAGCATTTACCGATGCTTATATCAGATTCTCCGGTATTTAAAAACTCTATATCTATTGTTAGCATATCTCTGAAAACACCCGTATTAAGCGTAGCCTTGATATCTGACCCGGGAATTTTAACCTCATATCCTGCTCCGGGAGAATCCACCACAATTAATTCCGTAGCCTCTCCATTAATCTCTAGTGCCATTTTCACATTATGTATAGAAAAGATATTCCCTATAATATCAAAACCACCATTTTCATACTTAAAATTAAACATACTCTACCCCCGCAAAACAAATTCAACTTAATTATAATGCATTTGTGATGGTCTCAGTGGTTTATTTTGTTTTACTATTTTTTTGAATATTTGAGGTATAAATAGTATGAACGGAGGATTTTATGTCCAATTTAACAATTAATAAACGACTTACTCTTTATTTTATTTTTACATTTTCTATTTCATGGATTCTTTGGATACCATCAGTATTAATCTCCAATTCTATATTAATTCCCCCCGCCCTGCAGATTGCAGGACAGTTTGCAATTTTCGGGCCGGGAATTGCGGCTATAATCCTTCTCGGTAAATTTGAGGGCAGACAAGGTGTCGGAAAACTTTTTAAAAATGCCTGGAATTGGAAATTTAAGAAAATTTGGTTACTGCCAACACTTTTACTGCCAGCTGTAATGATAGGCATAACTCTTCTGATAAAGCTCCCTATCGAAGGAAGCGTTTTTGAATTAGGAGAAACATTCGCTCCAATCCCATTATTCGCTGTAATTTTATTTTTTATAGGAGGTCCACTTGAAGAGTTCGGATGGCGAGGATATGCGCTTCCACTATTATTGAAAAAGAAATCTTTGGTAGCTGCAGGTCTCATTCTAGGGGTTCTGCACGGGCTATGGCACATTCCACTTCACTTCATAGACGGAACAGTACAATCAGCACTGCCTATATGGGAATTCGTCGCTGTCACCGCAGTAGGTTCAATTATATATACATGGATATTTATCAATACCAATGGCAGCCTTGTCCCGATGCTTTTACACCATTGGGCTACAAACTTCTCAGCCGCACTATTTGTTTATTGGGACACATCACTCGGGCGGTGGGTGTTCTTCATTGTGCAGTTTGTTGCAGTTATCACAATACTGCTTATACGTAAACACAAAAAACTAAAAACACCTTCAATCGCATAAATATATCCAATTAGATATATTTATCCCTAGAGACAATTTGCTAATTTTTGCACATTTGTCCCTAGTGTCAAATGTGCCATGTTATAATATACAAAGAATTGAACAGGGGGCTTTTATGAAAGATAAAATGAGAACTCGGCAAATACATATGGACTTCCATACATCTGAAGCAATTAAGGGAATCGGTAAAGATTTTAGTAAAGAACAGTTTCAGGCTATGCTGAAAAAAGGGCATGTTAATTCCATTACTGTTTTTTCTAAAGGTCATCATGGATGGGCTTACCATCCAACCAAGGCCAATGAAATGCATCCCAACCTTGATTTCGATTTACTTGGTGCACAGATTGATGCAGCTCACGAAATTGATGTTAAAACACCGGTATACCTTTCTGCAGGACTAGATGAAAAAATGGCACGTCGACACCCTGAATGGTTAATTCGCAGCAAAGAGGACAAAACCAACTGGGTTCCCGACTTTATGACACCTGGTTATCATAATTTTTGTTTTAACACACCATATCTGGATTATCTCATAGAGCAAGTCAGGGAAGTTTTACAAAAATATGATGCAGATGGTATTTTCCTTGATATCGTCGGTGTGCGCCAATGCTATTGCACCACATGTTTAAACAAAATTCGCCAAGCTGGTCACGACCCCCGTAACACTGAAAAAATGCAGGAAATGTGGGAGGCCACATACGCAAACTACACAAAAAGAGTTCAGGAAGTCATTGATGAATTAAAACCCGGCACGCCCGTTTTTCATAACGGTGGCCACATCCGGCGCGGTCGCAGAGATTTAGCTCATATGAATTCTCATTTAGAGTTAGAATCACTGCCTACCGGCGAATGGGGTTATCAGCACTTTCCAATTTCAGCCAGATATGCCCAAGGACTTGACATGGAATATTTAGGTATGACAGGTAAATTCCATACCTGGTGGGGAGAATTCGGGGGATATAAACATCCCAATGCTCTTCGATGGGAAGCTGCTTTATGTCTTGCAAATGGAGCATGTTGTTCCATAGGTGATCAGTTACACCCCGAGGGACTTATGGATAATGCAACCTATTCTCTCATTGGCAAAGCCTATAAAGAAGTGGAAGAAAAAGAGAAATGGTGTTTCAATACAGAAAACATTGCAGATATTGCCATGCTTAGTACTGAAGCTGTTCATATGGATAGCACCGGAAGTATAAAAGGCGGAAGTGAAGATGAAGGCTGCGTCAAGATACTTCTTGAAGGGAATTATCTGTTTGATGTTATTGATCTAAATAGCGACTTTTTAAAATATAAAGTCATCATACTTCCTGATGTAATAAGAATTGATGAAAAGCTGCAGAAATTACTGAAAGAATTTGTTACTGAAGGTGGCAAATTGCTTGCTACCGGTGAATCCGGACTTTCTGCTGAAGATAAATTTGTTTTTGACTTTGGCGCAGAATACATAAGTAAATGCGAGTATCAGCCATCATTTTTCAAACCTAATTTTGAAATAAATTCTCTTGAAACCGCATCATTTGTTATGTATAGCCCTGGCCATCATGTGAAACCACTTATGGGTGTAGAACATGGTGAATTCCAGAATTCATATTTCAATCGCGACATGCTCCACTTCTGTTCACATCAACATACACCCCCTACCCTAAAAAGAGTCTCGTCAGGAATGATTTGTGGCAAAGAAGGAATCTATATCCCATGGAATATTTTCGGTGAATACACCCAGATAGGTAGTTATATTCTCCAGCAGATGGTAATTCATGCTCTTGACACCTTACTAAAGACTGAAAAAACACTAACGACAAATCTACCCGCACAGGGCATTGTTACTCTTCAACATCAGGCATCGAAAAACAGATATATACAACACAGTTTATATGCATCACCTGTACTGAGGGGCAAAAAAAACACTCTTGAAGTTATCGAAGACATACTGCCCGTAATGAATACTGAATTCACTATTATATTAAATAAAACTGTTAAGAAAATGTATCGCGCTCCTCAGATGGACGAAGTTTCATTCAGCCAAACCGACGGATTCCTTCGCTACAATTTAAAAGAGTTCGAATGTCATCAGATGGTAGTAATAGAGTATTAAGGACCCTTAATTTATATAAAAACCACAAAAAGACCCTAGGGACAATTTGTGGTTTTTCTATTTCCTGTCTTTTTTCTTATAAGTAAAGTAGTATAGTCCCGGAACAACCAGCAGTACTAACAATGCTGATATCATCATCCCCCCCATGAATGTTACCGCCATTGGTCTGAAAAAGTCGCCACCGAATATAGCAAGTGGTATTAAGCCAAGAATAGTTGTTAAACTTGAAAGCGCAATTGGACGAAGGCGTCTACTGACAGCTTTAACACAGCTATCAAATATACTGTTTCCCTTAGCATGCTGCTTGTTAATATAATCAACTAGAAGTATTCCGTTATTAACAACAATTCCCACCAGACTCACAACCCCTAGTAACGAAGTTAAGGTTATCTTCTCCCCGAGTATAAGCAGCGTTGCCAGAGAACCTATAAATGAAAGCGGAATTGTAACAAGTATAATTAGTGGTTGCTTCAATGACCTGAACTGAAAGTACATTATTAAGTATATAAAAAACAGTGCAATTGCAAAAGCAAAAATTATACCTGTGAATATTTCATTTGTGAGTTCATTGTCACCTTTGTAAACCACGTCAATTGTTTTATCGGTATTATCTTCAATTATTTCTCTGATATCTTTTTCAAGGGCAAATGTACTTACACCATCTGCCATATAGGCATCAATTGTCACAGAAGGTGTTCCATTATAAGTTTCTATATACTCGATATTTTCTGTTTCTGTCAATTCTGCTAATTCATTCAATGGAATTGAGTTACCTGTTGATGATTTAATATTCATATTTAGGAAATCATCCTTTGTTTCAAGTTCTGTGATAACTCTGAGTTTTAATAAATTATCATCATCACTATATAAATATTCAGAAAATCCATTAATATTCAAGGCTACCTGTTGTTCGATTTCTGCTATTGTTAATCCATTTTGATTCGCCTTATCTCTATCAATTTTAACTACCAAGTCTGTCTTATAAGCAGGGGCAACCAATGCTCCAGACTTAAAATTACCAAGTGTTTCAACCTGTTTGAAAATTTTATCTGAAACCTGTAATAAATTTTCAAAATCATTTGACATAAGTATTATTCTGACCGGAGCAGTAGGAAATGACATTTCAAGCCTGTTAATCCTTACCTCCCCCTGTTGTCTTAAATGAATTAAATCATTTTCAAGATTTTTCATATAATCTTCAAGGTCAATAGCGTCACAATCATATTCTATAAAGAACCGACCGTTATGAGGTAAATTGCTGACTACATCGAGAGTCATGTAAAAATTCGGTAAATTACCTCCCTGTGAAAAGGCATAATTTATAACATCGTCCTGAGATTTAACTATTGATTCAATTCTTTTCGCAAATTCAAGTGTTCCTTCACCATCATTCAGCTTACTATATTCGTAATCAACATACACTATGCTTTTTTCGGTCTTCGGAAGTATATCAATTTCCAATTCCTGTACTACTAAATACCCCAAACCTCCAAGAACAAGAAAGGCAACCAAAGTGGGAACAATTGAGAATTTGAATACAACCCTTAATACGTTGCTGACCACTTTTTCAAAGTGCATAGCTTTTTTCTTTTTAATTTTCTTAGGCTTGAAGAATACACGCGCTAAAGTCGGTGTTAATGTCATTGCTACAATATATGATAATACTATTGCAATCAAAATTGTAAGCGGAAGCGTGTATGCTACATCGCCCGCTATCCCGGGAAGATACATTAGTGGAATAAAAGCTGCAACCGTTGTGAGTGTTGATGTAAGTACCGGAAGATAATTATCTTTTATGGCTTTTACACATGCTTTTCCCATTTCCTTACCACTGTCTAATTCATGCTGTACCGCTTCAGATATTACTATTGAATTGTCAACAAGTATACCTATTGAAACTATCAGCCCGGCTATACTCATCAATTGAAGATGATTACCAAGAAGATACAGAAGCCCAATGGTTGAAAGTACTATAACAGGGATTGTTATAGCAATACCTATGGAATTTCTAATGCCTAGTCCAAGCAGGACAACAATCATAACTATCACAACACAAAGAAGTAGATTTATCATAACTGAATTGACCTGATCACGAACATAGTCAGGCGAAAATGTCATTGCCGTTATATCTGCATCACCCTTATATTTGAGTAGAAAATCATCCAGAGCATCTTCAATTTCATCCCCAAGGACTGTAAAGTCCAGATTTTCTTCAAAATATACTTCTACAAATGCCGCTGTCTCTCCATTAAACTCATAAACCTTTTTATTATCAGTATTCTGCTTTTTTACATCTGCTATATCGGAAATCCGATATGTATTAGTCTCGTCGGAAAACAATATTAAATTTTCAATTTCTTCAGTTGACGAGTAATTACTGTCAACAAGAAGACTTGTGCTTTCACCGTCAAACCTAGCATTGCCAAGAGGAATTTCCATGCCATTAGCAAGAATTATATTGTATACATCAGAAATTGTAACAGGATAATTATTTAATGTTTCATAATCTATGGTCACAACAATTTCCTCAGAGTATGCGGAATCAACTTCAGTTTTTGCTACATTCTCAATTTTATTTAAATGGTCTGCTAAATCACCTGCCAAAGTTTTTAATTCAGCCTCCGTTAATTCATTGCTGTGAACTGCGTATATTACTTCTGGAGTATTCATTTCACTGAAGAAAACTATATCTGTCACACTGTCATCAAATTTTGCATTTTGAATCTCTGACTCGATTTCTTTAAGTATGTCCGGAGCGGAAGAATTTCCGATATCCATTTCAATAGCGATAAAACATGCATTATCAACAGATGTGGCTGTGTAACTATCTACACCTGAATAGTCACTGATTATATTTTCAATATGACTTGTGACTTTTTCCTCAATTTCAATACTGTTCAAACCAGGTGCTGTGGCCTGAACATATCCATAAACTAGTTTTATCTCAGGCATTTCTTCTTTGGGAATATTTATATAGCTGTAGATACCTAAAAGTATTAATAAAAGAGATATTATCAATATTATAATTTTATGACTTAACAGACTTTTTATCACCTTCTTCACATTGTCGCTCCTAAATGTAGTTTAACTACATTATCAGCGCCAGCAGAAAAAAAATACACCATCTATTGATGCTATTTTACTAATTTTACATACAGTAAAGGGGGTATTTAGGGATTAGTACTAAAGGGTGAGCGTTATTCAACCCGTCATGAACTAAAAACAGCTAAATACCCCTGATGTAATTGGTTGATTTTGATTTTTGTAAACTTATTTATTTACCGGGCTAAAAGGGAGACCGGTCATTCCTTCTATCAGGGCGTAAGACGACATGGCCCGGGCATACCAGTGACCACACTCATACTCATTGAATGGATTACGTTTTACACCATCATATCTGTCTCTGGCTGTCCTTACTATCTCCAGCCCCTTTTCGATTTCACCGAACATCATCAGGTGAGAAGCCACCTGATATTCTATTCCCGTCCAAACTTCATCACTATATGGGAAGGGCAACGATGGTTTCCCTCCTTTTGGCCATGAACAAAGTAGTAATCCGCCTTCATTTCCGAGAGCATATCCGGGTCGCTGGGGATTAACATGATTAATCAATGTGCTTTTATAATTATATTTATATACCGCCAATAAGTGGCTTTTTATTTTTTGAGGATCCAATATATCCCCAAGACCACAGAGTCTCGCCAGCCAGGCTCCCAGAACTCCATCTGAAATACAGCCAGTTCCATACTGGTATTTCGGACCTTCTTTATTTATGAGCTCTATACATTGGTCGTTTTCTTTTGTTAAATCAATATCTGCTTCAAGTGTTTTCCATTCGGTTTCCTGATAGAAATATTCCCCATTGAATAATCTGGTCTCCAGGTATTCTTTTCCCCTTTCATAGAGGCTGTTGTATTCACTGATATCTTTACCAAGCTCCGTCCCCATTTCACAGGCAGCTTTTAGAGCACCGAGGTAAAAAGACGAACACATGCCGTCAGCACCCCAGAACTCTATATCATATGTATTATGATGAGGTTCTTTTAAAACACCTTCTCGTTTTTTATCCCATGTGCCGATACAATAATCAAGGCTTGCTTTTACTTTATCCCAGTACCCTGCCATCCATTTCCTGTCATCGGAAATATGCCATTCGCGGCACACCTTCATAATACCGCCTAATTGTCCGTCAGACGCTGCATGGAAAGTATGTCCCGCTTTTCTGATTGGCAGTGCGGACCTAAATGCCTGATGCCCTTCATCGTTTTGTGACTCATTGAATTCAGTTTGTCTCAAACTTCTTTCAAGCTCAGGAAAAAGATGACATATGGACTGGGCATAATTCCACACATGGGTGCAGCTACCATTGCAGCATCCTTCTTTGTCACAGCAGCCTTCCCAACACCACAACCGCCCGTCACTCTGACGTAGTATTGTCGGTGATTTTAAGATGCTAAGATTGGCAGAAACAGCCTCAAGAACTTCCTCCGGTAAAGCATATTCAAACAAAGTATTTTTAAAAGAAATAGATTTTTCGAAGAGATAATCGTATTTCTCTGTAAAGTAGTCCATTACATTCTCTATTGTATTAAATCTCATACTATACCATGGCTTGTAACCTTCTCTTTGCTGATTTTCACAGTTACAGCCAGGGCTGCATTCTTCTTCAATTCCTCGTCGAAGACTACTGTCCGGTGAGTACCATGCCAGTTTAAGGCTTATAGATTTTTCTTCTCCGGGACCAAGTTTGAACGGTACAGTTATAGATCCCCCGGGGCTTTTATTTTCTTTCTGATGAGAGTTTTTTGTAACTCCCGTCTCTACGTTTTTCCATGTCATGGTCAGTTTATCAAACCAACCGCCATCGTACCAATCCGTATTCACATACGCATCTTCGTTAACAGCTGCGCAAAACCAGGTTTTTACATCCGGATTATCTTCCTTTGCAGGCTGATGGAGGATGAACCCATTATGGTATCTGTAAACACTGGCGTCATTAACTGTGGGAGTTGTAATGTTCCGTCGATCTACTGTTAGAAAATTCAATGAATTAAAAGAATAAATCGCTTCTACTTCTTCATCTGTATTATTTTGAAAATTATATTCAAGGGCCGCAACCGGCAATGATGAATCATCTGCATTTAAAGGTATGAATGGGCTCCATCCCCTTATGCTCACAACAAGTGGAATTGCATCATCATACAAATTGATTGTTGCGAAAGGAAACTGCCCATGAAAATCATTCTTTTTAAAGCGCGGAAGCCCATAATTTTTGCCATGCAGACCATTACCCATACCGCTAAGACCAACTCCATTCCCACCAAATATTTTATGGTATGGCACCTGCCCTTCTATTACTTTGGCGATATTGCCCTTATCACTTTTTATACAAAGTGCCGAAAACATATCCGGTTCCAAATGAACATCAGGTGAATTCCTTATTGAAAAGTTACCAAGCATACCACTTCCTTGCAGACAGAACATCCCGGCTCCGATCCCTCCAAGTGGAAATGCGATATGTTTAAGTCTGTCACCAGTGTATGTACCGTTATACCTATTCATATGATTCACCTTTTACTTTTATTATTACTGCGGAGTCTTTTCCCAGGCTGTAGCTGCCACCAGCCATAAATTTATTATATTCATCTGTTACCGGATTATAAATCTGACAATTTATATTCATCAAAATTTCTACAGATACCATTCCGGGGTTAAAGCAGAAGTATATTCCCTTCTCAAATATTGTACAAATCATATTGCCTTCATATTCAAATGGTACTGCTGTTTTTTTAATCTCTTTGATGGGTTGTATATTGACTTCACCGGCTTTTTCCAAAACTCCGTCAGCATATGTATACTCAGGATTATATCCAAATATTTTAATAAGTCCCTTGTCAGTAAATTCAATTAATTTTCTATTTACTACACTACAAGTTGGAATCACAACCTGCTTGATTCCTTTTTCAATCATCTTCTCAATACTGCTTTCTTCCATTATTACAAACTGAGTATTGTTTTTATAAAAGTCATCACATAGTTTTAAGATGCTATCTTCAAATCTTTTAACAAATTCTGGTTGTACGTCATATAGTTCAAATGGTTTCGCCATGCTGGGATAAAAACCAGACCATACGGTTTCATATGAACAGTAAATTGCACAATCCGGTTTGAATATTAAATCCTCATCAAAATCACAAAGATTTTTTATAGTGCCCGCAATGTCTCCATATCTATCTTTCCTAATACCAAAATCATAATAAAATGAGAATTCCCTGACTCCGAGGGCAAATTGCTTGTATAGAGCTGCAATTATTTTCTTGTACTCAGTTGGCCTCTTAGGCCCAAGCTTGTACTCATAAAAATCACTGGTCTCGGTCATTATTCCAACAATATCATTCTGCCATGCACATGAAGCAACCATCTTATGTGCGAAAACACTGATTTTATCCTGTAAATTACTAAGCAAATCAATCCCGGGCAATTGAAAGTGTTTTAATACCCTCATTGGATTAGAATGAAAAGCTGTGTTCAATATGGGTGTTTCCTCAAACAGCAGGTGCCCCGTTAACTTCATACCCATTCTTTCGCAAACTCCTGAGAGTATTTTCCCATAAGTTTTCTCATAAGTAATTGCTACAGCTTCCCAAAAACGACACTTCTCCTCCGAAGGTATGTCTGAATACTCAAATACATTGGTCGCCGCATCCAAAAGTCCTTTTCCATATTGACTTGCATATATTTCATCCAATTCACGACTGTATGGAATAGATGGTGTTATAGATACAGTAGAATCAGGCTCATCATTTACAGGCATCACTCTCCCTGGATAAACAGACGCTAGCTCAGAATTGCTGTCACTTCCATCAAGTACTTCTGTAACCACAGTCATCAGGGATGGTTCATCTGTAAAAAACGCTTCGACTTGATCAAACAGAGCAGCTGGTAATTTTTCTTTGTATTTTATGTATGTACTATCTGCAAATTTCTTTACTGCTTCTGATTCCAGTAAATTTATGTATCTTCTTTTTTCATGGAAGTTTCTCTCTGCGTGAGAGCCTTCATATATATTTGATATAAAATAATTGCCTTCAAAGAATTTTATACCCTTAGCTTCCAGCTCAGGATTATCTCGTAACACCAATCCACCGGCTCCACCACTGGGATAACCTTTTTCGTCATAAAGCCACATCCTGAATCCAAGTTTCGCTGCAACCCGCATTCCTATTGCCAGGTTGGCCCAGTTCTCTTCATTCTCAAGATAGCCGTTTTCGGTGTTGATGTTGATTACAATTCCATCAACATTCATTTTAAGCAATTTCAGTAAACACTTTTCAAGAACTACTTCAAAATCACCTAAATAATCAAATCTCTTTATAAATTTTTCAAATGTATGTATTATCTGAAATGCCATACAATCCCCCTAAACATTTATATAAATATTATATATGTTCCGTCCTTAGTTCGTGCAAAATATTTAATACTGTTATATGATTAAAATAGCAACATAAAGGATGGGTGATAATGAGAGGGCATAAAGGCGCAGCAAAAGATGATAAATCAATAATGACACGGCTTACACCTGAGCTGGTACTGGAGTGCGGAGGAATAAAATCTGCGGATATAATTAATTCAATTGATGTTACTACTCCCTCATACAATTTGTTATACAGAATATGGGGCAATCATCAGAAGTTGTCTTTTCAAAACAAGGACATGGGCTATCTGAAAATTCAAAAGGTGACCCTTGGAGACAAGCTGCAGTTTAGAATTAATAAATTGCTAGTGAATTATGATAATCTTAATCTGCATTTAGAAGCTTGCTTAAATGTAAAAAATGATAAATTCAATACCCCTTTAGATTTTAGCCTGAACAGCTATATAACTGATAATGCTTTATGTAAAAGGCCTGAACTGTCACTTGCTAGAAGCGGTAGTGTCAATAACAATCATGTTGTTGAAACTATCAAACAAAAGGAATATCAGCGCCTGTATAAGGGAAGATTGATATTTGACTTTACTGTATATGACTTGGTTTTTCGTGGTATTGAAGCCTCAAACTTTACATACTATGAAAATTTGTACTCTTTTAAAAAGGAAAACAAATTGTTTAAACTCAATACTGCTTTTTCATATCAAGGACATAAGCTATCAGCAATGGTTCAGCTGGGAACAGGGTTGACAGAGAGAATTTTCTACAGAGATAAAAACGGTATTCCCATAATTATGATTCAAAATAGTGTGGTATACATTCTCGATCCAATGGCAATAAAAAAAACAGAAACTTTGATGGAAGAACTAAATACGGGGGGAGTGCATTATGAATACTAGGCCTAATTTCCTTGTAATAACTACGGATCAACAACACCACACCGCCGTTTCATCACTTGGTAATAAATATTTATCTACCCCGGGAATTGACCGCATTTATGAAAACGGAACGGTTTATTCTAATGCCTATTCGACCAACCCGGTATGTGGTCCCGCACGATCTTCGTTGTTAACCGGCTGTATGCCCTGTGAAACCGGGGTTTATAACAACGGTATGAATATTAGAAAGGGTATCCCGAATATCGGGCAATGTTTTTCTTCATCAGGTTACAATACTGTTTTTTCCGGCAAGTGGCATCTAAGGGAGAATTTTTCATCTATTATTGATGGTTTCGATGTTCTTATGACTGGTATAAATATACAGGCGAATGCCAGTGACACTGGCATAACTTCTTCAATTGAGGCCTTTTTGAGAAATTATGATAGTGAAAAGCCATTCATGGCAATGGCAATGTATGTCCAACCCCATGATATATGCGGATTTGTAAATTATTTCACAAACGAAACTGATTTGCTTTATGAGATACCAGATGAAGAACTCCCGCCTCTACCGGCAAACTTTAATGCAGAACCTGCAGAACCGGAAAAATTTAAATTTTTCAAATCAAAAATACCAAGTTCCCGAGGACACTGGGATGAGAAAAAGTGGCGTTATTATCTTTGGCATTACTATCGTTATGTGGAAGGTGTTGATTGTGAAATTTCACGATTGATGGATGTTTTGGAAGAAACAGGTCTCTCTGAAAATACTATAATTGTTTTTGCCTCTGATCATGGGGAAAACACAGCAAATCACCGAACTGTTCTAAAAACAACGCTTTATAATGAATCCTGCCGTGTGCCTATGGCTATATTAAATCCCAAAGACAGTAAAATGAAAATTATAAAAAAGCCTGTTTCATTGATGGATATTTTTCCAACTATGTGCGATTTTGCGGGTATAGACCCACCACCAAATATGACCGGCCTTAACTTAAATTCCACTGAAATAGACCGTTCCGGTGTACCCATAGAAAGTTATGGCGGAAAAGGCCGCGCCTACATTACAGACAGATATAAGTATATTGCTTTCAATGATGATGATCAGGCTCAGTTATTTGATCTTGTTAAAGATCCATATGAAACTATTAATCTGTATGGAAATCCAGAATATGCTGATATATCAGCAGAATTAGCCCGTGCAATGGATAATTCCTTTGATTCTATGAATATGGCAGAATGTCTGCCGGAAGATTCGAGATGGCGAAATAATTTTAACCCTCCTTATTCATTAGTATAGTAGCCTTAACAGAAATTTCACCTTTGAGTTTTCCATAATAAAAAGACTTGATCTATTCTCTTAACCAAGTCTTTTTAATAATATTATATGGGGAAATTTTTAAAATTATATAAAGTTACTAGTCTTCTTCCAAAACAAGCGAATCAAGCAATTCAACATATTCTCTTTCGGAACGAACGCCCACCAGATTGTGAAGAATCTGCTTATCCTTTAAGATCATGACATTTGGTATTCCTCTAATCTGAAAATGCTGTCCAAGTTCCTGCTGTTCATCAACATTAACTTTTCCGACAATAACTTTACCGTCGTATTTTAATGCGAGTCTTTCTAAAACCGGTCCAAGCATTCTGCATGGTGAGCACCATTCTGCCCAGAAGTCTAGGAGTACAGGTTTATCAGTATCTACTATACTGTTAAAATTTTCTTTTGTGACTGCTACAGTCGTTGTTTTGGTTGCTTTATCTGCCATTGTTTTGTCCTTTCAATAATAAAAACTAAAGTATGGACTGAGTATAGCAGTTAAATAAAACAAGGTATGTGACAAAGTCACTTAAGTTGATATGCGTTTAATTTTTCCCCTTTTAAGTTCTAGTTTTCCGGTTTTTTCAAGTTTCTTTAATTGTCTGCTGACAACTTCTCTTACGCTTCCAATATTAACAGCAAGATTTTCATGGGTTATAGCAAGTTCACCATTTGTATCTGCATTATTTAAAATGTAGCTCATAATACGTTCTTCAATACTAGTGAACTTGATCTCCTCAATGAGCGAAAATGAAGATAGTAATTTATCTGCCATTTCCATAAAAACATAATTTTTAAATATATTACTTGTATCCATCAAATGCTTAAAACTTTCAGGCCCCATCATTGCCATCAAAGTATCTTCCTGTGCTTGAGCTGAAAAATCATATTCAATATTTCCCATTGTACAAAGTGCCGCCAGAATACATATATTCCCCGGAGTTATGTAGTAACTGGTCATTTCACGACCTTCATCTGAAGTTCTAAAAAGCCTTAGGGAACCTTTTAGTACCATAGGTATACTCTCACATCTGTCATGTGTACCGAAAATCATTTCTCCTTTTTTGAGTTCACTAAAATATACATTTGATTTAAGATATTTAAATTCGCTGATTTTCATATCTTCAATAAAGTTGAATTTTTCAATTAATAAATTATCGTACATATGTACCTCCAATTTCTTATTCGCTTCTAGCTGGACTTTCACTTCCTCTTTCTGCCAACTGTTTTTCGTGCAGTTTATCAATTTCTCGCGCAGATAGAAATATTGGCCACATTATAATCACCACAATACTCGCTATGGCTGATGTTATAAAAAGTGGTATGAACCCAAAACTCTGAGCTACAGCACCTGCCGCAATATTTATAAGCGAAAATGGTATTGCTACCAGACTGTTGATAACAAGGTAATTATCAATATCTTTTTCATATCCGATGATATCCAGCATATAGTTATTATCACCAAAAAACAAATTAATTGTAAGTCCATTAAGAAATACCATTGCTACTAAGAACAACCATCCCCCATCGGGATTCAAGAAACATGGTATTGCTAAAGCCAACTTTAAAAGAGTTAATACTCTCATTGCAATTATAGTAGTTCTGGTTCCTAAACTATGATTTGTCCATGACCATAGAAGTCCCCCTAAAAGGCTGCCAACAATCTGAATTATTATCAAAGTTGATGTAGCTGAGTTATCAAGTGGGAGTATCCTTCGTCCAAATAGAATTATGAACCACGCTGAAGCTGATGAAAAAAATGATATGATGCGGATTACTATGTAGTCACGGTAAAGTTTATTTCGCTTTAAAACTGACGGTATTTTTTTAAATATTTCTTTTATAGGTTTTTTCTGGGGTAATGCTGGATTCTTTACATCTCTCATACCAGTAAAAAACAAAGATGATCCTGTCATAATTACAGCACCAATACCAAATATCCACATAAATCGTATAGGTTCAGACATATCCGGATTTTTTAGAAACCATCTAATTAAATATCCACAGGCAAATGTTAAAATCCCTCCGAAAAAAGTTCTATAACTTAAAACTGTACTGCGGATTCTATGGTTAAGTGTTCTAACATTCAGCATGTGCCATGGTACTATTATAGAGCCATCAATAATCCAAATTAATGTATAAACAATCATAAAAGCATAAGCCGCAGCATATCCATTTATTCCTATTAAGAGTAGAAGCGGCATAAGAAATAACATACTTGCCGATAGAAACTTACCACGAAATATTACACGCGGCTGGTTTTTTTAGTAAGCATATGAGGTCCGACAAATATCTGCATGATAACTGCAATAAATCCCCTGAGCGAACTTACTATTCCAGCTAATTGAAGATTACCTGTAAAAATATCAATAAATACTGACACAACAGAACTTGCATCAATAAAAGACCTTCCTACAGTTATCAAAGAACCTTCAGTTAATAAAATCCTGTAATTCTTTTTTGATAGTTTTAATTCCTTATTCTTCCCCATATCCCTGCCAATCTATTTTATACAGTTTACTTCCATATCACTCCAAATACAACCCCTTCTAATTGACATTAACCGGGGTGGGTTGTAAGCTAATAGGGAAAGGTTAGGGACTATGATTTTCATGAAAAGATTTACAATTATACTAATAACATTATTCATGTCAGCACTTCTTTCCTCGTGCAATGTTAATGAAGATAACAACAAAAAAATCATTGTTGCTGTTGGAGTTGTTCCGCAGGCAACTTTCGTTGATATAGTGTCTATGGGAAATGTAGAAACCATTGTTCTCATCCCACCCGGCTACAGTCCTGCAAACTACCAGCCATCATCACGTGAGATGCAGGTTCTATCAGATGCAGATATATATTTCACTCTTCAGATGCCAACTGAAGAAGCAAATATTTTGCCTAAAATACAGAATTTCAATAAAGATATAATAATTGTTAATCTACGGGAAATAGTCAGTGAAGTTTATCCTTTAATATATGTTGATGGACATGACCATGAAGAAGAACATAATGATGGTGAGGATGACCTTTCCGTTGATCCTCATTTATGGCTTTCTCCCAAACGGTCAATAGTGATGGTTCAGGCCATTGCAGATGAATTATCTAAATTTGACCCTGTCAATGAACTCACTTATCAGGAAAATGCTGCAGATTATATTAAACAAATACAAACTCTTGATAATGAAATTACCATAAGCCTTGCAAATCTAAATAGAAAATCTTTCATGATTTATCATGGCTCATATGCATATTTTGCTGATGATTATGGTCTTGAAATGAATTCTATTGAAGTTGCCGGCAAGCAGGCAACTGCAGCAGAAATTGAAGCAGTTATTAATCATGCTCTTGAGGAAGAAATTAAAATAATATTCTACCAGGAAGAATTCGATGATAATCAGGCACAGACAATTGCCGAAGAAATTGGTGGCAAAGTAGTAAAAATTTCCCCTCTCTCCGAAAATTATCTTCAAGCAATGAGGGATTTCATCTATGCATTAGAAAATCAGGAGGATTAGTAAATGTCTAAAACAGTAGCCATACAATTTGACGATGTACGGTTTTGCTATGACGAAGTTTGTGCTATTAATAATGTTACATTCTCTATCGAAAAAAACAGTATAACCGCAATAATTGGTCCAAATGGAGGCGGAAAAAGCACTCTGGTTAAAATTCTTTCAGGGTTATTAAAACCTGATGAGGGTTCATTTTTAGTAGCCGAAGGTTTTTCAATTGGCTATGTATCTCAGTTTACTGATTTTGACCTTTCCTTCCCAATTACTGTACTAGGTATGGTTCTTTCAGGAACTTTATGCCAAAACATAAAGCCTTTCTGTAAATATAAGAAAGAGCATAAAGATCGTGCCCGTAAGGCTATAAAACAAGTTGGACTTCAAGGTTATGAAGAGAGGGGTATTAATCAGTTATCAGGCGGCCAATTAAAACGAGCTGTTATTGCCCGAGCCATTGCCTCAGAAGCAGATATAATAGTCCTTGATGAACCAGATAGTAGTCTTGATGTTGAGGCAGCTGCCGATCTTTATAAAATACTAATTGATATTAAAGCTGACAGAACTATATTGATAGTAAGCCACCATTTAAATGAAGTTTTAAATATTTCTGATTCGGTCCTTTATGTGAAATCAAGTGTAACAAAATATTCTTCAATAGAAGAAATCCGGAAAAAACTGGGAGAGGGAATAATAATATGATAAATGCTATTTTAAATTATACTTTTATGCAGAACGCTCTGATTGCAGCCCTTCTTGCCAGTATTGTAACAGGTATTATAGGCACAATCGCCATAGAAAAAAAACTTATCAGCATGTCCGGGGGAATTGCCCATGCATCTTTTGGGGGTATAGGATTCGGATATCTACTAGGATTTGAACCTATCTGGGGAGGTCTTGTTTTTGCAGTTGGTTCCTCAGTGCTTATTTCCCGTCTTTCAAAAAATTCAAAAATAAAAGCCGATACTATGACCGGTATTCTTTGGTCTTTCGGGATGGCACTTGGAATACTTTTCATTTCTCTGGCTCCTGGATATATGCCGGATATGACCAGCTACCTGTTCGGAGATATTCTTTCTGTATCAACAAGTTCACTGATTTATATGGGAATTTTTACAGCCGTAATAATTTTTGTTTTTGCCATGCTTTACAATCACATAATATCTTACATGTTTGATGAAGAATACTCGAAAGCCCGTGGAATAAACACAAAAGCTCTTGAGTGGATTGTATATATTATGATTCCAATAGGAATAATGGTGCTGATTAAAATTGTCGGAATTATTCTTACAATTGCATTGATGACTATACCGGTATCCATCGCTAAGCTAATATGTAAGTCTATAAAAAGAGTAATAATTGCTTCAATGATTCTAAGCGCTGTATTCTCAATAGCCGGCCTCACTATTTCATACTATGTGAACATTCCGTCCGGGGTATGTATCATACTACTCAGTACTGTTGTTTACCTGTTATTACTTGCAGTGAAACACCGCCTACAGAAACGCCTTCATAGTCAAAGAATACACGGGCAAAGCCAAATTCATTAACTACCGCACCAGGCAACTCTGGTCGGGAGACTTGACCACTTGATAACATTGCGAACTTTCTGGTCAAGTCTCCCGACTAGAGTTGCTTGAGTCGTAATATTTCTAAGGATATTAGTTGGTCAGGTTTTTTTCATAAATACGATATGTTTTTATTTTTTCCATCCCTAGTTTTTCAAGAGCATTTAAGATGCGGAAATTATCCTCAAGCATATAATTTGCTTCTATAAGAATGTTTTTCTTTACAAGGTGCTTATATAAATTTATATACATTATTGCATCTAGTCCTTTACCCTGCCAATCAGGGTGAACAGCTAATCCAAAAAGTCTGTATTCCTTAAGCTTTTTAGCCCCAAACAGCAGTTTATACCAACCGGTAGGAAAAAGCTTTCCCTTGGTCTGTTTAAAAATAATGTTTATATCCGGGAACCCAAGGCAGAATCCAATTGCTTTTCCATTAGCTTCGCAAAACCACACCGCATCCGGGTCAACTACCAACTTCAGTTTTTTTAACATATCTTCCATTACAGGAAGTTCAAGCGGAACATATCCCCAATTATCAATTAATGATTCATTAGATATGTCTAAAATAGCTTTTGCATCTTTTTTTATATTTTTCATATTCATTCTTCTGAATGACACTTCCGGATATTGTTTTAGAAATTTACCAAAAAAGCTTTCGTATCGTTGGGGTAGCACATACCCTTTTCTCATATCTACTTCATATACAAAAAGATCCTTAGCTTTTACATAATCCTTAAAAAACTTATGATAGTAAGGTGGATTCCAAGGCGACATATACATAGGCGGGCTGTCATATCCCTCATATACAAACCCCCAATTTTCAGCAACGGGATGAATAGGACCTCGTATCGATACCATACCCTTATTTAAAATCCACTTTTCCGCAGCTTCGATTAACAACTGTGCGGCTGATTCATCATCAATACATTCAAAGGCCCCGAAAAAACCCATTTTTATCTTATAAAACTCGTTATGCTTGAAATCAATATAGGCAATAGTGCGTCCTATTGTCTTTCCATCATTATCTTGCAGAATAAATAATTCAAAGTCAGAATGACTGAGAATAGGATTATTTTTCCCATAATATGCTCCTCTTTCATCTAACCACATAGGCGGTACATAATTCGGATTTTTCCCATGTAGCTTCTGTGGGAGATATACAAACTGCTTCATTTGCTTTCTTGTTCTAACTGTTCTGATATTCACTGTTTTCCTCCATACTCTTTATAATATTGCAGTCCTTCAATAAAAGTTTTTATATTTTTCCAGGGTACTCCCGGTGTTATTGAACTAGAGGATCGAAGAAACAGACCTGCTCCCGGTCCATTGTCAACCAGAAATTTCATTTCCTTTTTAATATCTGAAGAAGTTCCATGAGGTAGTGTTGTAGTAACCGATACTCCTGCCCAAATAATAAGAGGTTCTTTTTCCCGGGTTCTCATCCCACATATTTTCAGGTAATCCATACCGTCTTCATACTGAAAGCCCTGGAAACCCTTTAATCCAACCTCTAGCAATCTCGGCACCATTTCCATTAAGTTTCCATCACAATGCCAGATGAATTTAATGCCTTGTTTAACAGCCGGCTCAATACATCTGTTGAAATGCGGAAACCATAACTTATCCAAACTTTTTATGCTGACCAATGTTCCCCTTGAATCAGCCATATCATGATCTAGCCTAACCAATTTAGTTAGATTTCCCCTCTTTGTTGCTTTTATTGCGGCGGTATTATTTAAAACACAATAGTCCGCCTGTAATGAAAAATATTTTTCTATGATTTCAGGATATAGTGCATATGCCATAAAATAATTCTCATATCCATATGAAGAATAGGACATAGTCGGAAATTTAAAATATGAGTAACCGGTTTTTAAGATACTATCTCCAATATTCTTTTGAAGCTTATATTCGCGTTTTAGAATTTCCTCTATCTTTTTTTCTTCGTTATAATTCACAATATTAGCTCTATAAAATGGGATAGCGATTTTTTCCAAGTGCTCTACAACAGCTTCCGGAGAATCAATATTTATGCCCTCTAAATACACCTCTTTAAGACCAGTTGTTGCCGTCTTCTCTTTTTGTTTATATCCAATATTGCTCATGGTCAATGGGTTTTTGGCTAAATACTGATCAAGAACACATGCTCCTAAATTGCGTTGGCATTTCATGTATACCTCATTAGGATTTTTCACATAATCACCCGGTAAGACTCCTGCTATTCTCTCAATGTACTCATGTTGCATAATATTTACAGCTGTTACCGGGATACCCTTATGAGGTATCTGGTTGATAGCATCCATTACCATCTTGTTCTTGTTTTTGGCCTTAGTAAATAAATCTGCCGTTCTATTCAAAAACATACTCCCCAGACCCAACTACCTGTACTTCCCGACCATCAGGAAATCCAATAAAGGCCTTACAATTTACAGGAATTGAAACTTTTAGAGATAAGGCTTTTCCGCTCATATTCCAGGAAACACCAATCGTACCATAGACCGATTCATAATGCCCCTTTACCCAGTCAAGTGTATCAATTGGCATGGGACTTATTCTTATCACTTTATAGCCTGGTTCAATCTCACTGATTCCAAGTAGCTTTTTATACATCCAATCTCCAATTGCACCATATGCATAATGATTGAATGAATTCATCTCCGGATTCTCAAAAGAACCATCTGGTTTTATGCCATTCCAACGTTCCCAGATAGTCGTTGCTCCCTTAGTGACCGGGTAAAGCCATGATGGATATTTGGTCTGTAATAATAATTTTCCTGCAATATCATGATAACCATTCTCAGTCAGTACAGGACATAGATATGATGCTCCTACAAAACCGGTGACCATCTGCATGTTATGTTTTCTGATATTAGCCACTAATCTTTTTGTGATACCTTCTTTAAATTTTTCTTCAACCAGATTGAATTTTAAAGCTAGCAGCATCCCTGTTTGAGTTTCACATACAAGTCGTCCATTCGGAGTGGTATACTCATCACGGAATGCACGAATTATATTCTTATATAAGTTTCTATATTTTTGCACATCATCGGTTCTCCCAAGTTCTGAAGCTGTTTTTATAAATAACTCTGTTGAATAAGCGAAAAATGCTGAGGCAATATAGTATTTATCTGTTGACCCGGTTGATGCGTTGACAGAGTATTTTTGGCGCGTAAAATACTGCTCCATGTCTAATCCGAGCCAGTCTCCAAAATGAGCACCTGTTTTCCAAAGATATTCATTCCCTGCTTCTGATGAAAGGTAGTCAATCCAACTCTTCATACTGGAATATTGATTTTCCAGTATTCTTTTATCCCCATAGGCGCGGTATTGTGTCCAGGGTATTATCACGGCTGCATCACCCCAGGCAGCCGAACTGGGAACTTTTCCATCTTCCCTAATCAAAGCATCAGGAATAACGAACGGAACCTCACCTGCATCCCCCTGGTCAGCCGCAAGATCTTTCAACCATTTTTCAAAAAACAATGAAGTATTGAAATTATAAGCCGCTGTTGAAGCAAATACCTGGGCATCTCCGGTCCACCCAAGTCGTTCATCTCTTTGGGGACAATCTGTGGGAACATCCAAAAAATTTCCTCTTTGACCCCATTGAATATTATGTTGAAGTTGATTAATAAGTTTATGGGAACATTCAAATGTACCTGTTTCTCGCATATCGGTATGAAGTACGCAGGCCTTGAATTTTTTAATATCAATAATATTTCCCATACCTGTTACTTTTATATATCTGAAGCCATGAAATGTAAACCTTGGTCTGTAAATATCATTTTCTCCGCTGCAAATAAATTTGTCAGTCGCCTTTGCAGACCTAAGATTTTCAATGTAAAAATTACCATTTTTATCAAGCACTTCTGCGTGTTGTAAGACTATTTCTTTTCCTTTTTCAAAGCAACCTATAAACTCAACAAACCCCGTGAGATTCTGCCCAAAATCAATCACCATATCGCCTTCCGGAGTCTTTAGTAATTCAACGGCATCAAGTTTTCGAATAATTCTTACCGGCTCACATTCCTGCGAAATAATATTACTTTTTTTAAAATCATAAATTTTAACAGGAAACGAATCATTTGCTGTAAATGTCTTATCAATGATTTCACCGTGATAAATTTCACTGTATCTGATTTCATCTGTTGAATATAGCCAGCTTTCATCTGTTGTTATTATGCTCATCGAGTCATCTGAATATTTAATATGCAGTTCAAGAAGAACCGCTGCTTTATCGCCATAAAGGTTTGTTCTGTTTTCAAAACCAAAATTGCCCTTGTACCATCCATTAGCGACAGTTACATTTAAATCATTTGATTCTTTTAAATGTTCCGTTACATCATAAGTCTGGTACTGAATCCGTTTATTGTAACTTGTCCATCCCGGCGAAAAATATTCGTCTGAAATTCTACTTTTATTTAAATGAAGATCATAAATCCCAAGAGCTGTTGAATATATTCTGGCTGATTCTATTTGTTTGTAAATTTTGAAACTCTTTTGAAAAACAGGACATGCCTCTGAATCTGATAATGTGTGTGTTATCCACTGTGCATTCCAGCTTCCCATCAAACCGGTTTCAAACGATGTGCTTATGGAGGCATTTATCAATAAATCGTCCCATACACTGACAGAAACATCATATTTGGTGCGTGGAGACAAGGCACTCCCTCCATATTCAATATAAATGGACTGATTACTTTCAACAATTCCACTGTTCCATAAAACGTCATTATCATATTTAACTGTAATAGAATATTTTGCTTGAATAGTGTCCTGTCTATCAGACTCAAGCTTCCATGAAAAACATGGTTTTTCATTATCTATGCCAATAGGTTCAAGTCTGTAATCAACAGTAATTTCTGATATTTTAAGCATTTCTTACCCCCGTAATACTATTGTCTTAATAATATCATCTTTAAACCCATAAAAACAAAAATTGTCCCTAGGGACAATTTTCGTTTATTTAACGATTTATCACTATTGATAATTTATGGGTTTAAAAAAACACCCCTCTCGGGGTGCTATATACTATTTGAATACTATATCCGAAAGACAGTCATACCAGTGTATGTATTTTTCACCGTTTATTGTCAGTTTTTTTGCATTTGGCAGCTTTTCATCCCATCTTTGTTTGTATCTCTCAATCTTCCAAACCGGATGATTGTATCGCCTGAACAATATCGAGCGACCATCTCGGTTCATATAATTTTCAACAAGTACCCTTGGGCTATCATTCCATCTGTTTATAACTCGCAGGCACTCAAATGACCTATCTCCAACTGTCACTTCAAAAACTCCTCCTCCTACAAGAATGGAGTCATTTTCTGTGATTAAATCAATTCTATCCAAGTCATCTGTTTTATATATCCCAAATCCTGAATCATTAACCATTCCCGGCATTTCAACAGTATAATTCTTAATGAATTCATCATCAAATAATGTATTCATTTCAAAAACTCCGTTTTTTATTTCTGCTTTTGCCACATACTGTATCATCTCATCATCTGCATGAACATATAGGCTATATTCTCTGCTGAATTTCTCATCTAAAGGACTGCTGTAATCGTAATTCTTTATTTCAACACAGTCTATACCATGTATTTTGGCATTCCTAAAAGTTTCTGTTTCTGCGCAATCTGTCAATTTCCAATTAGGAGGGTCATAAATCCCCCAAATAGTACTGTACCCGACACGAGTATCACCATACATCCATGTTACTTCATTAATTTTTATATTGAAACTTGCTTCCTTGATTGGTTTTATTTTTATTTCAGGTCTGACCAAGGGCAGTACCCCTTTAAATTTATTCATTTTTTATCCTCCAATTTCTTTCTTAGGTTTATCCTTCCATCATGCAGTCTTCTTTTTACAGTTCCAGCAGGTATCTGATGTGTATAGGATATTTCACTAATTTTAAGGTTGTTAAAGTAAAAATCTTCAATTGCACTTTTCTGTACCTCGGGTAGTTGATTGACCTCCTCAATAAGGAAATCATTTATTTCCGGCTTAATTTCACATCGAATTCTGCCGTCCAAAATACTCATAAGCATGTCTGCTTCTAGAGGTTCATCAACTTTGGCATTTCTCTTATACCACTTATTACAGCAATTATTTGCTATCCTGATTATCCATGTTTTAAATGCCTCTGGTTTTTTAAGCCGTTTAATATTCAGCCATACAATCAGCAGAATCTCCTGCAGAACATCATCTCTGTCAGAAGCGATTCTTACTTTGCACATAACAAGTCTGTTAAGCATAATAAAATGCCCCTTTATTAGCTTTTCATAGGCATTGATATCTCCTGCAACAGCTTTACGTATTAAATTTAGGTTATTATCATGGTCCACTATTCTCCTCCGCACATTAATTAGAACGTTCTCATAAATAAAGATACGAAATGTGATAAAAAGGTTCGGTAAAATATTTTATACAGAAATTAAATGATTATATTCTTTCCCTGGTATAAGACTTCCATTCTTAATAAATCCTTCTGGACGATCTTTAAGACAGTCAACCAAGAGATTTCTAAGATAATTTATTCTGCTCTGATTATTTACATCATCGAATGCATCATGTAGCTCATCAGGGTCAGCTGTTAAATCGAAATACTGTTCTTTCCCGGTTGAAACATGCCATATAAATTTATCGGTTTCTGTGACAATCCCCTGAAAACGAGGAGCATGTTCAATATGGATATACTCCCGGAAATTCTCATTGTCTCCTGTTAGCAGAGGAACCAGGCTTTTACCATCTATATGTTCAGGTATCTCAATATTCAGCATATCGAGAATTGTTGGCATAACATCCTGAAGGCCCACAAGCCTATTGCTGACTTTTCCCGGATCTATTCCATGGTGCTCCGGAGCATGCATCATAAATGGAATTCTGATGGACCCTTGATAAGGAACACTTTTACGTCTCATGTAATGGTCACCCAGCATTTCACCATGATCAGATGTAAACATAACAATTGTGTTTTTATCATCTTCACCTTTTGTATCTGACATATTGGACTTCAACTGTACATTACCATCAACTATCTTAAGGAATCTCCGCAGCTGGTCATCAATATGATTTACAAGACCATAATAACCCGCCTGCATAGATTTTAAAGCTTCCGGGCTAAGGTTCACATCAAAAGATGAAACATCCTGTCCTGTGCGAGGTGGAGGTGTTTCCCAGTCTCCAGTTTTTGGTTTAGGTAGCTCATTTCGGAGATATCTGTTCATGTAGAACTCAGGGGGAATTAATGGTGGATGCGGCGCCAGGAAAGAAACAACTAAAAAGAACGGTACTGAGGGATCATGTCTTTCAAGGAATCTTATAGCTTCATTGACTGTCCAGTTTGTATGATGCAGATACTCTTCATATGGCCAGGGACGGGCAGTCCAGTCACAACACTGTATTCCTGTAGAGTAATAGATTCCATCAGTGTGCAGATGGGAACTTTTTTGATTGAACTTGACCCCTTTTACACGTTCTTCAATCCACTCTTTGTAATCCTCATTAACAACCATATGGTCAAACCCGTATCTTTTACGTGTCGGATGAAGGTGAATATTACGCCCTACCATATAGGTCTGATATCCATTATCTTTCAGAATCTGAGGAAGGGTTAACGCATCCCACTCCTGATAATCTTTATACCCCACCATTCCGTGGGTCTGGGGCAGCAACCCAGACATAATTGTCCTTCTGGCAGCTATACAAGATGGTGTAGCACTATAACTATTAGGAAACCTAATACCCTGCCCACCGATTGAATCAATGTTGGGGGTCAATATAGCATCATTACCATCAATCCCTATACAATCTCCCCTTAATTGATCCGTTAAAATTAAAATAACATTCTCTTTAGTCACCATAATATCACCCCCAGAACATCATATATCAAGTATAGCATATGAAAAACCACAAATTGTCCCTGTGGACAATTTGTGGTTTTTTGATTGTTTGTCCCTAGGGACAAATTGTGTTTTAAATGTATAGATCGCGTTTTTTATAGGTTATAAAGCCGATGCATAGGCTGACTGCAATGATAGCAATGGATATAATTATATATGTCCAGTCAAGAGCCATGTTCTCTTTTATTAGTGCTGGTGCAAAATATCTAAACGGAGTTATGTATTTTAAAAATTCAAGTTTATCGCTAAAATCAATAATGACGGACATAATATACAGAACGATAAGCAATGATGCACCAATATAGCCACTTCTCTTATACTGCTTCATGACACAGCCAAGCATTATACCAATTGAAACAAAAATCATCTGCAGAAAAAGTGTTCCCAATGCGAGTAAACTGAAGAATTTTACAAATCCCTCTTCAGGGAGATATTGCTGACCAAGGACCATAATCAATCCATAAAGATAAGTCATCAGAAGTAAGCAATTGATAGCTACTGCGACTAACTTACCTAATACAACTTTACTTCTTTTTACAGGAAGAACTAGTGTGAATTCTACTGTCTTGTCACGTTCTTCTTTAGCTATAACCGAATTCCCTTTTAAAATTGCATGTATACTCAGAATCAGTATCATATATGTGAAAACCAATCCTGTGAATCCCGTAAGAGTAGTTATATTAAATGTCTCAAATCCAAAAGCTTTCATCATTCCTTCCGGAAAGGACGCAAACATTTCAAGCATAGAATCATCATTGGCAAAAGCAGAAAATTCTGACATCCATACCACTGTAAGCAGAGTCAGAGATCCCGCCCATATAAGAAACGACCTGATACTTGCTTTTAATTCCCGTAAAATAATATTCATAACGGCCCCTAACTTGCAGTGCGGATGTTTCTCCTGTTGTAAAGGAAAAACGCTGCGGATATTGAAACCACAATGACAGCTGCACATATAATAATCATTGCTGTATCGTAGCCCCCTTCAGTAATAAAACTATTGGGTTCAAAGTACTTAAATGGAGTTATGTAAGAAAGTCGCTCTTCACCGATAATGCTGCCTGACGCACTTACAATATACATGCCAAAAGCCAGTCCCATCGAATATGACAATACGCTTTTTATCTTCTTGACGGACATTGAAATTACCATGCCGACCCCCAGAAAAAACAGTTGGAACAAAATTAGCACTGACAGCATTTGAGCAAATACTTTTGGATCATATTTATGCCCACCATTAAATAGGCTTAAACAAAGGTATGTTGAGCCCCAAAAGGCTGCGTTTGTAATGACCAATGCTGTTAAAGCTGCTGCAAGTTTTGAGAAAAAAACTTTGCTTCTCCGGATAGGTTTAGTAAGAAGAAAATCTGCTGTCATATCACGTTCTTCTTCAGAAAGAATTGAAAACCCATATATTGATGCCTGTACTGCAAAGCAAATCTGTGCAAAAAGCATACAGAAAGTGAAGAATCCAATAACCGTCGCCATATTTACACCGGTCATGCCCATGGCTTTCAGCATTACCTCGGGATAATTTTCAAGCACCATTTCAAAGATAGACTCATCGGTTGCAAAACTAGGGTACAGTGACATAAACAACAGGACCAATAGGAACAGAGAAACTGACCATATCATGGCTGATTTTAATTTATCTTTTATTTCACGCGAATAAATATTCATTACAGCTCCCTACTGGTAATAATGCATGAAGACTTCCTCAAGGGTGGGTTCTTCAATATTTACATCATCTACTTTATTCTTCATAACAAGCTGAAGCAGTTCGGTGATATCCCCTTTATAGAGAAACCTGATTTCTCCATCGAGTACTTCTACATTGCTAACTCCGGGAAATTTTGCAGGATCCCCGGCGGTTTTTTTAGTCTTGATATATACTTTTTTATATGTATCCTGTCTGAGGGTTTTGATATCTTCAATTTTAATTATATGACCTTCACGGATTATAGCCACACGGTTGCAGAGCTTCTGAACTTCTCCAAGTATATGGGATGAGAAAAACACTGTAGCACCATTTTTATTTTCTTCAAGAATTAAATCAAAGAATTTCTGCTGCATCAGAGGATCAAGGCCACTGGTTGGTTCATCTAGCATTATAAGTTTGGGACGGTGAAGTAGCCCTTGTACAATTCCAACTTTTTTCTTATTCCCATAAGATAAATCATCAATCTTCCGATTTAAATCCAATTCCATAATATCAGCAAGTTCTTTAATCCTCTTTGTATAATCTCCCTTATAAAAGCTTGCAGAGTATTTCAACAAATCCTTTACTTTCATCTTGTCATAATAGAAAACTTCAGAAGGAAGATATCCGATATCATTTCTTATTTCATGTCCAAATTTAATACAGTCTTTTCCAAATATGGTTGCAGTTCCCGAAGTTGGATATATTAATGACAGCATCAATCTTATCGTTGTGGATTTACCTGCTCCATTTGGTCCTATAAACCCAAATATTTCCCCTTCGTTAACCGAAAGCGAAACATCCTCTATGCCTCTGTTTTTACCATAAAACTTTGTTAGGTTAGTAATTTCAATGATACTCATAACAGCCCCCTGAAATAGAATTTCCAATCCACATCATTATACACTAATGCTTGTGCTTAACAAATTGTCCCTAGGGATAAACATGCAAAAAACCACAAATTGTCCCTAGCGATAATTTGTGGTTTTTTAGTATATTGTATATGTAAAAATATTATTTTTTCTTTAGCATCATGCCAAGGCCTTTGAGGTATTTTCCATTGAGGATAGTTACAAAACCCTCGGTGAAGTATTTGGGAAGACGGTCGCCACCCATCATGCCAATGGCTCGGATTGGCATTTCTTTTATGACTGCCTGCATCATCAATTTGCCGGATTCTGCATCTTCGCCTTCTGATTCTCCAAGCATTTTACCAACTTGCTTTTTCATTATGTGTAACATCAATTTTCCTGCAAACTTATGTGATGTTTCGCCCAGCATTGAGTTTTCTGTAATGAGTTCGTCTGATGAGCTGTTTCTTTCAGGCAACTCTCTTCCAAGGATTTCCCTAAATTGCTTTTCATCAATTTCAAACGGTTCATCTTTTAATGAATAATATGATAATGAAGATTCTCTATAATCAGGCACTTCAAAATCACTGTTTCCCTCAACTGTGACAACCTGTTGCAGCCGAATATCTCTACTAGATGCCCCGATTAAAATAGTATAGTCTCCTTTTTCAACATGCCATCCGGGAATGTTCACATTATAAAAAGCAAACGCTCTTTCACCAATACGAAGAAACAGCTCTTTTGATTCTCCAGGTTCTAAAAATACTTTTTTGAATTCACGCAACTCTTTTTCAGCCTTAAATATTGTAGATTCTGAATTTTTTACATATAGTTGAACAACTTCTGCTCCTGATACTTTGCCGGTATTTTTAACCGACAAAGAAACATCATAATTATTACTGCCCTTATGTTCAACTTTTAAATTTGAGTACTCGAACTCTGTATAGCTAAGCCCAAAACCAAATGGAAACAGAACATCTTTATGTGCTCTATCATAATATCTGTATCCTACATAAATACCTTCCCTGTATTCAACTGTTTTTTTATGGCCCGGGAAGTATTTATAGGAAGGGGTATCCTCCAGTTTTATTGGAAAGGTTTCTGCAAGTTTTCCAGATGGATTCACATCTCCATAAAGAATATCTACAACCACACTCCCGCCTGCCTGTCCACCAAGATAGCATTCTAGTACTCCTTCTACACTGTCTAACCAAGGCATCTCAACAGGTGCTCCATTCATCAGAACTACTACAATATTAGGATTAACTGAAGCGATTTCTTTAATTAGAATATTATGGGAGTCAGGCATTCTAAGATGAGTCCTGTCAAATCCCTCTGATTCATAGCTATCAGTAAGACCGGCTGCAATCACCACTTTCTCTACGCTGCCTGCAAGTTTTTTAGCTTCTTCAATAAGAGAAGAATTTGGCTTATCCGTTTTTATACTGTAACCTGCTGCATACCTATAATTAATACCTGCCTCATCAAGAGCACTGCATATATTATCGATTCTGTATGGATTAATAATTGATGACCCGGCGCCCTGATATCTGGTTTTTTTTGCAAACTCTCCTATTATTGCCACCTTAGATTTCTTTTTAAGCGGTAATATAAAATTATTCTTCAATAACACAGCCGATTGTCCGGCAATTTTTCTTGCCAAGGCATGATGAGCATCTCTGTCATATTTATATCCCGGGCTTCTGTTTTCCTGACTCTTTAATATAAGGTCAATTATTTTTGCTACAGCTTTATCAAGCAATTCAATTGCTAGTGTTCCAGCATTTACTGCATTCACTATTTTTTCATCATTCTTGCCCCAGCTTGTAGGCATTTCAAGTTCGAGGCCTGCTCTTATACCTTCAACCCGGTCATTACAGGCACCCCAATCGGTAACAACAAGCCCTGTATGGCCCCATTCCTCTTTAAGGATATCTGTTAAAAGCCGCTTATGGTCACTAAGATATGTACCATCAACTCTATTATATGAGCACATTACAGTCCATGGTTGTGAATCCTTCACAGCTTTTTCGAATCCGGCAAGATATATTTCTCTTTGAGTACGTTCGTCAACAACAGCATCAATAGACATACGTCTTGTTTCCTGGTTATTCATTGCATAATGCTTTAATGAAGTTCCTACTCCCTGAGATTGTATGCCGTTAATAAGTGCAGCGGCCATGGTTCCCGTATGGTATGGGTCTTCTGAAATGTATTCAAAATTCCGCCCACACAGTGGCGACCTTTTTATGTTAGCTCCAGGCCCTAATATGACTGAGACATTTTCCTGCTTACATTCCTCACCCAGGGCAATCCCCATCTCTCTCATTAAATTAGCATCCCATGAACTTGCTGTAGTAACTGCTGTCGGAAAACAAGTCGCCGGCACACTGTTTTGCAAACCAACATGGTCTGATGCTCCATCCTGCTTTCGAAGACCATGAGGACCATCAGTTACCATAATCTTACTTAGTCCAAGCCTATCAATGCTTTTCAAGTGCCAGAAATCACTTCCAGAACATAACCCGGCTTTTTCTTCAAGGTTCAGTTGATTTAAAATATCATTTGCTTTTTTATTCATTTTCGCTAACCTTATTTTTCAACACCAATTTTTGTATTAATAGGAATAACAGGAAAGTTAGAAGACATGACATCAAAACATCACTTAAAAAGTGGTCTCCCCTAACAACCCGGCTGAGTGCTACAAGTACTCCCCAAATAACTGCAAATCCTAAATATAGATTTTTCTTAATTGCTTTGGCTACATTGAGAAACATCACATATGCTATTACCACAAATCCATTTGCTGTATGCCCAGACGGAAACGACTTTAATTCATTGTCATTTGACAGACCGTTTATCTGGAACCAGTATTTAAACTGATCTATTGAGTCAATAGACCTCATTCTGGGTCTCGCCCATACAATTTTAAGCACATTGACTAGAACTATTTCAGTAACAACTAAAATTATTAGGATTAATCCATATTTCCTGATTTTTCTGAACTTCTCTGCACTAATTTTCTTGTCCAAAATAATCGCAAGGACAAATAGAGCAATTGTAATCGCTGCTACTATAAGCCACCCAATAATTGAGATGCTTTTATCTGAATGTTCAAATATGTAGTAAACGGGCATCAATGCAATTTGAAACGAGGCCAGCAATATAAAAGGTACTGCAATAACAGTTCCCTGGACATTTTTTCGTTTGACTTCCTTATTTCTTGCTCCATAAAGAATCACTACCCCTAAAAACAATGCCCAGAAGGCCGGTTGTTCGCCAAAAAGGTTGAAGAACTCTGCCCATCCGGAATCAACATTAACAATGCTTTTTGAAAAATTGAAATCAATCTCTCCAAATGCAAGCACCATCATGAGTACTGCAAAAACAATCAGCACGCCCCAAATAAACTTTTTTGATATAGTCATAAAATCCTCATTTCAAATAAAGATACTTAATAACATAATACTCAAGTGTTGGTGTTTTGTCCAAGGAAAGGAGTGAAAATTCTAGTTTTGAGGAACCCCTGCATTTTTTACATGCGGAATGTCTTTTTCTATGGTTATATCTTTTCCGGCTTCAATTGCAGTGCCATCAGATTTAATTCCTACTGTATATCCACATCCTGCAGAAACCGCAACAATATTTGTCCATTCTTCCAAATTAATTTGTCCGGCGTAATTATCACCTGTGGCAATAACAGTACCATCTGCCTTAAGCCCAATTGTAATTCCAACTCCGGCTGATATTTCTATAACATCCATCCAGTCATCAACATCCAGCTGCCCATAACTGTTATCTCCGATTGCAACAACACTACCATCAGATTTTAATCCAACAGTATGATTAGCACCTGATGCAACTTTTTCTATATTATTCCAATCCTCAATATTCATTTGACCACGGGAATTATCACCGGCGGCAACAACTGTTCCGTCTTTTTTAACCCCAATAGAATTAAGTGAACCGGCGGAAACATAAATGATGCCGCTCCAATCTCCTACATTCAACTGGTTATAGTAGTTATCTCCGGTAGCAATTACTGTACCATCATGTTTTAAACCAAGAGTAAAATATGCACCTGCCGAAACAGCAGCAATGTCATTCCAATTATCAATATCTGTCTGTCTATATAGATTATCTCCTGCAGAAACAACCATTCCATCGTTTGTTAATCCTATAGTATGTGCAGACCCTGAAGAAACAGCTACAATATTCGACCAGTTTTCAATTCCGTCCTGAGGAACGCCTTCGTCACCAAGCATAGCCGTTGTGCCATCTTTCAATAAAACCGCAGTATGGGCCGCACCTGCTGAAAGAATATTATATGATTGAGACTCTGATTTATTACCCCTTATAATCATAAAACTAAAGAAAATCACCAGGACAAGCATTAAAATAATTATTAAACTTTTATATCTGCCTTTAATTTTCATGTAATCTCTTTCTCTATTCATCCGCTTCAACATATCCTAATAGTATGAAATTTAGCTACATTATTAGTATACCCGTAAAGTTCACCGGGCATCTTTGATTGCGCATTCAAAAGCTTCATTTTTTTCATACAGGAAGAGTTTCGGCCTGTTATGTTTTTTAATATCCAAAACGCTTATATTACTATATTTTACACAATGCTTTTTCAATAGTTTGAAAATAAGAAGAAATATTTCTTCTCGTTTGTTTCTTCTCATTTTTGAGGGGTAAATAATTAATATATTTAGGGGTTGCTGAACAATCCTAGAACCCCTATAAACAGCCTGTTACAAGCACATTTATGATATAATAAGTGCAAGGGAAATCACTGAAAACCCCAAAAAACCTTGCACTTGGAGAATCTAAAATGTACACACATAATGAAAAACAAATGCTTTTACCACATGAATTCTTTCTGCCATTTAACGGGAACCTGAATCCCCAAAACAGATGGTGTAAACTGGCTGCAATCATACCCTGGGCGGAAGTAGAAAAAAAATATATAAAAAACCTCAAAAGCCTGATAAGGTTAAACGACGCAATGTCTGTCAGAATGGCCCTTGGTAGTCTGATAATACAGAACATGGTGAATCTTTCCGACAGAAAACTTGTGGAAATGATAAGCGAAAACCCATACATGCAATATTTCATAGGTTTGTCAGCCTTCACAGAAGAGTATCCGTTTGATCCTTCCCTTCTTGTGCGCTTTAGAAAAAGGATAGGGAAAAAGACAATCAATGAGATTAATGAGATGATAGCCAGACCCGCCATAGAAAAAGATGATGATGACGCTAAAGGTGATGATAA
>Ga0307988_1000271_pt1 | contig 39216 bp, 34 predicted proteins | sample EllFjometagen183_FD_203166 | JGI IMG/M metagenome (GOLD analysis project Ga0307988, IMG submission 203166) | Marine microbial communities from Ellis Fjord, Antarctic Ocean - #183 | ecosystem: Environmental > Aquatic > Marine > Unclassified | place: Southern Ocean | collected 2014-10-08 | reverse complement strand
TGGATGGGCATTGCATCGGAGTGATTGGCGAAGACGACCATTGCCGGGAATGCGGAAAACCGTGCGAGTAGAACGCCTGGGGTCGTCGGCTGTTTTCGTCGGAAAATAATTCAAAAATGGATCGAAAGCCATGACGTCGCAAAAAGGCTCGAAAGGGCCCGTCCGGGAAAAACACCGAAAAAAAAAGAGGATAAGCCAGTGACGCGCCATTTGATTCGGGCGGAGATTGATTTGAGAGCCCTGGCCGCCAATGTCCGCGAATTAAAAAAAATGCTCCATCCATCCGCCAGGCTGATGGCGGTGGTCAAGGCCGATGGCTATGGGCACGGGGCCGTTAAAGTCGCTGAGACCGCGCTGTCCCAGGGTCCGGGAACAGGCGCCGATATCCTTGGAGTGGCGCGTATAGATGAAGGCGTCACTCTCCGGGAAGCTGGGATAACGGCCCCGATTTTGATTTTTGGCCACACGCCTCCCTCCCGCGCCAAAGATATCATGGGGTATGATTTGACCCAGACGGTTTTATCTCTGGACGGGGCTTTGGAACTCTCTCTGGCGGCGGAGTCATTTTCAAAAACGACGTCCGTTGGAAAATCGGCGCTTGTTGGAAAAACGACGTCTGTCCCAAAAACGATGCCTGGCGCCAAACCGATATCGGTTCATGTAAAAATAGACACCGGCATGGGCCGCGTCGGTCTTTTGCCGGATTTAAGCCAGCGCCCCGGCCTTGATCAGACCGCCGGTTTAGACGCGAATCCAGAGTTTGCCGGGCAAAAAGCCTGCGGATGGGGAAAAACAGTCCAAGAGATTTCATCCATCTCCAAGTTGCCCAACCTGTCCATAGACGGGATATACACTCACTTTGCCCGCGCCGATCAGAGGGACGCGACCCACGCCGAGAGCCAGCTTGACACATTTGTATCCATATTGGATTCGGCGTTTGGCGCGGGCATCCATACCGGGATTCGCCACGCGGCCAACAGCGCGGCCATAATGACTCTTCCCGGCGCCCATCTGGACATGGCCCGGTCCGGAATCGCCATGTATGGACTCCATCCCTCCAGCGACTCTTCCCCTGAGATGGAGAAAAAAAATAGTCGGTTGACGCCGGTCATGTCCTTAAAGGCGACGGTGATCCACGTCAAAAATGTTTCCAGCGGCGTTGAATTAAGCTACGGCGGAACCCGAAGGACCGACCGGCCCACCGTCATCGCCACAGTGAGCGCGGGATATGCCGACGGAGTCAGGCGCCTGTTGTCAAACCGGGGTCATATGCTGGTTCGAGGGCGGCGCGCGCCCATAATGGGGAGGGTCTGCATGGACCAGACCCTTTTGGATACGGGTCATATCCCCGGGGTTTGCGTGGGGGACGAGGTCGTTGTTTTTGGGCGGCAGGGGCAAGAGGAGATCGGCGTGGATGAAATCGCGACGCTGTGTGGAACCATCCATTATGAGATTGTTTCCACCATCGCCTCTAGGGTACCCAGGGTTTATATTCGGCGAGAAAAAATTGGGAGCCGCAAAGATGGGGAATAGACTTGACAAAATGGTCTCTTCCTATTATTAAGATGTTTTTATTGAAAAAAAAATTAAGGTTGGTTAATAATAGAAATACATAAAAAAAAGGAGATTTAACAAATGTCGACACTGATTCCCCCTCATGGTGGAAAAGGCTTGACCTGTTGCTTGCTGGAAGGCAAGGAGCTGGCGGCTGAAAAGAAAAAAGCTGAAGGACTCAAGAAAGTAACCATTTCTCCTCGTGAGGAAGGCGATCTGATCATGATGGGCACGGGCGGTTTTAGCCCCTTGACAAGCTTCATGACCAAAGCCGACTGGAAAGGCGTATGTGAAAATTTTCTTATGGCAGACGGAACCTTCTGGCCCATCCCGGTCACGCTTTCCGCCGATCAGGCCGACGCCGACGCCATCTCTGAAAATGACGAGATCGCTCTGGTAAGCGAAGGCGGAGAAGTGATGGCGACCATGAAGGTCACTGAAAAATACGCCATGTCCGACGCGGACAAAAAATTCGAATGCGAAAAATGCTACATGGGCGAAGGAACTCCCACCGCGGAAGAATTCTGGAAAATAGCCACCGACGATCACCCAGGCGTTCAGATGGTCATGGCTCAAAAAGCGGTTAATTTCGCTGGTCCGGTCAAAGTGTTGAGCGAAGGCGAATACCCGAAAAAATACGCCGGCGTTTACATGAGGCCTGAAGAGTCCCGGAAAATTTTTGAGGAGAGAGGATGGAGCGATGTCGCGGCTCTGCAGCTCAGAAATCCCATGCACAGATCTCATGAATACCTTTGCAAAATAGCGGTTGAAGTTTGCGACGGCGTTTTTATCCATTCTCTGGTTGGAAACCTGAAACCCGGCGATATTCCGGCTGAAGTTCGTGTAAAATGCATCGACTCTCTGGTCAAAAATTATTTTGTGCCCAAGAATGTCGTTCAGGGCGGATACCCTCTGGACATGCGTTACGCCGGTCCGAGAGAAGGCCTGTTGCATGCCACCTTCCGTCAGAACTATGGCTGCTCCAAAATGATCATCGGCCGCGACCATGCGGGCGTGGGCGATTTTTACGGAATGTTTGAGGCCCAGACCATTTTTGACAAAATCCCGACCCCCACCGAAGAAGGAAAAGCGTTGCTTTGCGCTCCTTTGAAAATTGACTGGACATTCTACTGCTACAAATGCGACGGAATGGCCTCTCTTCGAACATGCCCCCATGGAAAAGAGGATCGAGTTCTTCTTTCCGGCACCATGCTTCGCAAGGGCCTGTCTGAAGGAACCACCATCGCGGACCATTTTGGACGCGAGGAAGTTCTTGAAATTCTCCGCGAGTACTACGCGGGTCTGACGGAAAAAGTCGAGATTAAAACCCATTCAGCGGCCACAGGCAACTAATCGGTTTTGACTTTTTTTTAAAAGATTTGATTTAAAATAAAAAAGGGCTGACCGCATCCTGGATGCGGCCCGCCCTTTTTTTATGGTTTGCGCGGGGAAGCCCTTACAGTTCTTCCGGGGTAAACGCCGACACATCGTCTATTTTTTCAGCGTTGGTCAATATCATGGTCAACCGGTCTATTCCCAGGGCGTTTCCCGCCGCGTCCGGCATAAATTCAAGGTCTTTGAGAAATTTTTCCGGCAGGGGATACACGGTCTTTCCACAGCTTTCCCGCCGCTTTATTTCCGCTTTGAAACGGTCTTCCTGTTCTTTCGGGTCCGTTAATTCCGTAAAGGCGTTGCACAGCTCCATTCCATCCATGTACAGTTCGAAGCGTTCGGCCACCTCCGGGTTATCGGGTCGGAGCCTGGCCAAAGATCCCATGGAGGCGGGATAGTCGCATAAAAAAATCGGTTTTGTCTTTCCCAGTCGCGGCTCAATTTCATCGGTGAGAACCTCGTCAAACATATCCCGTTTTAAGGCCTCTTCCACGGTTATGGACGCGAATTGTTCAAAGGCGTCCGCCACCGTTATTCTTGGCCAGGGAGGCGCGATGTCGATGGTGGCGCCCCGGCGGACAATCCGGTTTCCAGAAATGCCGGCGCCTTTGGCCGCCGCCCGGATCATCTCTTCAGTCTGGGCCATCATATCCATGTAATCCGCGTCTTTTGTGTACCACTCAAGAATGGTGAATTCCGGGGTGTGAAGGTCTCCGCGCTCTTTTTCACGGAAGCATTTGCATATCTGGAATATGCGCGGGAATCCCGCCGCAAGGAGTCGTTTCATGCACAATTCCGGGGACGAGCGCAAAAACCAGTCCCCGGACGCCGGAGCGTCTATATGGGCTTCGGGGGCGGGGGCGGGAATCCGGCAAGGGGTTTCCACCTCTATATAGCCGTTTGAGGAAAAAAAATCCCGTATGGCACGCAAAATGGTGAAACGAACCTCCAAATTATGTTTAATGCCGGTTTGTCTGGTCTTGTTCATAAATCCTTTTTCATAAATCCTTGCGTCGGTTTTTATGGCAAAAAAAAAGGAGCGGGCTTGTCGCCGCGCTCCCTTTTTTTATCGTATGGCCGTCTGTTGAAATGAGACGGCGGGTTTAAGCCATGTCGAGATTTCGACGATCCGTCATATCCATGAGAACCCGTTCTTTGGACTTGTCCAGACCCAGAGCCTTTCGTTTTTTATCGATATGAGCGATCATCATGCGCGCCATTTCATAGGGATCGGGAGTGAATCCCCACTTGCCCAGCCCCTCTTCTTCCAGACCATTAAAAAGGTGATCGTGGAATTTTGTCTGTTCGACAATGGGGAATGTCACGCCAAAGACCGTGTACACGCCGGACGCCACAAAATACTGCCCAATGCATATGGCCTTTTCACTCATCCATTCAGGCGCCGCGCCCGCCACAGGAAGATCCGCCAGAGAGTCTCCAAGGCCGCCTTCGCGAACCATTTCAGAGGCGGCGAGGAGGATTCGGCTGTTGTCCACACAGGAGCCGAGACCCAAAACCGGAGGCATTCCAACGGTCTCGCATACTTCCCGCAACCCTTCTCCGGCCAAAATGGCGGCTTCGGGTTTTGTCAGTCCCGCCTTGGCCAGAGCGATCTGTGAACAGCCGGTCTGAAGAACCAGAACGTCATTTTTAATCAGCTCCTTGACCAGCTCCACATGAACCCAGTCCTGCTTGACCCGAGGGTTGGTGCATCCCACGACCCCGGCCACGCCTCGGATGCGTCCGTTGATGATGTTGTCGTTTAACGGTCGGTAGGACCCCCGGAATGAGCCGCCGAGCATGTAACTGATGTACTCCTGGGAAAACCCATGCACGCCGATGTCCACATTTTTCGGGATTTCAATGACCGCGGTTCTGTTTTTGAAGCGGCTGATGGCCCGTATGATAATCTCATCCGTGGTGGCCTTTGGATCATGCTCATGGAATTCAATGTGGGTGGCCCCTTCAATTTTACACCTGGGATTGGTGGTGATCAGAGGGGTGTTGTAGCAATCCGCCACCTTGGCAAGGCCCTGTTTGATGCATTGAACGTCCACCGTCATGACATCCACGGCGCCGGTGACCAGGATCGCTTCAGTGGACATGAAATTTCCCGCATGGGGGATTCCATGACGCACAAGCATTTCAGCGCCTGAACAGCACATTCCAACGAGGTTGATCCCCTTGGCTCCGGCGTTTTTCGCCGCTTCAATGAGGGTGGGCTCGTTTGCGGACATCAGAATGGACTCAAAGAGATTCGGCTCATGGCCATGAACAATCACGTTGACCATATCCTCTTTCAAGACGCCCATGTTGACTTCAACGCTCACTGGAGACGGGGTTCCAAAAAGGATGTCCGCAATCTCTGTGGCGACCATTGATCCGCCCCAGCCATCCGCCAGCGCGGTTCGGCTGCACTGTTTGGTGATGTTTTTATATTCCTGGTCCACGCCCATGTGGGAGCGGTGCATCAGCTCCATGATTTCGCGCATGGCCCCCCTGGGAACGATGCCCAACTCTCTCCAGGTTTCCAGAGTTTTTTCCGGAACCCGTTTCATAAATGGAATCTCGCCATCCACCTGGGTGTAGGTTCGTTCGAGCTCTTTGTAGAGTTCCTGAGCAATCTGTTTGATGCTCTTGTCGGTTGTTTCAATGTCGATGGATTCGGCCACCGCTTTTAATTTGGCCGGATCTTTGATGCTGTAATCCTTGATTTTTCCGTTGATGACGTCCCGGAACAGATCCAGCATGGCCATTCCGTGATCGGTGTGCGCCGCTCCTCCGGCGGCCACCATGCGGGCAAAATTCCTGGCCATGATGGTGTCTATGGTGGCTCCGCATACCCCGACTTTGTCATAAGGGTGTTTTGCGTTCAACCGGCATGGACCCATTGCGCAATGTTTGCAACATGCGGAATCCGCGCCAATGGGACATGCCTTCATGTCGTTGGCTCTGTCAAAGCCGGTTTCAACGCCATCTCTTTTTGCCTTTTCAAGCATCTGCGCGGTCGCCTCGCAGATGGTGGCGTCGGCGATATTCAGTTCTTTTTTGGGTGTTTTTTTGATTTTGTCCATTAAGACCCCCCTTTCAGGTTAAGTTTTATATTTTTCGGAAATTGTTGATCGGGCGAAAACAACGGGTGGATATCCTTTCAAAGCTGGAATCCGTCATGTGTTTTAATCGTCTCCTCCTTCATTTTAGTCGTTCATGGGAATGATGTGGAATCGTTAAACTGGCCGCGTATCCCAGAAAAAAACAAAGAAATTCGAAAAACATCGTTGAAAACAGGGTGAATCGCCAGATATCGAGCATTCAATGGAGAGGCGATTTTGATCTGTTTTCGGCTTTGGAAAGAAGAAATATGGAAATTGAAATATCAATATTGATCAATAGTGTTTGCTATTAAGATAACACAATGTGGCACAAAGTCAATGGCAGATATCATATGTTGAACTGAGAACTTAAATCAATAAGGAGTGGAATGGTTTAATTTAGATTTTTTTTCTATTTTTTTCAATAGTTTTTTATTTTTTTTTCCGTTCTGGTTTTCATCTCTGGCATCTGCTTGACCCCGTCCGTATTCGACCGCTCATTTTTTTTCCAATACAGCGGAGTCCTTGGTTGTGATTTTTTATTTTTCAAGGCGGTTGTTTGGTTTATCGGGAATGGTTAAGGGCCTTTCAAAATTGTAAACTTATTATTGAGCGAACACTAAGAATTTTCATGGATATCAATTTCAAGCTTTTTCATTTTCCGCCAGAGCGTTGTTTTGTTGACGCCCAATTCCTGGGCGGTGACCGCTTTTTTCCAATTGTTTCGAAACAGCGCGTCAATAACCGCCTTTTTTTCAATCTCTGCCAGGGTTTTGTTTTTACTTGGGACATACGCCCCGCCGGATGTCGGGTGATTAATGCTTTGGGGGAGATGCGATGGTTGGATCAGGCCGGACCCGCAAAGAATAAAGGCGTGTTCAATGGCGTTTTTCAACTCACGGATATTTCCCGGCCAATCATGATTTATGAGCAAAGAGATCGCCTCTTCCGAGACGCCGACGATGTCTTTTCCTTTGATATGGTTGAACCGGTCGATAAAACTTTCGGTTAGAATCGAGATGTCTTCTTTGCGCGTTCTCAATGGAGGCAATTCGACTTTGATCACATTGACGCGGTAATATAGATCCTCGCGGAATTTTTTTTCCTGGATCAATGTTTCCAAATTTTTATTTGTGGCGGCGATCACCCGGATGTCTATTTTTTTTGGCTCAACGCTCCCCAGGGGCTCAAACTCTTTTTCTTGAAGAACCCTTAAAAGCTTCACCTGAAGCGCCGGTGAAACATCGCCGATTTCATCTAAAAGGACCGTTCCGCCATCCGCCATGCCAAATCGGCCGGGCTTGTCTTTATTGGCGCCGGTAAATGCCCCGGCCACGTATCCAAAAAGTTCGGATTCCAGAAGTGTGTCAGGGATGGCGCCGCAGTTAATCGCCACAAAAGGAGCGTCTTTGCGATGACTTTTTTGATGAATCGCTTTGGCCACCAGTTCTTTGCCTGTTCCGCTTTCTCCATAAATCACCAGGGAGCTGTCGCTTTCCGCTATTTGGGGCAGAATGGAGAACAACTGGCGCATTTCATAATTTTGACTGATGATATCGGAATAAACATGCTGTCGCCGCAACGCTTTTCGAAGCTCCTCCACCACGGTCAGATCTCGAAAGGTTTCCACTCCGCCAATAATGTGTCCCTTTCTGTTTTTCAACAAAGAGGCGCTGACGCTGATGGGCGTCTGTTTGCCTTTGCTTGTCATAATATAGACGGGTTTATTTACAATGGGAGAATTTGTTTGAAACGCATGTCTCAAGGCGCAATCGGTTTCGCAGATATTGGCGCGAAACACTTCGCAACATGGGCGGCCAATGGCTTCGGCCTTGGGGATGCCCGTTATTTTTTCAGCGGCTTTATTAAAAGACGTGACCGTCCAATTCCGGTCTATGGTAAAAACGCCGTCCGCAATGCAATCCAGGATGGAGTCTCTGATTTCGTCATTTCCCGTTTTCATGGCAAATCCATTAATAAAAGTTTAAGATCATGCGCCGAGTATTTTGCTTGGAAATAAAAAGAAGACCGCGCCGAGCAGACAAAGCCTGGCCCAGAAGTAATCCTTGGACATTTTCTCTTTTATAAAGAATACGGAAAAAGGAACAAAGACAGAGATTGAAAATCAAGGATGACGATATCAGAGTTTTTTTAAAAAAACAAGGCGCCTTTGGGCCATTTTTGTGGTTTGGGCCGGCGCGGCGCGGTTTTATCCATCGGTCTGTTTTTTATTTTCTCCAGAGGCGTCATGCCCATGCGTCCCGGCGGGATCATGGGCATCGCTTATTCATTGGGCGTTTTTTTTTCAAAAAGAGCCTGGGCGTTGCCAAAATAGTCGTCAAGCAGCGTTTTTATTTCAGAGACTTGCGTATGCCGAAGGTCTATGCCCAATTGACGCGACAGAAATCCCGGCCCTTTGCCGGATAAATTTTCCCGGCAACAGACCGAGTCGCCCCCCATGTCGGCGATGTGTTGGGCCAGTTTAATGCCCCGTTGTTTCTGCTTTAGTCGAAAGGGGTTTGGCTGGGTGGTCAGATCAGTGTATTTTTTCGAATCCTGATCATATTTTACAATGGTCAGACCGCTTGATTCTCCGAAATGATGGGAAACGGTTTTTCCGTCCTCCTCTGAGGGAATGACAATGGTGAAAACCCTTGGCAACTCATAGGCATGCCGGACAAAAATCTGGTCAATGGAAGGATCGTGATCCCTGAGTTCTTTTTTTAAATGGGACACAATCTCATCGGCCTGTTCAATCTCATACGCTTTTATTCCGAGATCAAGATGTAGAAATCTGAAACTGCCGGCATTGCGGCCGGAGATGCTTTTTATTTTTGTGACTCCAGGTTGCCGGGAGATCAGGCTGGAATACTCTTTAATTTTTTTGGTGTCTAGAGAAATATCAAGGAGGACTTTCAGATTGTCCCAGATGATCGACGCCCCCATCTTCAGAATGATCAGCGCCACAAACAGGGCGGCCCAGCGGTCCAGGTTTACCCCAAACAGCGCCCCGGCCAGGCCGACGAGGACAACGGCGGAAGCAAAGACGTCGGATAGCGTGTGCTTGCCGCTTGCCTCAATGCCGGGTGAATTGATGAGCTTGCCGGATTTTGTCTCAAATCGGCCCCAAAAAAAATCCAACGCCATGCCAGCCAAAACAGCCGCCATGCCGATTTTGATATTTTTGGGCAACACGCTTTTGCCTGAAATAAAAATTTGCAGAATCTCGTAAGCGCCGTAGAAAATGGCCGCGCCGATGGCCAGGGCCATAAGGTTCTCAATTTTGTAGAACCCAAAAGGAAAGCGTTTGAATTTGCGCGGGGCCAGTCTGACTCCGACCCAGACCATAAATGAGCCGGCGACATCGGCGGCGGAATGGATGGAATCCGCCAGAAGAGCCGCGCTGCCCGTATAGATGGCGGCCCATATCTTGATTCCGCTTTCAATCAGCGATTCCAGAGCCGAGATCAGCGTCACCCATTTGCGCCTAAATTCCCTCTGCTCAGGGGTCAATATATCTTTGGGCATTTTTTCTCCTTTCTCCCAATTTTAGGAGACGGTTCAAACGCATGAATAGATCAAGGTTTATCGCGTTGTGAAAAAAAAACGATCTCCGGCCGTGCGGCGGTTTTTTACAAAATGGTCATCAAAATCGCTGAAATCAAAAAACCGATGATGCCGCCGCAGAGCACATCCGACAGGTAGTGCTTGAGCAGAACCATACGGCTAAAAGCGATCAGAAGGGCCGCCGCCAATGCGGCGGGGAAGGCCCAATAATTGTAGTAAAACGAGCCAATGATAGCGGCCAGCATGAAGGCTCGGGAGGCATGCAGGGAGGGGAACGAGTATGTGTTCCACTCTGGATAGAAGGGGCCTTTTTGGGCAACCTCTGGCCGGGGTCTTTGGATCAGTTTTTTCAAAGTGACAATGACCGCCAGTTGAATGCATTCAGCGGCGATGATGATCTGAATGAGATGGGCATTCTGGTTTGACATCAGTAAAAGCGCCGCATAGATTGGAAAACAGACAAAACCGGAGGCCGCGATGGTCGCTATCCTCATGCCGGTGATTAACCCAGGTGTTTTGGAAAAAGATTTCAGAGCTACGGCTGTTTTCCGGTCATACCCATCAATCGCCGCCATTATTTCCATCGTTTTTTCCCTCGGGATCCCTTCTCCACACTCTCCATAGCGTCAAGCAGCGCCGAAAATAGCTCTTGTTTATATGCCTGGGGATTGATGTAAGAGATAAAGCCTTTTTTCGCGACGCCTTCCACCGACAGAAAAATCTGTTGTTCCTTGTTAAGGTCGGTTTTCACGGAGCCATCCGAGGATTTCGCGCGCAGTTCGCCAGCCAGATTCGCCATGTCGCCATACCCCTTATCCGGCCTGAATTTCATTTTTAAAAAGCTGTCGGGAACAGAAATCGCCTGGCTGTCGGCAAGGGAGAAGGCCTTTTCTCCGATCCGTTTCATCAAGTCAAAATCCATAATATCGACCAGGTAGGCCCCTCTTTGGCGTTTTAAAATATTTTGTTTGGCGATGTTCACGGGTTGGTCGATATAGATGATCGCGTCAAAACAATCCATATCCTGGGTGCGAAACAGACGATGATGCTCATAGATGGCCGCGGATTCTTCAAATGAAAGAGGCTCGTCCATATTTTGATGGTCCAGGCAAATGTTTTTGATGTCCATGACCTGGGCCAAGGCTCTGGCCAGAGAGCTTTTTCCGCTGCCCGGAACCCCATCCACAGCGACTCGGCCAAAAGGAGCGTTGTGGTTGGCGGCTATTTTTTTTATGGCGTTGGCTTGTCTTAGCGATTCGTTTCGCAACGACTTGTCTTCCGTTTTATGACGCAGGAGAGAATGGGTGAGAAATTTAATATTTGTTTTTATTCCCTTTTTTTTCAAAACGTTTTTTAAAAAAAATATCCCCGCTGAAACAGCCAGACTGGCCAACCCTCCTTTGCCAGTCTTTGTCTCCAGAATGGACTTAAGCAGGCTGCCCATGATGCCCTCCTTTGCTTTTAAAAAATGGCGTCGGTCGTTGGTTTTGTTTTTTGTCGGCCATGGCATGATCGTTGCCGACAAAAAACGAGATTGAAAAAATGCAAGGCCGGAACAGGCGTTGACCCATTCCGGCGTTTGTCCCATCGTTTTTCCGCGATATCATGGTTTATAATACGGTTTTTTTGTCGAGGGAAGATTCCTGAGCGGATTGATCTTTGGCCCGGCAATCTTCATTGGATTGATTTCGCATTCGGAGCCGGCGGCATGGATCGGTTTCGCTAGGGTTTTGTCGCTTTTGCCCGTGGCTTTGGCCTCTGCCGCAGTCATGAGATTTTCCTCCTCCTCTGACTTGATGGGCATGTCGATTTCTCATGTCTGTCACCTCCTTTCTCTTTTTTTATGGTTTTACGTATTTATGGTTCACGGATAGTTATCATTGGGGTCGGTTATAATTTCGGCCCCGGCCCCCTCTGAAATGGCCTCGACCCTGGCGCCTGGTCGATATCTCATAATCCCCGCCCTGAATCATCAGCCGTTTTCCCATGACCAGGGCCTCTGACACAATGGCTCGCGCATCGGCCAATACCCGGCCCATGGTCGGTCGGGAAATTTTCATTTTCTCTGCGGCCGCCTGCTGGTCCAGTCCTTCAAAATCGCACAACCGGATCGCCTCGAATCCTTCAACGGGGAGGATGATGTCATCAATTCCCCATGGCGGGTGTTCTTCTGGACAAAAGGACCCAACGATGGGCGGCCCCTGCACATATCTTTTTCTTTTTATTCGTGGCATTTTAGAATTCCTATTATGATCATTTGATTATAATATAGGTTTTATCTTTATAAAGTCAATAGATGGAAATGATTTTATGATCATTTAAAATAAAATCATGGGATCGGATTTTAAAAAAAGAGGGATGAAAAAGGAAAAACGCCAGGGCGACAGGTCCGATGGATCTGTTGCTTATTTCCTCCGGCGTTTTTTTAATGGGACCGCTGAAATTTCCATCAGCCCAAAGCGACGTCAAGAATCATCATGATGGAAAAACCGCTCATGGTCGCCATGGTGACGAGGTCAATGTTCGCGTTATTTCGTTGAGCTTCGGGGATCAGTTCTTCCACGACGACAAAAATCATGGCGCCGGCGGCAAAGCAGAGGGCGTATGGAAGAATGTTTTTCATTTTCATTACAAACAGCGCGCCAATGACGCCGGCAATGGGTTCGACGATTCCGGAAGCCTGCCCCATAAAAAAACTTTTCCATTTACCCATCCCTTCTCTTCTCAGGGGAATCGACACGGCGGCGCCCTCGGGAAAGTTTTGGATTCCAATGCCGATGGCCAATGCCACAGCTCCCCCAATCGTCGCCGAAGGAAGATCGGCCGCCGCCGCTCCAAATGCGACTCCCACCGCCAACCCTTCGGGAATGTTGTGAAGCGTGATGGCGCAAACCAGCAGAACGCTTCGTTGCCATGACGTCTTTATTCCTTCGCGTTTTTCAAATTCCAGGCCCGGATGAAGGTGAGGCAGGAATTTACCAATGAGTCTCATGAAAACGCCGCCGCCCATAAAACCGATGGCCGCCGTCAGCCATGGGATGTGGCCCGCCTGTTCCGCCATTTCTAATCCGGGGGCAAGCAAAGACCAGAAGCTTGCCGCGATCATGACGCCGGCGGCAAAGCCAAGCATGGAGTCCATAAACTTTTGATTGACGGTTCGTGTAAACAGGACGATGGCCGCTCCGGCGGCGGTGACGCTCCAAGTGAAAATCGTGGCGATGAACGCTTGGGTCACCGGGTCAAACGTTTGAATAAAATCAATCATTTCACAACCTCTTGCGGCTTTACGGGGGATTGATTAAGCGAACCCTAAGTCTGTTTCAGGGCCGCGCATTTTTTTGGCCGGACCGGGACAAGCGTCGGTGACGTCACATCCCATAAAGGGCCCTTTTATTCAGGATATAAAAGCGGATGGAGACGAAAATATATCTTGCGGAGATGTGGAGACGCGCGGCCGAACGTCCCCACAGATATACGAAGTTTGGCGCCATCGCCTTTGGCCGCGATTTTAAACGTTTGCCGCCAATGAAAAGAAATTTCTAATGACTCTGAGCCGGGTAGTAAGATTCCAGCGCCTGGATGCTTTGCCGCAAGGCGTCGGCGGACATGGCGTCGGCCTTTTGTTTGGCTTTCATGGCAAAGACAATCACGGCGTGGTGGTCGGCCAACCGTTGGACATAATCTTTCTGGGAGGCCTTGACCCGTTGCGTCAAAAAGTAGTCGCTGATGGTGGAGATGATGTTTTGGGCGTGTTTTTCTTTGTTTAAGACCCACCGGACCGATTGGTTTTGGGATTGGGCGTCTGTTTTTCCAGCCAACGCGGTGATCAGGCGGATTGATTTTTCCACGGTGGCGGCGTCTTCAAGCATGGACTGAACCCGGGCGTGGTCGTCATATATTCCGCATGGGATCTGGCAGTGTGAGTGGGCGGGCGAAGGCGCGACCAGTCCATATCCGAGAACAGACAGGGCTATGAATAAGATGGTTTTTTGAATGGGGCGTGTCATTGAATCCTCCTTGTTTTGATAAAAAGCGGTTTTATTAAACGCTTGGTTTGATAAAAATGTCATTTTCATGAAAATTGGATCAGTGGGATGGATCGTGTGACGCAGATGAAACCGTATCACAAACTTAAACTGTTTTCAAAGCCAAACGTTTAAAAATGAGCCGGTTCAAGCAGGATGGACAGGGGGGTAAAAAAAGGAGAGAGGACGCCGTTCCCCTCCCGCAAAAGGGAGGGGAACAGACGATTCGGTTTTCGAGGATGTCATGCGATGTCATTTGACCCAAACATCTTTAGTTGACATCATCGCTGTTTTGCAACGCATTATTTCTATCTTGCAGCGCCGCTGTCTTAGATCATTTCGATGGCGCACGCCATGGAGACCCCGCCGCCGCCGCAAAGGGTGGCCAGGCCCAGGGTTTTGTCTCTTTTTTTCATGGCATACATCAGGCTGGTCATGATCCGAGCGCCCGTGGCGCCCACGGGATGGCCAAGGCCGATGCCGGAGCCGTTGACATTGGCGATGTCCCGGTCAAAGCCCAGATCGCGTTCGCACCCGATGTACTGGGCCGCAAAGGCTTCGTTCAGCTCAACGAGTTCAAAGTCTTTGATGGTCAGGCCACTTCTTTCCATGAGGTTGTTGACGGCCGGCGTGGGGGAAAGACCCATGACGGACGGATGGCAGGCGCCTTTTCCAATGGCTTTGATTTTGGCAATGGGAGTCACGCCCAATTCTTTGGCTTTGTCCGCCGACATGATCAGCATGCCCGCCGAGCCATCGTTTAATCCACTGGAGTTTCCGGCGGTCACTTTTCCGATTTTCGGGACAAAGGCCGGGGGAAGGGCCGCCAGTTGCTCCAGGGTCAGCCCGGGTCGAAAATGCTCGTCTTTGTCAAAGATGGTGACTTTCTTTTTTCGTCCCACGAGTTCAACGGGAACGATCTCCTCGGCGAATGAACCGTCGTTGGTGGCCCGTTCCGCTTCGTTCTGGCTTTTCAGCGCCACAAGATCCATCTCTTCCCTGGAAATATCCATATACTGGGCGATAAATTCAGCGGTGTGCCCCATGATGTAGGGTTTTCCTTTGAAATATTTCAAAGGGGCCTCGTCCGCGTTGACCGGTCCGTCCTCGGGATGGGGCATAATATAGGAGCCGCAATGGAGCGCGCGAATCATGGAATCGACAAAGACCTGATCTTGAAGGCGGCATCCCCATCTTGCGTTGGGAACAGTGTAGGCCGCGCCAGACATGTGTTCCACGCCGCCAGCCAAAATGATATCCGCCATTTCCGCCTGGATCATGGCCATTCCGGAAATTACGGCTTCCATGCCGGATATGCAGACCCGGTTGATGGTGGCGGCCGGGACGGTGTCCGGGATTCCGGCGAGAAGAGCGGCCACCCGGGCGGTGTTCAATGAATCCGCATGTTCCAGGCAACAGCCGTAGCGAACATCATCAATCAGGGCCGGGTCAATGCCCGCTCTTTTTATGGTTTCTTTCATGGTGACACTGCCCAGAAACGCCGCGTTGGAATCTCTCAGGGTTTTTCCAAAGGCGCCTATAGCCGTTCGGCAGGCGGAAACAATAACCACGTCTTTCATACATTTCTCCTTTATTTAAAAAAAATAAACGCGTTAAAAAAAAAGACCGCTCATGAGCGAAACAAAAGCGTCAGGGAGTCTTTTTGTCATGATATTCCCAACTTTTAAAAAGGGTGTGATCAATATCCAGAAGGTTTAAAATCTTTCCGATGATAAAATCAATGATATCGTCTATGGTTTTGGGGCGGGTGTAAAACCCCGGAACGGGCATCACGATGTCCATGCCGCATGTGGCGGCCCGATGCAAATTTTTTGTGTGAATCACGCTTAGCGGCGTCTCTCTTGGGACGATGACGCACTTTCGTTTTTCCTTCAACGCCACGTCGCACATCCTGACCATCAGGCAATCCGCATAGCCGTTTACAATGGAGGAGAGGGTCTTCATGGAGCAGGGGATCACGATGACGGCCTCGAACTTGGAGGAGCCGCTGGCCATGGGGGCGAAAAAATCATCGTTTTGAAATTCCCTTAAGAGGCGTTTGTCAACGGACGCGTCTCTTTTTTCCAGCAGAGCGCCCACGTCTGTGAACGGCGCGGCGTTTTCAAGGATTTCATATTCGATTATTTTTTTCGCCGGTTCAGACAGGACGCAACCCACGGGTTTGCCCGCCTTTAAAAGCTCTTCAATCAGTCGAATTCCGAGTATGGAACCGCTGGCGCCTGAAATCGCCACGTTAATCATATCCGTCTCTTTTTTTTTATCCGGCGGCGCGTTTCCAGAGGCGCCACAGTGATGATCCGTTTCTCCGACAAAATGTGTAAAGCTGGTTTATATACCACAACTTCAAAGACTCCACAACGGGTGGTTGCGTCAATATGTTTTTTTTGGGATCGTCATGGCGGACGGGTTAAAGACGGGGTCGCCAAGGCGCGGTGGTTTTTTTTTGGGGCGGGGGGCCATGCATCGCATGGGGTATGCGCCATCCATCGGGGAAAAACGCCGCCACGCGGTGGATCGGATTTTTCACGACGCCGTCAAGTCTGAAACGCGTATAACGGATACGTTTTAAGTTTTTATCGCCCATGCATAGGTGAGGTGATGGGGTCGGGCAGGATGAATCGGCTCTGAAAATTGTAAATTTATTTTTCCAACGAGCCGCCCAAGACTCAGGGCTCAGATATCATGATATTCCAAAACCAGGGGATGGCCCAGAGCGTTTCCGATGATCGCCCGGTGGATGGGGACCCCGAATGGTTTCATCCCTTTCAGGGCCAGGGCGATGCGTCGCCCCGTTTCAAGCCGTTTCGGGTCGTCGGCCATGTTTAAAAAAGCGATTTTTTTGGCGTGTTCCGGGGACCCTTTCATGATCCCCATTTCATGGGAAATGGAGATGGCGACGGATTCTTCGGATATCGGCTCTCCCATTTTCACTCCGGTGATCGCAGAAAACAGTTCGGGGCGAAACAGATTCCGTCTGTTCAAGGGTTTCCCGACATTTTTCAAACCGACGACGCCGATGACCCATCCCGATGAATCCGGCGTCACCGGCTCGTGCGGGGCCGGGGCCTTCAAGGGTTTCATGGCGGCGCCGTCCGCCTCCACGATGATCCACTGAAAGGGGCTCTTTTTTTTCAGTTCGTCGATGAACTCCGGGGGAAACCCCCCCATTTTTTCAGGTCTGGATAACGGGCGCGCGGCCCCGGCCGATAGATGGAGGCGTTGGGCGATTCTTTTTTTGGCCTGGGCGATGATCTCTTTGGGGGAATCGGCCAGGATGACACACGGGGACTGTCCGGGCGCCGGTGTTTTGATTTTGGTGGTGGTGGTGGTGAGAACGGGCGCCCCGGCCTCGGCAAACGAATGGGCGAGCCTGAACATCAGGCTGGTCTTTCCTCCGGCGCCCACCAGGCTGATCACGCCTCCCTCTTCATTTAAGAAAAACGCGTTTTTAATGGTTGCCATATCCATGTTTTTTTTCATGACGAACCCTTAACACCGCTTCAAGCGCCGATCCCGAAATCGCGCGAGCCTTGTCTGAGATGGTGTCGCAGAACGAGGCGTTTGACCTGGGATCAATATCTCCGAGTTTCATGTTTTTGGGCGCGCGGGTTTGGGATCGAACCAGACCCCGGATGACCCCGTCTATTTCAGCTTTGATGTCCGTCTCCCCGATTCGTCCCACGATCTGCCCGGCCTTGACTTTCTCCCCCGGTTTTTTTGAGGTTTCAAAACGGCCCGGGACCGGGGCTCTGAGAACCCGTCGTTTGGCATAGCCGCCGATCCGTCCGGGTTTTCCGGTGTTTGGGCTGGCCGATCCTGAGGTGATGATTCGGCCCATGTCGTGGCCTCGGGCGGTCTCGATGACCATGTGAACATCGCGCCCCGCCTCAAATCCCGGTCCAAAACCGATGGTCAACGGGGCGTCATCCAGCCGGGTTCCCATATTTTTTTTTGCGATGATGGCGTCGATGACCACATCTGGACGGATCTGACGAATCATGTTCCATTCCGGGTCCGCCAGCACGGCGATGCGGCCGCGATGCCAGGCGTTTCTCACCCCGGCCTCGTCTGTGGTCAGGTCTGCGGCGATCCCCTCCACGGTCTGTCGGCCCTCAAAAATGGCCTCAGAGAACGAAACGTTGCGTCGGACCGCCGCGGGACGTCTGGTTTCCATCATGAATATATGGCGAATGCCGGCCATGTGGAGCCGCCATGCCGAGGCGCTGGCCATTTCTCCGGCGCTTTTGATCCCGACGATGATCTGTTCTCGTCTTTTTTTTGTCATGTCAGGCCCATCCTGAAAGTCATCATGGCGTCGGTTATTTTCCAAAGGGGCAAATGGGGTAGCGGCATACCTCGCAGTTCATGCAAAGCCCACCGTGCCCCATTTTGTCGATGTCCGCCTTTGTGAGAGCATCCCCGGCAAGAAGCCTGGGGAAAACGATGTTGAAAATAGTGGACCGGTGGTAGTAAACACATGCGGGAAGCCCTATGATGGGTATCTCATTGAGTTTGGCATACAAAAACATGGCGCCTGGCAAAATCGGAGATCCATAGGATATCAGGGTGGCGCCGGTTTCCAGAATTCCTTTTTTGGTGACGTCATCGGGATCAACGGAAAGCCCCCCTGTGGTGATGATCATCTCGTTCCCATGATCTATAAGGGTGAAAATGGCCTGGGAGATGGCGGACGCGTCGTCGGGAACAACGATTTTTTCGTCAACCTGGCAACCAAATTGCGAGACGGTTTTTCCCACGTAAGCGTCAAATTCATCGTAAATCAGGCCGTTGTAAATTTCTGTTCCGGTCACCACCGCGCCGATTTTGGGCGATTTCCAGGGCATGATCTTGAGTATGGGATGACGTCGGGCCGCGATGTCTGACAGCGCGTCGATCTTTGTTTTGGAAATCACAAGGGGAATGATCCGGGTCGCGGCCACGGTCTGGCCCTTTTGGCACGGAAAATTGGTTTTAAGGGTGGAGAGGATGACATCATCCATCTCATTGATTTCCAAAAGCCCGGCCTCGTTGACTTTCAGGGTCCCGGCGCAGGAGCTGATGATGTTTGATTTCCCCTCGGATGGGGGGGTCCATTCAAGGTTCTGGTGAAGATTTTGGTGAAGATTCCGGCCGGGGTCGCGGTTTGATTCTAAGTCCGGGTTTGGAGCCGGGCGGCATATGGCGTCGCATATTCGCAATGCGGCGTCGTCTTCATGGAGTTGGGATTTGGAAAGATCAAGGGCATAGATGTGATTTTTCCCGATTTTGATTAATTCGGGAATATCTTCGTTTCGCACGATATGGCCTTTTTTAAAGCCCGGCCCCTTGAATCGACCGGGGATGATCCGGGTGACGTCATGGGCCAGCGCCATTCCCACACAATTTTCGACTTTGACTTTTTTCATGGAATAGGTTTTACTTGTTTATTATGGATCCGGTTTTTTATGGATCCGGTTTATTATGGATCCGGTTTATTATGGATCTGGTTTGTTATTGGGTTCGGTTTGTTATTTTTGGCATTGGATCCGGTGTTGAGTCGGGTTCGGCGTTCTCGCTGAACCGGGCGCAAAAGCGTCATGCTTTGGCGGACGACGTCAAAAAGCAGATCAGGGAAAATTTAAACGTCATGCTCTTACAAAAAACCTCCAACGAAATCACGGCCGGAGTCATCCTGGCCGCTGGCATGTCCAGACGTTTCAAATCGCCCAAACAGCTTTTAAAAGTGGGGGGCGATTTTATGATAAACCGGGTCATAGACGCCGCTTTAAAATCCCGTCTGGAGACGGTCATCCTGGTCTTGGGCCATTGTTTTGCGGAGGCGCTGGCCGCCATTGGGAGCCGGATCGACTCGCCCCGCCTGGCCGTGGCGTTTAACCCGGACTATAAAGAGGGGTTGAGCGGATCGCTTCGAGCCGGTTTCCAAGCCCTTGAGGGCGGCCCCTGGTCCTCCATCATGTTTCTCCACGGAGATCAGCCCATGCTTGATTCCGCCGTCATCAATGACATGCTGACCAAATTTTCGGGGTCAAAAAAAAAGATTTGCGTCCCGGTGTGCGGAGGAGAACCGAAAACCCCCGTTATCATAAGCAAAGCCTTTTTCCCTGAATTTTCTCGCATCAAAGGGGATATCGGCGCCAGGCGGATCATCCGGGCCAACGCCGCAAAGACTCTTGAGATTGAGATGAACGATCCCCTTCCTTTTTTTGACATCGACACCCGCGAGGATGTGGAGCGCCTGGAGTCTTTGATAGACGCGGCCCGGCCCAAGGCTTTTTAAGGCCGCCCGCATCGGGGCGGCCCTACCGTTACACCCTGTGTGGGCGCGCCTACCGTTACGCCCCGTGTGGGCGCCTCTATTTTAATAGTCCGGGCAGAACAAGTATAATATCTGGAAATATCATCAACAGGATGATGCACAAAATATACGCGGGAATAAAATAACCGACCCCTTTGAACACCTCTTCAAGGGGGAGGCCTTTGGCCATTCCTCCCACCACATAGGTCGTCGCTCCCACAGGCGGGGTGACGGCCCCAAGGGTGGTGACCACCGTGATGGTGACGCCAAACCAGACCGGATCGTAGCCCAGTTGTTTGGCCACGGGGAAAAAGATCGGGATGGTGATCAGAAGAAGCGCCAGAGCGTCCATGACCGCGCCCCCGATCACATAGACCCCGAATATGATCCCCATGACCGCGGCTCCGGGTATGGGAAGATTCACCACCCACTCGGCGATGTCAAAGGGAATTCGTGTGACGGCAAGGAAACGACCGAATATCATGGCTCCGGCCACGATTGTGATCACCATGCATGATATTTTCAATGTGTCGGTGATGGATGCGATGAACTTTTTCCAGCCCAGTCGCCGCTGGGCCACTGTGATTAAAATTGCGAACAGAGAGCCCACGGCCCCGCCTTCGGCCGGCGTGAAGAAGCCGAAGTAGAGTCCCATCATCACCATGGAAAAAAGGATGATCATCTCAAAGGCGCCGGAAAGGGCTTTTATTTTTTCCATGAACGTGGTTTGAGGCCCCACCGGCCCCCATTCTGGATGAATGCGGCAGATCATATATATGGTCCCCATCAACAGCAGGGTCAGCAGGCTTCCCGCGCCGATCCCCCCATAAAAAAGATGAGCGATGGATTGTTCCGTTGAGAGTCCGATGATGATCAGCACCACACTCGGGGGGATGACCACCCCCAGGGTGGAGCCGCATGCGATGGCTCCTGTGCTAAGCCGCGGATTGTATTTGTACTTATTCATTTCGGGCAGCGCCACCGTGGTCATGGTGGCGGCTGTGGCGGCGTTGGACCCGCATATGGCGGCAAAGGCCGAGCATGCCATGACGGTGGCCATGGCCAGTCCTCCGCGAATCTGCCCCACCCATTTATAGGCGGCGGTGTACAGTTTTTCATTGACCCCGGAATAAAAGGCGATCTGTCCCATAAAAATGAACAAGGGAATCACCGTGAGCCCATAGCTTGAATAGGTGTCCCATAAAACGGAGCCGACCATATTCAAGCCGGCTTTAAATGAGATCACATAACAAAATCCGCAAAATCCCACCAGCGCCATGGCAAAGCCGACGGGCATTCCAAATATAAAGAGTATGAGCAGGAGAATGACGATTCCTGAAACACCCACAAGCGCAAGACTCAATTTTCGCCTCCTTTTTTGGGAAACAGATACACCAGAACATCGGCAAACAGCGTCAGAGCCAGGAACAGGCATCCGAAAGCCACGGCATAGGTGAAGGGATAATATATGATCCGAAGCGTTTCGGTGACTTCATTGGTTCGCATGAGATTGGCGGCCTTCATCGCGATTTGCCATGCGGCGATGAGAAAAAAGACGGCGCATATTCCGGAGTTGATGGTCCGAAAAATAATTTGCATCCTTTTGGAAAAGGAGTTGATTAAGACATCCACCGCGATGTGCCCTTTTTGCAACTGGGTGTGGCCAAGGGAGAAGGCCGCCACCAGGGCGCCGAAATAACCCATCAGCTCAAAGGTTCCCTTCACCGGAACCCATGTGATGCGGAAAAAAATATTCGAGCAGGTCAGCAAAACCATGCCCACCAGAAAAACGCCCCCCAAAAATACCAGCGCTTTGTTCAGGCCCGCGTTGATTTTGTCCAGAATGTTCATAAGACGTTCCTTGAATGAAAACCATTCGGATGGTTAACTTACACCGGATGGCATAAAAGAGACCCGCCCGGCGACCACTCCCTTCCCTATGGGAGGGGAGAATCGGGGCCAGCGGTTTTTATTTGGCGTATTTTTCAATGGATTTTTTGATGTCATTCACGATTTTATTTCCAGGAAGCCCTTTTCCCTCAGCCTTGGCCACCCATCTATCAATGAGAAAGTCCAATTTATCGTTTACTTTGGCGTTTTCAGCCGGAGGCAGGGTGATGAATTCGACGCCCTGTTCTTTTTTGGCCCACTTCACCGCGTCCAGAACATGTTGATCCATGTATTCTCCGGTCCATCTGGACTGCTCAACGATCATGTCATCCATGACTTTTTGAACGTCTTTGGGCAACGCCCTCCATGAATCCATGTTCATGACCACGGCGAATGGATAAATGACGGTCTCGGTGAGGGTCACGTATTTGCACAATTCCGCGAATTTAAAATCCTTGATGCTTTCAAGGGAAGAAAAAAGGCCCTTTACAATGCCTTTCTGCAACGCTTCCACTGTCGCGGGCATGGGCATTCCAACCGGATTGGCTCCCCAGGCGCTTAAAATCTGGGCCGCTCCTCCCGAGGCTCTCAGGTCCAGACCTTTCATGTCTTCCAGACTTCTCACCGGAACTTTGGACACGATGTTCGCCGGGGCCGTGGTAAACATGGCCAGAACTTTGACGCCGTCAAACGCTTTGGGCATGTATTTTTTATAAAGGTCCAAAAGGGCCAGGCTTCCCACTTTGGCGTTGGGAATGCCCAGGGGCAATCCCGTGGCGTTGGTCACAATGAACCGGCCGGGTTGATAGGCCATGCAGAGATTTCCGATGTCGGCCTGACCGGCCATGACGCCATCCATCATATTTTTGGCGCCCAGAAGGGTTCCGCCAGGGTATGTGTTGATCACCACCTTTCCATTGGTCCGTTTTTCAACTTCGTTTTTCCAGCGTTCCATCTGAACGCATGGAAACGTGGGAGCGGGCGGAAAGTTGGCGTATCTGAGAAGGATCGGGCTGGCCAGAGCTTCCGGCGTCTGGCACACGGTCCATGAGAGCGTGGCAATAAAACATACGGCGATTAATAACGTGAGCTTTTTTTTCATTTTAAATCCCCTTTTTTGTTTAGATTACAAACTCTTTTAATATATTCCCCTGTGGCGCGCCTCGGTTTGAAACCGGGCGGCGATGTTTCTCTTGACTCCGGGACGTCAACGTCTCGTCATCATGGGTGGTCGGAGGCGTTGTTTTTTTTCTTTATCGCGGCGAGCACTTTTTCAGGAGTGATGGGAAGAGATGTGATCCGCGCGCCCACCGCGTTATAAATGGCGTTTGCGATGGCCGGGGCCGTTGGAACGCATCCAGGCTCGCCGATTCCCTTGGCGCCGTAGGGTCCGTCTTGATCCACGGTCTCAATGACAGGCGCCGTTATGGGAAAGGAGTCTTTGGCCGTCAGTATTTTATAATCCCTGAAATTCGTGTTCGCGAAATCCCCGTCTTTGATGATCATTTCTTCGGTGAGAGCGTATCCCACGCCCATCATCACGCCGCCATAGACCTGGCCTTCCAACAGCATGGGGTTGATGGCTCTTCCCACATCATGGGCCGCCACATAGTCAAGAATTTTCACTTTTCCGGTCTGCTCATCCACCTTCACCCGGACCCCGTGAACCCCGAAACTGTACGTCATGGACATGTTCCCTTTGAAGTCCGGGCCCATGTTCTCATTTTGGGGATCATAGAAAAATTCCGACATGAGCATGGCGCCATTTTTTGAAAAATGGGTCTTTCTGAGCAGTTTGCCGATGCCGATGCTTTTTTCAGGATCATGGGAGACAAAGACCCGTCGATCCCGCAACTCAATGGCATCCGGCGCCGCGTCAAGCGCCCGCGCCCCGTATTCAATCAGTCTGTCCCGTATTTTTTTCGCGGCCCCCAGCGCCGAGTTGCCGGCCACAAAGGTGGTTCGGCTGGCGTGGGCGCCCACATCCCAAGGGCAGACATCGGTGTCGCTATGGATGACGGTGACATCCTCCAGAAAAAGACCCAGCGCTTCGGCCACGATCTGGGCCATGACGTTGTCCGCGCCCTGTCCCATGTCCGTGGCCCCGGTGAACAGGCTGATCTTGCCGTAGTCGTCCATCTTCAAAATGGTTCCGCAACCATCGGATTTGTATATGCGCGCGCCCCCTCCCACATGGATGAGGGAGGCCATGCCCACGCCGACCCCTTTTTCAGATCCGTTGTTCCATCCTATTTTTTCCACCATTTCATCCATGCACTGGCCGAGTCCGCAGGAGGTGATCTTCAATTCCTGAGGGGTCAGATCTCCAGGCTCATTTTTGTTGAGGCGTCTAAACTCCAGGGGATCCATCCCCGCGGCGTTTGCCAGCATATCCATGGAGCTTTCGATGGCGAATGTCGCCTGGGGATTGCCGTATCCCCTCATGGCCTGGGAATAGGTGTTGTTGGTGTAAACGCATTTGGCCTCGTACCGGACGTTTTCAACGCGATAAAGAGACGTGATGGGCATCATCATGACCGAGGGGGTGGTGGCTCCCCATGAGGTGTAGGCGCCATTGTCCAAAACCATGGACATATCCCTGAAGAGCAGTGTGCCATGGGCGTCGCATCCCTGGCTGATATTTATGATTGTGGGCTGCCGGGTGGAGGTGGCGGTGAATTCCTCTTGTCTGTCAAAGAGTATTTTCACCGGTTTTCTGGCGTGAAAGGCCAGCAGAATCGCGATGTGCTCGTAGGCGTATGTGTCGAGTTTGCTTCCAAAACCTCCGCCGATGCACGGTTTGATGACCCGGACCTTTTTGTTTTTAAGGCCCATTTCCGTCAGGGCGCTTAAAAAATCTTTTTGGGCCAGGGAGGGAATCTGGGTGTTGGTCCATATGGTCAAATTGTTGGAGAAATCAAAATCGGCCACGGCGCCGCTGGTTCCAAGGCAACAGTGGGTGACCCATGTGGTGGAAAAGAGATCGCTTACGGAAAAGGCCGCCTCTTTTTTCGCGGCGTCCACATCTCCGTAGTGGAGTTTCCAGGGGAGTTTCAAAATGTTGCTTTTGGATGTCTCATGAACCAGGGGGGAGTCTTTTTTCATGGCCTCCAGAGGGTCTGTGACCAATGGCAGGGGCTGGTAAGTCACTTTGATTCGTTTGATCGCTTCGGCGGCGATATCCGGGGAGATGGCGGCCACGGCCGCCACTTCATCCCGGACGGATCTCACCTTCCCGGATTTGATGGGGGGGTTGTCTTTGTAAAAGCCCATTTTCATTCCCGGGGGAACGTCATGGCCGGTTAAAACAATCTTGACTCCGGGGATTTTCTTGGCCTCGGAGACGTCGATCTCCACGATTTTCGCATGGGCCTGTTTGCTGTATAAAATTTTTCCATACAGCATACCGGGGAGTTTGATATCCTGAATATACTGGGCCCGGCCTGTCGCTTTGTCAATGGCGTCGAGCTTTGGGACTCTTTCGCCGACAACCGAAAATGGTTTCATGCTTGCCTCGCAAATGGTTCAGGTCGTTTCATCTTATATTTTTAAAGGTCTGGTGTTTTTTTTACAGGCGTTATGCGCCGCGTTTTTTGGTGCGGGCGCTATCCCGGGCCGATTTCACCGAATCAATGATCTGGACATATCCGGTGCATCGGCACAGGTTTCCGGCCAGGGCGTGTTTGATCTCTTGTTCGCTGGGATTGGGGTTTTCATCCAGCAGGGCCCGGGAGGAGATGATCATGCCTGGGGAACAGAATCCGCACTGGATTCCGCCGTTTTCAACAAATGATTTTTGCAGGGGGTCCAGGGTTCCATCGGGCGAGGAGAGGCCTTCGATGGTGGTTATTTTTTTTCCGTCCGCCTCCATGGCCGGGCACAGACAGGAATTTATGGCCTTGCCATCGACAATGACGGAGCATGCCCCGCATTCTCCGCTCCCGCATCCTTCCTTGGAGCCGGTGAGCCCCAGTTTTTCCCTTAAAAGATAAAGCAGGGTCCAATGCTCTTCGATGTCAATGGTCAATCGGTCGTTGTTCAGATCAATGACTATCTTTTTTGACATAACCAAAAGCCTCCGTCTTTTCTTGTTGATCGGGTTTGATCTGGAATTTATTTTATCGGGCAGAGTAGCAGGATATTCAGAATTAATAAAGAACTTTTTTTGTGAATGGACTTCGTTTTTTTTGGAGGGTCGGTTCTGCCTTGATCTTTTTGGCCGGCCGGATTTGTAGTGAATGGCTGTTTTGGATCATGTATAAAAATTCAGATGGGCGACGTCTCATCCGGCAGTCCCTCCAGAAAAGACCGGTAGGCGGCGATGATCTCCTTACCTTCTTTTTCAGTGGAGACTTTCTTGATGGATTCCCGGAACCGGGAGCTGTAAGGCAGGCTCTTGACAAACCAGGGGAGGCGGCTGCGCATCATAAAGCAGGCGGATTTTTCGCCGCAATAAAGGGCGGAGGCCTCAAGGTATCGTCGCATGGCGGCAAACCGTTGGGCCAGATCCACCTCTTGTTTTTGCTCCCCATTCAACAGGCGGATGGCCTGTGAAAAAATCCAGGGATTTCCAATGGCGCCCCGTCCGATCATCACGGCGTCGCAACCCGTTTCAGCGATCATCCGCAACACATCCTCGGGAGCGGTGACGTCGCCGTTTCCAATGACCGGAATGCGGACGTTTTTTTTGACGTCGGCGATGACCGACCATTTGGCCTGGCCTGAAAATCCCTGACGCGCGGTTCTGGGATGAATGGCGATGGCGTCCACGCCCTGGTCTTGGGCGATCTTTGCGATTTGAACCGCGTCCTCCCCGGACGGGTCCCACCCGCTTCGGATCTTTATGGTCAGGGGAATGTCAATCGCCTCCCGGACGGCCCGGATGACGGCTTCGGCGATTTTGGGCGATTTCATCAGGGCCGATCCAGAGCCTGATTTTAAAATTTTCCTGACGGAACACCCAAAATTGATGTCAAGAATATCGGCGCCTGACTCCTGAATGCGTCGGGCGGCTTCGGCCATGATGGGCGGCTCGGCGCCGAAAATCTGTATGGACAAGGGACGTTCCTCTGGAACGCTTTCCATCATTTTTTCTGTTTTGCCCGAGTTCCGAACCAGGCCCGTGGCGCTGAGCATTTCCGAGCAGACAAGGCCGCAACCCTCTTCCTTGGTCATGATGCGGAATGGAAGATTGGTGATGCTGGCCAGAGGCGCCAGAACCAGGGGATGGTCGAGAACCACAGGGCCGATTTTCATTGAATGCCTCCAGATGGTCCGGTGAGTCGGTTTTTGTCCCCATGGGCGGATGGCGGATGGGTTGATTCCAGATTGGCCGATATTGGATTTTCCGATATTGGATTGGCATAGCAAAACAGGCAATTATGGGGACATGGATGGAGATGATAGACCCCGGCGTCCACAGAAACCTTGCATCCGCACCCATATTTGACCCGTTGCCCCCGGTCCGGGGATGTGGACAGGGTCCCTCCAAATTCCCGGATGAAAAAATCATTGGGAATGCACGAGCTTTTTTTGACGCCGGATTCCTTCGGCAGGGCCTGGATGACCGATTTTTCACAACAGAGCGACAATGTGATTCCTTTTTTTGACAAAAATGTTTCCATTCGACGGGCGATTTTAACCTTTTGGGACATGTCCGGGTCGAAAAATGACACTCCGACCTTCGCGGCCCGTTTCGCTGTTTTGGGGTAATGATCCATGAAACTGGCGACGCATCGTTTCACGCCGCAACCTGCCGCGCGTTCGGCGATGGTGGGAAAATCCCGCAGATTATTTTTTAACGCGCCCCCTTTTTTATAAAAACAGATCGGATCAAACCGCCAGTTTATGGTCTTTGGGCCAAACCGTTTTGACATGGATTCCATCTGTTTGAGTCGATGGGTCAATGGCGGCGCGTTGGCCTCCAGCGTCATATCCTCTGAATTGATGGTGAATTGAAAATAGAGGCGATACCCTTTTTTTAAAAGCGACTCCCCGTATTCCCTTTTTAAAAAAGGCCCGAAATTTTTTGACCAGAAGACGATGGTATGGATATTTTCCGGCCCCGCGTCAATGACGGAGGTTTTGCGGTTATACGGATTGACGATGTCAAAGCTTCCTTTTTTTATCATCCGATCCATAAACCATTCCATATAAAACGCCGGAATATCGGTTCTTCGGGACGCCGAAAGGACGATTTTTCCAGATGGGGGCATGGCGCGCGGCTCTTTCGTTACGGCGGTTAAACGTCCGGTTCTTTTTTTAATCCGGGAAACGAGATGATTCGGCCCTTGGCGGCGGGCTTTTTTTTCGGCGCGGGGGCGGGCGCCGCCGGGGGTTTATTTATGTTCTTGATCGGCCATTCGACCCCCATCTCATCGCTGATTTTGTCGGCGATATCGCGTATTGGATCGGGAATCGGAACGGCTGGAACCTCAACGGGGCAAATGACCTTTTCAATGCGGACCCGTTTATCGGACATGGAGAATTCATCGCCATTAATATAGGATTCCCGGAGTATCCAGGTAAAGACCTGGAGGGGAATCTGGAGAAAAAGAAATTTCACATGATGCCATCCTGGCCGTTGATCCGGAATGATCTCTTCTATTCGGGCGAATGTGGAGGGGATGTCTTCAAAATATATAAGGACCACGTCATTTTGGTTTGTCATTGGCTCTCTTCTTTTAAAATTTTTTTTATTTGCTCGGTCAGCGCCGGGCCGGGGCTTCGCCGTTTCGGGTTCATGGCCCTTCCCTCGGACCATTCAAAGTCCGTGAGGAAAAAGTCTTCGCCGATGGTCTTTTCCCCCTGGGTTCCATAGCGTGTTTCCGGATAATATTCCACCCACAGCATTCGATTGGGCTTGATGTTAAACTCTTTTGTCACCGATGTCGCGATGTGTCCCGCGCAACTTCTGATGGACATCTCGCCGAACGCTCTTTCTTTTTTAAGGATATCCTGAACGATGACAATGGTCTGTTTCAAGCGTTTGATTTTTTCTTTTTTGTCCGGGGCAAAATGAAAGACGCAAAGCTGGCAACTTCCGCTGGCCAGGCGCAGTTTTCCGCCCCATCCATTCCATGTGTATATGTCATCGTATTGTTTCATTTTATCACGCCATCAAAATTGAAGGGTCTCTCCGGCCATGGGAACCTCGGCGGAAAATCCCTCGTTTTCAAGGGTTTTGGAAAAGGCCAGCGACTGATCATTTTCCCCATGGACCACAGCGATCCGTTTCACATTGAGATTCGAGTCCTTCAGAAAACGGAGCATCTCATTTTTGTCCGCATGGGCGCTAAAGCCCCCCAGGGTCTCCACATCGGCTTCTAACGGGTATGTTTTATTGAAAAATTTCATCAGCGGAGCCGGACCCTTTTTCCCGGATTTTTTGTATTTGGCGCCCTGGTCCTGGATTTTTCGTCCCAGTGTGTTTTCCGCCATGTACCCGACGATTAAAATGGTATTTTTGGGATTGTGAATTTTGTGGCGGAGATGATGCAAAATGCGTCCCGCCTCACACATTCCCGACGCCGACAAAACAATGTGGGGGGTCTCATCCCGCATGAGGGCCATGGATTCCTCCACGGATTTCACAAGATTAATCTCGTTGAAAAGAAACGGATTCAACCCTTTTTCCAAAAATGTTTTATGGGTGTCCTCATCGTAAAGTTCAGGATGCTCCCCAAACACTTTGGTGATATTCACGGCCAGGGGGCTGTCCACATATATGGGAACCTTGGGAATGTCGCCGTCCATGTAAATCTCATGAAGAACATAAAGCAACTCCTGGGTGCGGCCAAAGGCGAATGACGGGATCAGAACGCTCCCCCCTCTGTCCAAGGTCTTTTTCAGAACTTTTTTCAGCCCCGGTTTAAGATCCACCACCGGCTCATGGAGACGGTCGCCGTAGGTGCTTTCCATGATCAGCAGATCAATCTCACGGTCCTCTTCGTCAAAGTTCAAGCAGGGGTCTTTGATGATCGGTTTATCGAATCTTCCGATATCCCCGGTGTACATGATGGTTTTCGTTTGGCCCTCTTCCACGGCCTTGATGATGAAGAAGGCGGAACCCAGTATATGCCCCGCGTCATACATTTTGCACGTGATGTTTTCGCCTATGGCCACGGGAGTCCGGTATGGGTAGCTCTCAAAGTAGTCCAGCGCGTCCAAGGCTTCGTCGGTGGTATAGATGGGATGGACGGCCTCGATATGATATCTGGACATCAGTTTTTCGATCACCTCCATGTCCGGGCGTCGGTTTCCACTTTTTAAAAATTTTTTAATCTGTTTTTCATCCTCTTTCGTCGGTTTTCCATGGTCGGGAAAACGTTGCATGCTAGACAGCGACTGTCGGAGGGTTTTGTAATTCAGGTACGCCGCGTCCGATTCTTGTATGTGGGCGGAATCCGGCAGAAGGTATCCGCATGTGGCGGCTGTGGCCCGGGAGCAAACGATTCGGCCGCCGAATTTTCCGTCTTTGGTGATCATGGGAATCCGTCCCGAATGGTCAATGTGGGCATGGGAGAGGACCACTCCCGAAATAATGGACGGATCAAAGGGCAATGTTCTGTTTTTGCGTTCAGACTCTTTTCGTCGTCCCTGAAACATCCCGCAGTCCAGTAGTATTCTGTCTTTTCCCGCGGTCAGAAGGTGCATGGAGCCGGTCACTTCTCGCGCCGCTCCGTAAAATGTCACGTTCATATCAGATACCCTTTCTTTAATGAATAAAAGTTGTTGCCACCGTCGCTTAAAATATAAAACAGGATCGTGAAATTTCAAGCGCCGGGCGCTGTTGGATCGGATTCAAAGGGGATGGCCCCTTAAAGAAAAAGCGCGGTCCTGGCGCGTCGATCTTTTTGATTCAGCCATTTGATCCAGGCATTTGACCCAGACATATGACCCAGCCATATGATTAGACGTCTGATATTTTTCTTGGGAGGCGTCAACCGGGCGCGGATATCAAATGCGCTGAGCCTTTTTTAAAAACGTCTTTCTTATAACCTCTTTATTATAGCCTCTATGGCCCCTTTATTCAAGTCTAAAAATGGGTGGCTTCTGAGAAAAAAATCAGATCCACGGCCCGGGATTTGCGGCGACGGACCCTAAACATTTTGCTTGGCAAGGCCATTTAAATGGATTAAGATGCGTAAAACAGATGAACATCAACATGCCCATACGCGTTGGGAAAAAAAGGAAAATCGCCAATGAAGACGTTTGTCATCCGGGGCGTGGCCGGGGATTCAATCATTTACACGGGCGCCTCCTTAAAAAAAATGTCTGACTTTGTCCCGTCGCCGGAGTCTGGATCTTCGCCAGAGTCTGGTTCTTTAATGGAGACGGTGGTCATCACCGATCATCGTGTATGGGAACTATACAAGGACTCCTTTCCCCCATTTCCCACGATAAAAACAGGGCAAGGGGAAAAAATAAAAAATCTTTCCACCATCGAGTATCTGTACGACGAATTCAAACGACTGGGGGTCCATCGTCAGACATTTATCATGGGCGTCGGCGGCGGGATTGTCTGTGACATCGTCGGATTCGCGGCCTCCACCTATCTTCGCGGATTGCGATTCGGATTGGTCCCCACCACCCTTTTGGCCCAGGCGGACGCCTCCATGGGGGGGAAAAACGGCGTCAATTTCCACGGCTACAAAAATCTCATCGGAACGTTCAATCAACCCGAATTTGTGATGATTGATCCCGAGTTTGCAAGGACGCTTCCGAAAAAAGAGATTCTATGCGGAATGGCCGAGATCGTCAAGCATGCCGCCATCATGGACCACGGGTATTTCTCCTTCATCGACGCCCATTATCAACAGGCGCTGGCCTTGGATAATGGCGTCATAAAACGGTTGATCCATGATTCGGCGGCCATCAAATCGGCCATTGTCAATGCGGACGCCCGTGAGAAGGGGCAACGAAAAAAACTCAATTTTGGGCACACCTTTGGCCATGCCATTGAAAAAACAACCGCCATTTCCCACGGCCAGGCGGTGAGCGTCGGCATGGCCCTGGCCGCAAAATTCTCCGTTGAAAAAGGATTTTTAGAGCCGGAGGACGCCGCCCGGCTGTCGGATCTGTTGCAAAAAATAGGCCTTCCCACCACCCTTGATCTGGATAAAGAAAGGGTCTTGGAGGCGCTAACAAAAGACAAGAAAAGAGACGGCGACGCCATTGACTTTGTCTTTTTGACTCGTCTGGGAAACGCCGCGGTCAAACGAATATCGTTGGGGGAGGCGCAACGGTTTATGGATGGAAACCGATGATGATTCCCATCCAGCCAGCGGTTTTTTTAGACGCCGAGTCGCAAAAAAAGACGGCGCCCGGGTCGTCGAATTTTTTGACCCATTCGCCATTCATGGCCACCCCAAGCGTTTTTACAAGCGTGTTATTTTTCAAAGAGATTCAGATACTCGGGCCCCAGCTCCTTTTCAATCTCTGCTTTGGGAATGAAACGAAGGGCGGCGGAGTTAATGCAATAGCGGAGTCCCGTTGGCGCGGGGCCGTCGTCAAAGACATGGCCGAGATGAGAATCGCCATTTTTGCTTTTCACTTCCGTTCTCACTGAAAAAAGACTTCGGTCTTGCTGCTCGACAATGTTTTGGGGTTCAAGGGGGTTGGTGAAGCTGGGCCATCCCGTTCCGGAAACATACTTGTCCCGAGAGCTGAAAAGAGGCTCCCCGCTGACAATGTCCACATAGATTCCCTCTTCCTTGTTGTCCCAGTATTCATTGTCAAAGGCTCGTTCCGTGGCGTTTTTTTGGGTGACGTTGTATTGCAGCGGGGTTAATTTCTGTTTTAATTCCTCATCCATGGGCTTTTGATATTCTCCCCGAGTCTTTGGGGGTTGTTTTTTCACCGGGTCCATTTCCCATATTTTTTTCAGATATTGATCCCGTCCAGAGCGATACCGGTAAAACTTGTATTTCAGCGCGCTGTTCTTGTAATAATCCTGGTGGTAGCTTTCCGCGGGATAGAAGGGGAAGGCGGCGATAATGTCGGTGACGATGGGTTTTTGATATCTTCCCGATTGCCCCAGCGCCGCTTTGGATTGCTCCGCCAGTCTCTTTTGCTCGTCAGTATGATGAAAAATCGCGCTTCGGTATTGCGCCCCCCGATCGACAAATTGCCCGCCTGGATCAGTCGGATCAATCTGTCTCCAGAATACGTCGAGAAGCTGATCGTAGCTTATTTTTGAAGGGTTATATGTTATTTCAATGGCTTCCAAATGGCCGGTTTCGCCGGAAGAGACCTGCTCATAGGAGGGGTTTTTTTGGTTGCCCCCGGTGTAGCCGGATATGACCGCCAAAACGCCGCCCAGTTTTTCAAAGGGACTTTCCATGCACCAGAAACAGCCTCCGGCAAAGGTCGCTTTTTCGGTCTTGGCCGCGCCGAATGACACGGGTTGGAAAGCGAATAACAGACAGAACCCCACGCACACTCCAATGCTTCGATAAAACATACAGGCCTCCTTAAAAATATGGTTCTGATTTTTAGAAGTTCATAAAAACGTTGGGACGCAAGCCGTCGCGTTTCTTAATGTTTCGCCGGTCTATATTTGACCGCTTGCGATATCGGATCGGTTTATGGCTATAGGAAAAAGGGCGGGGCATGTCATCGGTTTCAGGTTCCATGCCCGTTTTTCCCTCCCGCCCCCATAGATGGAAAAGGGGCGGGCGGTTTTTTTCGGGAATCTATTTGGCGGCTTTTTTCGCCGTGTCCAGCCATGAATTCCATTTTTCCTGGTTTAAGGCTTTCCATTCGGCCACATGCCGCGCAATGTCTCTGCGGCCCTTCTCTCCTCCAAACATGCGGTTGTTCTGGAGAGCGATGTCTTCCAACGGAATGGACATGATTTCAAACAATTTTTCGATGACGGGATTTTTTTTCAAAAACAGTTTATTGGCCACCACCACGATATCATTGGCGGGAAAACCCATTTTGATGGGGTCGGTGACAGCTCCGGCCACGCCGCTTTGGGTCATGTAATCGGCCCATTCCTTTTCGGTTTCCATGGCGATATTTTCAGGCACATTGATCCACATAATATCTTTTCCGGGTTTCAGTTTGAAGACCGTCCAGTTGGGGGTCCATGTGTAAAAGAATATCGGTTTTCCTTCTTTGTACGCCGCGAGGGCGCCGGCCATGCTGGCGGAATAACCGGCCTGGATGGCGTTTATATGGTCGTTTAAACCATACACCTCCATATGGAAGGAGATGGTTTTTTCACAGCCCCATCCCGGAGGGCAGGCCACAAGATCGGCTTTGCCGTCCCCATTGGAGTCAAAGGCTTTTTTCACCTCGGGACGTTTGAAGTCGGCCAAGGATTTGATGTTGTATTTTTCCACATCTTTTTTGGAGACGAGGTATCCCTGCAATGCGCCGGATTTGGCGATGTAACCGGCGATTTTCGCTTTTTCATCAAAGTTTTTCGGAAACTGGGCTTTGTGCAACGGGTACCAGCCATTGGCCCAGAAATCGACATCCCCCTGGCAGACGGCCTGATAAAAAATGGGGTTGCTTAAATCTTTGGGTTTTTCCACAGTATATCCCAGGTCTTTTAACGCCTCGCTGTAAAGCGCTTCGGAAAAAAATCCGGTGGTCCAGGTCGCGCGTCCGGGACGCACCGTCATTCCCTTGCCCGGCAAATCCGCCTGACAGGCGGAAAAAAAGAACGCCAGGGCCAGAGCGGTTAATAAAAAGGTTCCTTTTCGATTAAGGCTTTTGAAACTCATAATATCTCCTTGATTTTTGGTTTTGCCTTTTCCAACGCCCGCATGTCGCGCGTTGGAATATTTTGGCGTGTGGTTTGGTTTTTTTTGGGGGGGGCCGGGACATCTTTGCATGAAGCAAAATGAAACGGTCTTCCCAAAAATGACGCGATCCGGCGTCTGAATTCGACCGGATCCTTATTTTTTTTTCGTCCCCAGGGACTGGGTGATTCGGTCTAAAACCATGGCCATGAGAACAATGCTCAGGCCTCCGATGCCCGCCAGTCCGACATCCAGACTGTTTAGTCCATGAAAAACCGGGAGGCCCAGCCCCCCGGCGCCAATGAGCGCCGCAATGACCACCATGGACAATGACAGCATAATGGTCTGATTCAATCCCGCCATGATGGTGGGCATGGCCAGGGGCATCTGGACCCTGACCAGCGTTTGCCACGGCGTGGCTCCAAAGGCCCGCGCCGCCTCAATCAGTTCGGGATGAACCTGGCGAATGCCCAGGTTGGTCAATCGAATGATGGGGGGCATGGAAAAAATAATGGTGGCGATGACCCCGGCCACGGTTCCGATGCTGAAAAGCATGACCACCGGAACCAGATAGACAAACGCCGGGGTGGTCTGCATGGTGTCTAAAACCGGTCTTAGGAGCGATTCAAACCGGTTGCTCCGGGAGGCGATGATGCCCAATGGAACGCCCATGATGGCGCAAAAAAAGACCGCGCACAAGACCATGGACAGTGTGGTCATGGTCTCGGGCCAGAGTCCCAGAAATCCGATGAATGTCAGGGCCAGGACGCTGAAAATCGCCACCCCCCGGCCAGCGAAACGCCAGGCCAGAAGACCGATCGCAAGAATGATGGCCATAGGAGGCAAAAAATTCAAGAAATGGTCAATGGAGTCCAGCGCCTTTTCAATGGGTAGTTTTAGAATCTGGAATTGAGGACGAAAATTTGTGACCAGCCATTCAACGCCGGTTTCAATCCATTGATCCAGAGGAATTAAATAATCTTCAAAATCAAAAAACATCGGTTTCTCCTTTTCATGACGGATTCCGGTTTATTATGAATTCCGGTCAAACACCCGCAGAAAGCAATTTTTGGATATGGCGCCCAAATACCGATTATCTTCATCCACAACCGGCACGGCCCAGTTCGAGTTGGCGATCAAAGGGGCCACATCCTGCAACACGCTGTCGGCCGAAGCGGTGGAAACGCCCTCTAAAAAGGCCTCTTCAAGCACATTGTCTTTGTCTGAGGCGATGAGCGCTTTCAGGGAATCGATGGAGACCACCCCTAAAAAGCGGCGTTTTTTATCCAGGGCATACCCGTATTCGCCTCTGTCCCAGTCCCGGATGCGCTCAATGGCCACGCGGGGGCCTTCTCCGCTACGCTGAGTGATGGTGGTGTACTGTTTTTTCGCCACCTCCCTGGCGGTGAGAACATTGGTCGGGTCCACGCCGCGAAAAAAGGCTTCGACATAATCATCGGCGGGATGTTTCAGTATCTCTTCGGGAGAGCCGACCTGAACAATTCGGCCCCCTTCCATAATGGCGATTCGATCTCCGATACGCATGGCTTCATCCAGATCGTGAGAGATGAAAATAATGGTGCGCTGTTGTTCCACCTGAAGATTTAAAAGCTCATCCTGCATTTCAGCCCGGATCAGAGGGTCCAAGGCGGAAAAGGCCTCATCCATAATCATGATGGCCGGGTCCACCGCCAGGCCTCTGGCCAATCCGACTCGCTGTTGCATGCCCCCGGAAAGCTCTTCCGGGTAGCTGGCGGCGTAGGCTTCCAAACCGACCTGGCTCAGGGCGGACATGGCGCGTTCTTCCCGTTCTTTTTCCGGGACTTTCGCCATCTCCAGGCCAAAGGCCGCGTTTTTCAAAACGGTCATGTGGGGCATCAGGGCAAAGGACTGAAACACCATGCTCATCTTTTCCCGGCGCAACTGAATCAGCTCGTCTTTGGACATGGCGGCGACATCGTTTCCTTCGACAAAAATATGGCCGGAGGTCGGTTTAATCAGACTGTTGATCATCCGCGCCAGGGTCGATTTTCCCGAGCCCGACAGTCCCATGATGACAAAAATTTCCCCTTCGTAGATGGAAAAGTTCGCGTTGTTCACTCCGGTGGCCAGGCCTGTTTTTGAAAAAATTTCATCTTTTCCCATCCCCTTTTTTAAAAGAGAGATGGCCCGGTGAGGCTGGGGGCCGAAAATTTTGAATAAATCTTTCACCACGACTTTTTCTATTGGCTCTGATGGTTCCGTCTGTTCAGACATCATTTATCTCCAGTCGTTTTATTGATCCTCTTTGCGACGTGAAAGAGGGTTAATCATTTGGATTTTTCGTCGTTGAATGAGAATGAACGCGTTGTTCTTGAAAAAAAGAGGGGCGCTTATGCGCTGTTTTGTTTTTTTATCAAAGAATTTAAAGGAAAACTTTAGGCAAACTCAATCCAACCTGACCTGACAACCTGAATAGCCTAACATCTCAAAAAAATATTTCAAGCTATATTTTGAAAACGAAAAAAAGGCGGCCGTTTTTTTTCAAAGAAACGATAGTTTTTTATTTTCAAGGGGCGCCCACATGGCCCGCTGTCGTTGGGAAGGGGTCGGCGCTCCATGAAAGTTATATCCGTCCCCTGTTTTAAAGTTGATCCTTGACAGTAGGCCGTCATTAGGCTATGTTTGTCCCATATTGATGTTCGAGAAATGGAATTTTGCCCAACCCTTTTTACCCCGATGGTTTGATTTGAGTTTTCCTTAGGCCTTCTTCTGAGCTGTTTTCAAACGTCGTCATTGATTTCCAATAACCGAGCGAAGCGAGTGGGGCGCCGCGTCATGCGGCGAGCCTTGAGCGGCTATATATCGCGTTTTTTTTAAAGACACAGGTTGAAACTATGAGTGATCCAAAAATAAAATACTATGGGGCCAAAAATTTTCAACGGTTGCCCCAATTGCAAAAGATGCCCGAATCCGACATACTGGCCATGAAGGCGGTGGCGGGGGTGTTGCCGTTTCGGACCAATAATTATGTGGTTGATCATTTGATTGACTGGGACAATGTTCCCGACGACCCCATATTCCGTTTGACATTTCCTCATAGGGACATGCTTCCAGACGCCACGACTCAAGAGCTGGTTGGCCTTATTAAGCAAGGCGTCTCGAAAAAAAATATGGATCGGTTGGCCCATGAAATCCGCGAGAGGTTGAACCCCCATCCAGCGGGTCAGAAAGAATACAATATCCCTGATTTCAATGGATGCCCGGTTCCCGGAATACAGCATAAATACAGAGAGACCCTTCTTGTTTTTCCCTCTCCGGGCCAGAGCTGTCATGCCTACTGCTCATTCTGTTTTCGCTGGCCTCAGTTTGTGGGGGAAAACGACTGGAAATTCGCCACCCGTGAACAGGGGCTTTTCATGGATTATCTTCGGGAGCACAAGGAGATCACCGATGTGTTGATCACAGGCGGCGATCCAATGGTGATGACCGCGCGGCTTCTGGCGCGCTACATTGAGCCGTTGCTGGGAAAGGGCTTTGAGCATATTCAAAACATCCGAATCGGAACCAAGTCCATTTCGTATTGGCCGCATCGGTATTTGACGGACCCGGATTCCGATGATCTGATTCGCTTTTTTGAAAAAATCGTGGCCAGCGGCAAGCATCTGGCCATCATGGCTCATTTCAATCACTGGAAAGAACTGGACACCCGGTTCGCCAGGCAGGCCATCTCCCGAATCCGTTCCAGCGGCGCGGAAATTCGGACCCAGTCTCCTGTTATTCGCCACATCAACGATTCCCCGGATGTCTGGGGGAAGATGTGGGGGATGCAGACGCGTCTGGGATGCATTCCGTATTATATGTTTGTGGAGCGGAAAACAGGCGCCCAGGATTACTTTGAAGTTCCTCTGGCTCAGTGCCTGGATATCTTTTCCAAAGCGATTCGGACGGTTTCAGGACTGGGGCGCACGGTGCGCGGGCCGGTGATGTCGTCTCTGCCTGGAAAGGTCTCCATTGACGGCGTCATTGAGATAAACTCAAGGAAGCTGTTTGTCCTTTCCTTTCTGCAAAGCCGCGACCCGGAGTGGAGCCGCCGGCCTTTTCTGGCTGAATATGACGAAAAAGCGACCTGGTTGACAGATTTGATCCCCGCGTTTAATGGAAAACGATTCTTTTATGAAGAGGGTTTGGATAAAATTTTTCAACGGAAAATCCAGCGGAGCAGAGCCGGGTCGGAAATGGAGACGGATTGGAACGGAGCCGAGTCGCAGTGGAGCGGGATGGGAATGGAACAATGGGGGGAAGGGGAGAAAACGCTCCCCCACCATGATCGGGCTATTTAAATTAAATCTAAAAAATAATGATTAAATTTAAAAAATAATGATACGCTCGTAAAAAATCGGATTCGCAAGCAGACACCGCATTATATAATTTAGATGCTGATTAATTACGGTAACTTGTAGGTTGGGTTGAGGAACGAAACCCAACATATCTTTATTTCTTACGAGTTTATCAATAATGATAAGCTCGTAAAAAATATTTACTCATAACTACCCGAAATATCTTTAAAAAAGTTAATTTTTTGCTTGATTTTCACCTTACATTCGTGTATAAATATTGATAATCTAACACAATATGACACAAGG
>Ga0307988_1000270_pt1 | contig 39219 bp, 35 predicted proteins | sample EllFjometagen183_FD_203166 | JGI IMG/M metagenome (GOLD analysis project Ga0307988, IMG submission 203166) | Marine microbial communities from Ellis Fjord, Antarctic Ocean - #183 | ecosystem: Environmental > Aquatic > Marine > Unclassified | place: Southern Ocean | collected 2014-10-08 | reverse complement strand
TGTTGCTAACAAAATGCTCCATGTTGTTTTTTCGGTGCTTAAAAACCGGAAACCCTATGAGTTGCGTATTGTTCATTAATTTATAACTTTGTCCAATTGGAGGTTGACTTATTTACCGCTTGTCTTTCCCATTGCTTTTTCAATTTCTCCGGTTCCATGGTGTCCCATTGTTCGAATTATTGAAATTTCTGAAAAAATGGTGCTTTCATGAACAGGATTAACAGAAGAGAATTTATTGTTTTTGAATTTTTCCGCATCCCCAGGCTGGCATAAAATTGTCATATCTGACGGGATGATGTTCATGGCTGCTGTATCAAAATGATCCTGATGGGTGTGAGAGGAAATTACAGCATCGACTCCAAAAAGAATTTCTTCAATACTCATGGGCAGATCAATGGTTGGGTTGCGGGAGTTTCCACCAAATGACTCAATGTCAAATTTTGTTGATAACATGGGATCAGTTAAAATAGATTGTCCATTGTATTCAATTTTCATGGTCGCGTTTCTAATAAGTTGCAGCTTCATTTTGTATTGCCCCAAATAATAAGTAAAAAAGGTTTTATGCGGATTTGTATATTATCTGATAATTTTATTTAATTAACAATACCTGGGATCAATCCTTTGAACTCTTTTTTTGTTGCATTCTTATGCCTTTTAAAGTTAGGTTTAGTTACAAATTGATTGAGCACATATTTACTGGAGTATAGCTGTGAAATTAGAGACGGGCCTTGTAGGTACATTACTTAAGACTTATCAGACTGAGATAAACTGGCGGGCAACAACCAACTATGCAGCAGCCATATCAGACAATAATCCAAGGTATTTTAACGACATGGATAAAAAAGGTATTGTTTCCCACCCCATGTTCCCGGTGGCAGTTACCTGGCCTGTTTTAAGCGACCTTGGGAGTTATATTGATTCAAAAGATTTTCCCACAGATGTTTTAATGACCCAGGTGCATTATACAGAACATATTGTTTTGCATCGCCTTATTCTTCCCGGAGATAAGCTTTCCATAAAAGGGTCGCTAAAAGCTTTTCTACCCCATCGTTCAGGAACCCATGCCATCATCTGCCTTGAGGCTGAAGATGAAAAAGGCGGGTCTGTCTTTACTGAATACATTGGGGCCATGCTCAGGGGAGTAGACTGCGGAAAGGGCGGGCAAAAAGGTGAGATGCCTTTGGTTCCGGGAAACAATGTTGCAGAGCAAGCCCTCTGGAATTCCAAAATATACATTGAACCCGAACGCCCCTACATATATGACGGGTGTAGTAATATTGAATTTCCCATCCATACTTCGCCAAATTTTGCTACATTGGTGGGATTGCCGGGAATTATTTTGCAGGGGACAGCAACCTTGGCATATGCTGTCCGGGAAATTGTTAAGAACGAAGCAAAAAACGATCCTGAAAGGATTGCAGAGATCGCCTGCAGCTTTACAGGAATGGTAAAGCCGGGTAGTGATATAAGTGTCTGCTGTACAGGGAAAAAGTTATATGAAGATTTTACTGATATTTTTTTTGAAGTAAGAAATTGTGATGATAAAAAAGCGGTCCGGAATGGTTACATAAAAGTATTGAAAGGTTAATTTATTATGAAATCTGCTGAAAGACTACCTTTGGTTAATTCTTATATTGATAAATGGGCTAAATTAAGACCTGATGCCATTGCCATGATACAACATGAAGATGGTAAAGCAGTAACTTATAAGAAATTTGGCTTATTAATTGATTTTTTTGCTTTAAAATTAATGGATATGGGTATTCAAAAAGGAGACAGGGTCGCAACCCAACTGGTATTACTTCCGGAGCACATGGCATTGATGTATGCCTGTTTTAAAATCGGAGCTATTATTGCTCCTCTGGATGTTCGCCTGAGTGAAAATGAAGTTGTCAGGGATGTGAATAAAATTAAAGCCAAAGTTTTTTTCTTTTTAGGTAACACCCCTGTCAGGGATTTTAGAGAGGTGGGTAAAGCTGTTAAGAATGGGTGTACTTCAGTAGAATATTTAGTTCAGTTTACTGCTGATCCTGAGCCTGGTGATATTATAGATGGTGCTGTAAGCATTTCAGAACTCATGAATAAAATGGGTTTAATATGGTTGAAATTAAAAGATATTTTTACAAAAAGACTTAGTAATATTTATAAGCAGATGGACAAGAGAACACCGGCGCTGATTATTTATACAACGGGCACCACTGGCGAGCCCAAGCCTGCTGTGCTGTGCCATGAAAATATTCTTGTCCAGAATCAGATACTTGAAAGAGGCATTGATTATAAGGGAGATACCAGAGATTTTTCAATTCTGGTTAACCTTCCGCCAAGCCATGTCGGATGCGTAACAGAAACGTTTATGACGACTATGTACATGGGAGGGAACGCAGTCCTGTTAAGAATTTTTGATACAAAAGCCACCCTGGAAGCTATTGAACAACATAAAGTTAAGGTAATCGGTCAGATACCAACCATGTTCAGGATGCTATGGAATTTTCCTGAATATGAAAAATACGATTTGTCAAGTCTTGAATTTGTTGCCTATGCAGGATCAGCTGTTGACACGATGTTTTTAAAAAAACTTGCAACCATGGCACCAAAATTTGGAACTGGCATTGGAATGACAGAAAATGCCGGATTTGCCACTTTTACGCCGTCGGATATTTCCCATGAAGAGATGGCAGGGCAGGTGGGACAGGCTTTTCCTGATCTGGCTCAGGTGTCTGTAAGAAAACCTAGGGATAAAGACGGGTCAGCTGGGGAAGAATTACCTGACAATGAAGTAGGAGAGATCTGCTATCACCCTCCCATTGTATTTTTAGAGTATTATGACCAGCCTGAAGAAACAAAAAAAGCAGTATCAACCGAAGGAATCCTTTATACAGGAGATTTGGGGTATTTTAAGCAGATGGATGGTTATAAAGCCCTCTATCTTTCTGGTCGAAAAAAGTTTATTATCAAACAAAAAGGGTTTAACGTTTTCCCCGGCGAAGTGGAAGAACATATTGCTCAATTGCCAGGGGTTGATGTGGTTGAAGTTGTTGGTATGAAGCATACACTTTTTGATGAAGGTATTTTTGCTTTTGTGAGACCTTTAACAGATAGCGACCTGAAGGATAAAGATATTATGGATCATTGTAAATCCATTGCTTCATACAAGAGGCCGCAACATGTTGAAATATGGCCTTCTGATAAAGAGTTACCATTGACCAGAAGTACAAAAGTTGACAAGCTTCAACTGTCAAAAATTGCTAAGTCTGTTGTCCAAGGCTTAAGGGAACGGGGAAAATGGGATGCTGAACATAAAGGTTAAAATTTAATTTAGATATTACAGGAATAATATGCTTGAAATTGGAAAATATAATGATTTGGTTGTGGAGAAAGAGGTTGAATTCGGTCTGTATTTAAATTCAGAAGAAGGGGAAATCCTTCTGCCTCAAAAATATGTTCCTGAAGACGTTAAGGTTGGCGATACCATCAATGTGTTTATTTACACAGACTCTGAAGATAGAATTATTGCTACAACCATAGAGCCCCATGGCGTTATAGATGATTTTGTTTTTCTTGAGGCAAAAGATGTAGTCCCCTTTGGAACATTTATGGACTGGGGACTTGAAAAAGACCTCTTGGTACCCAAAAGTGAACAGCGCGATAAAATGATTCCCGGAGAAAAATACCTCACGAAAATCTCCTTTGATGAAATGACCAGCAGGGTTTACGGAACCACAAAAATATCTGTTAATTGTGACAGCAATATTGAAGAATTAAAAGAAGGTCAGAAAGTTGAGCTTCTTATTCATTCTTTAAGCAAGATAGGTATCATGGCAGTTGTTGATAACAGGTATTATGGCATGCTGTATATAAATGAGACATACAAGGATCTGTCCCCCGGCGATACCTGTACTGGCTACATTATGCGGCTCAGAGAAGATAATAAAATTGATCTCACATTAAAAGAGCCTGGTTATGGTTCTGTAAGAGGATCTTCCGATATAATCCTGAATAAACTGGAAAAAGCCGGTGGTTTTATTCCGTGCCATGACAAAAGCTCTCCTGAAGAAATAAAAAAAAATTTCTCCATGAGCAAAAAAGAATTTAAAAGGTCTATTGGTGGTTTGTTTAAAAAAGGCCTTATTGATTTAAAGGAAGATGGCATCAAACTCAAATAATTCTGCAACTCTGATTATGAAAATAAACCTGATTTTTTAGTCGTCAAACAGGGGTTTTTTAAAACTAAAAAAATCACTCAAAGCTAAGTTTGACCAATGTACTGTCCTTATTATTAAAAATTATTTTTTTCTTGACATGTAGCTACAATGAAGCTTATATATAGTTATATTGTACTTGGTTTTGATTTAAGTGATATAAAAGGGGATAATCATGAGGTACGCAGAAACAGGGTTTAATTTAGAAGTTGATCTAACCCGGGGAAATATTGAAAAGGTAGCCACAGATCCAAAGGATACTGAGCTTTATCTTGGTGGACTAGGAACTAATGCCAAGATGTTTTGGGACAGGGTGGGCCCGGAAGTTGAGGCCTTTTCGCCTGAAAATCTATTAATATTTGGAGCTGGGCTTCTATGTGGTACTCCAGCAACTGGTTGCAATCGTACCATTCTTACAACTATTTCTCCCCAGACCAAATTAATGGCCTTTTCAATGATGGGTGGTTTTTGGGCTCCTGAGTTGAAATATGCGGGTTATGACAAAGTGGTTCTTAGAGGTAAATCAGAAAAACTGGTTTATTTGTATATTAATAATGACACAGTTGAGTTACGAGATGCCGCTCATTTGAAAGGGAAGGGTTCCATTGAAACTGCAGAGCTTCTTCGTACAGAACTTAAACAACCAAAAGCTCAGGTGGCAGCCATTGGCATGGCGGGCGAGAACCGAGTTTTTTATGCTTCCGTTGAGCAGGGCAGATCAAGTGCCAGCCGTGGTGGAATGGGCGCAGTTATGGGAGATAAAGGACTGAAGGCAATTGTTGTTCGGGGGACAAAAGATATCAATATTGCAGAGCCAGTTGAATATATGGGGCTGTGTAATGAAGTGCTCGAATATATTAAATACAGAGAAGACCATCCCATCCCTGGTGTAATGCCAATCCTTGCAGGACTCGGATCTCCCCAGGAAATGAAAGTCCATGATGAAAAATGGCATACTGAAAACTTCATGTGGGGGAATTCCCGTACACGTCGAAAAGACTTCTGGACGGAAGATATCCAAAAAGAGTGGACAGAGACACTGGAAAGCACAAGAACACGTTTGATAAGCTGCTTTAATTGCCCTATGAAATGCGGTGCAACTATTTCCATGCCAGGTCTTCCAACATATATGATGAAATGTTTTACAAAGCTTACTTATACAATGGGTGCTTTTTCTGACCTTAATTTTGGTTTGAGAATCGCTCAAAAAGCCACGGAGTATGGATTGGATGGATTTTCTACTCCCCAGGTTATGGCCTTTGCTCTTGAACTTCTGGAGAATGGTATCCTAAAAGACAAAGATTTTCCGGAAATGCCTGAAGACAATGAAGGAAAGTTTTATTATCTACTCGATAAAATTGTAAAAAGAGAAGGTATTGGAGATATTCTGGCTGATGGTACTTATTGGGCAGCCCAAAAGATTGGTAATGGTGCAGAAGAATATGCCCATAATAATATTAAAAAAACTGAACAACTACCTTTAAAGCTTTCAATGTTAAACCCCATTTATTTTTTGATGTATTCCACCGGGGAAAAAATGAATATTACGCAGATTGAGGGACAATTTCCCCAGGCTCCTTTTCCAAAAAAAGAGCACAGAGAAAAATTTTGTGAGGACTGGATTCAGGTTCCTGATGAAAAGTTCAAACAATATTTTATTGATTGGGAAATTAGAGGCGACAATTCAATCCCCTATTACCCAACTGTTGAAATGACCTGCGATATTGTGGACTGGATGGAACGAATGCACTATATTGATGATGCTTTAGGCCAATGTGCTGGCCTGTCTTCTTTTCCTTTAAAACCGCCATACCATATTCATAATTATCCAAAATTTATCTCTGCAGGCGCCGGGATAGAGATGGATGAAGAAAAACTGACAAAAGCTGCAACAAGGTATCGAACGTTAGTGAGAGCCATTAATGTAAGACGGGGAATGCGACGTAAAGATGAGAAACCGCCTGAAGATCACTGGAAGAAAAGATTTCCTGAGCTTGAAGAACAACTTTTGGATGGTTACTACAAGATGAAAGGTTGGAACAATGACGGGATCCCGACAAAAGAATCTTTGCAAAATTTAGATTTGGGTTATGTGGGCGAAGATTTTATTAAGAGGGGTATTCTGACAGACAGTGAAGATACTGCTTCCAAAGAAGCTTCTGCACAAGAAGAGAAAAAATAAAGCGGAGGGCATGAACCTTGGGTGAAAAAGAAAAAAAAATAATAAAAACAATTAAGATCGATGTCGATAAATGCAATGGTTGCCGTGCATGTGAGGTAATCTGTTCCGCATTCCACGCTTCGCCAAAATATAGCAGCAATAATCCGGCAAGATCACGTATTCGTATTATTCGAGAACCTTTGAGAGATGTTTATGTCCCCGTATATGCTGGTGAGTATACTGTAGCTGAATGTGCTGGCAGAGATAAATATACCATTGACGGTAAAGAGTATGATGAATGTGCTTTTTGTCGTGCTTCCTGTCCATCAAGGGACGAGTTTAAAGAACCTGATTCCGGTCTGCCTCTTAAATGCGATATGTGTGAAGGTGAAGACGAACCATTATGTGTAAAGTGGTGCCTTGCTGATGCTCTAACCATTGAAGAAAGAGAAGAGGAAGTTGACGAACAGGTAGAGCAGGAAGACTTAGAGATCGGATTGGGCTCCCTGGTAGACAAGTATGGTTTAGACAAGTTAATGGATACTGTTGCCCGAATGTCTGAGAAGGATTAAATTGATGGAAACTATAGCTCCCTTCATCGAAGTAATAGATGAGATAAAAGCGGCCGGAGGAGACCCTTTCCAATTATGCTTTCAGTGTGGGTTATGCGATAGTGTATGCCCCTGGAACAGGGTCAGGGATTTCAGCATGAGAAAGATCGTCAGAGAAGCCGCCTTTGGTTTAACAGAGATAGAAGGTGAAGATATCTGGCGTTGCACAACCTGTGGGATGTGCCCTTCACAATGTCCAAGGGGTTTGGGACAAATAGAGGTGAGTCTGGCGTTGAGACGAGTTGCAACCGAGTATGAAATTTTCCCTGCTTCTGTGAAATCAGCCCGTACAGCCAGGGCAAGTTTGATTTCAGAAGGTAACCCTTTACAGGGAGATAAGGCAAAGCGAGCAGACTGGGCAAAGGATCATTCTGTAGAAACTTATGAAGAAGGCATGGACGTATTATACTTTGTGGGTTGTTATTTTTCCTATGACCCGAGAATGAAAAAAGTAGCTATTGCCACTGCCAATATTTTAAACAAGGCAGGGGTAAAATTTGGTATTTTGGGTGATAAAGAGAGCTGCTGTGGAGAAAGCATCAGAAAAACAGGCTCGGAAGAAGTGTTTAAAACCCTTGCAAAAGATAATATAAAAACCTTTATTGACAGTGGGGTTAAAAAAGTAATTGTATCCTCCCCCCATTGTTATCACACCTTTAAAAACGAATATCCTGAATTCATGGTTAATTTCGAAGTGGTTCATATGTCACAATATGTCCTTGAACTGATCAATGAAGGCAGGCTTGAGCTGACAGGAGAGTTACCCAAACAGGTAACCTACCATGACCCCTGTTACCTTGGACGCCATAACAATATCTATGAAGAACCAAGGGATCTCCTCAAAAAAGTCAATGGATTAGAACTTGTTGAGATGATGGATCACGGTAAAGCAAGTCTTTGCTGCGGCGGTGGCGGCGGTAGAATATGGATGGATACACCAAAAGAAGAACGATTCTCAGATATTAGATTGGTCCAGGCAAAAGAGGTTGGCGCTGAAATCTTAGCAACTGCCTGTCCCTATTGCATAACAAACTTTGAAGAAAGCCGTCTTAACCTGGAATACGAAGATGTTATGGAGATCAAGGATATTACAGAAATTATTAATGATATGATTTAGAAAGAGTCAGACCCGCATATTTGGGGCCTAAAATATATGATGAGGAGATAGAAAGTGGGAAACGACGTATTGCCAGACAATGTAATTCAACAATTTTCCGGTAGTCTCAAAGATAAAAACTTTGGAGACGTATTAATTGTTGGTGGAGGGGTAAGTGGTATTCAAGCCTCTCTTGATCTTGCCACTGTTGGTTTTAAAGTATACCTGATAGAAAAAGGACCCAGTATCGGCGGGCATATGGCCCAGCTGGATAAGACCTTTCCTACGAACGACTGCTCCATGTGAATCCTGTCACCCAAACTGGTCGAGGTCGGCCGGCATCCAAACATAGAGGTTCTGACATTCACAGAAGTTGAGACAGTAGAAGGGGAAACAGGAGATTTTCAGGTAACCCTAAAAACCCGCCCCCGATATATTGATGAAGAAAAATGTACAGGTTGTACTACTTGTGTAGAATATTGTCCTGTGAGTTACCCTGATAAGTTTAACCAGGGTATTTCAGATAATAAGGCAGTTCATGTTTTCTTTTCCCAGGCAATTCCGCTTGTTTCTTATATTGATGACTCCTGTCTTTATTTAAAAGAAAAAAAATGTGACATTTGTAGAGGCGTATGCCAGGCAGATGCCATAAATTTCAATCAAGTTCCTAAAAAATCAGATATAAATGTTGGCGCTATAATTCTTTCTTCCGGCATTACCCCGTTTGATCCTTCTGTCAAAGAAGAATACAAATACGGAGAATATAAAAATGTTGTGACCAGTATGGATTATGAACGTTTACTATCTTCTACAGGGCCTTATGAAGGTCAGGTTTTAAGAATTTCCGATAAAAAGCATCCTAAAAAAATAGCCTGGATCCAGTGTGTGGGCTCAAGACGGGTCACTGAAGGAGATAACTCCTATTGCTCAGGTGTCTGTTGTACCTACACCCAAAAACAGGTGATTTTAACCAAAGACCATGAACCTGATACAACATGTACCATATTCCACAATGATATCCGTTCCTTTGGAAAGGATTTTGAGAGATATTTCCAAAGAGCAGAGAGTCTCGATGGTGTAGAATTCATCAGAAGCTATGCCTCTATTTCAAAGGAAAACCCGGAAACAAAAAACGTATCAGTCAGATATGCAACAACAGATGAGGGTGTTAAAGAAGAAGAATTTGACATGGTGGTATTATCCATTGGATTGAACCCTCCTAAAGCCTTTAAAGAGATATCAGAAAAGTTTGGTGTTGAGCTCAATCATCATGGGTTTAACAAACAGGACCACTCCAACCCCATGTTGACAACAAGACCCGGTATCCTCGTGAGCGGTGCTTTCCAAGGCCCCACAGACATCCCGGAATCTGTTTTTACAGCCAGTGCAGCAGGATCTCAGGTCGGAGAGCTTTTAGATTACAGGAGAGGTAATCTTGCAAGAGAAAGAGTTTATCCTGAAGAAAGGGATGTCTCTCAAGAAGAACCCAGAATCGGTGTTTTTGTCTGCCATTGCGGATCCAATATTTCAAGTGTTGTAAATGTACCATCCACAGTAGAATATGCATTAACGCTTCCCAATGTTGTGTATGCAAAAGAACAGATATTCTCTTGTGCGACCAATTCAGCCCAGGAAATAACTGATCTTGCAAAATCAGAAGGGTTTAACCGAGTGGTTATTGCCGCCTGTTCTCCAAGAACCCTTGAACCCTTGTTCAGAGACACACTCCGGGAAGCAGGCCTAAATCAATACTATCTTGACATGGCAAATATCAGGGAACATTGCTCATGGGTTCATGCAAAGCAAAAAGATGAAGCCACAAAAAAAGCCCAGGATATAGTCCGCATGTCTGTTGCAAGAGCTGGATATCTGGAGCCGTTACAGGAGTTTGATCTGCCTGTAAACCCAACCGCATTGGTAGTTGGTGGTGGTATTGCCGGTATGACCTGTGCGTTATCCATTGCCAAACAAGGTCATGAGGTTGAACTCATCGAAAAAGCCAAAGATTTAGGCGGTATGGCCTTAAGGCTTCAAAATACAATAGAAGGCATGGATGTCCAGGCGTTTTTAAAAGACATTATCCAAAAAGTATATAAAAATCCTTTAATCCATGTATCCCATGAAGCGACCATTCAAAAAGTGGAAGGTTATGTGGGCAGTTTTGTGACAACTGTAGAAACCGAAGGCAGGATTAAAAGCATTAAACATGGTGCTTCTGTCCTTGCCATTGGAGCAGAAGAATACAAACCCAATGAATATCTCTATGGAGAAAATGATAAGGTTTTTACCCATATTGAAGTAGGGGAAGAAATTGCAAAGGGCAATAATGAAGCCATTACCAATGCAGAAACCCTTGTCATGATCCAATGTGTGGGCTCAAGGGATGAAAAAAGAAATTACTGCTCCAGGGTCTGTTGCAGCCATGCCATAAAAAATGCATTGAAACTTAAAAAAATAAACCCTGATATGCGTATTTATGTATTGTTCAGGGATATGAGAACCTATGGTTTTAGAGAAGATTATTACAGGGAAGCTTCAGAACTTGGTGTTCAGTTTATACGCTATGTCCCGGAAGAAAAACCAGAATTGGAAGCGACTAAAGAAGGCGGTAAAGATATCATAAGAGTGACGGTTCCTGATTATGTATTGGGTCAGAAGTTAGAGCTTGATGCAGATATTGTATCCCTCGCCTCCGCTGTAATACCAGCTGAATCTACCAATGACGTTGCTTCTCATTTTAAGGTAACCCTGAGCCCTGATCAGTTTTTTAAAGAAGCCCATGTAAAATTAAAACCAGTAGAGTTTGCAGCAGATGGTGTGTTCTTATGTGGAACAGCACATTATCCAAAACACATACAAGAAACCATTAACCAGGCCTATGGTGCAGCAGGAAGGGCATTAACGCTTCTAACCCATGACACTGTGGTAGCGTCGGGTTCTGTATGCGAAGTTAATATGGCAGATTGTATATCCTGCGGAGCCTGTATCACAGCGTGTACATATGGCGCCATTGAATTTGTCGAGACACCCAAGGGCAAGAAAGCCAAGGTGAACCCGGTTCTTTGTAAGGGAGATGGCCTTTGTAATGCAAAATGCCCGACCGATGCAATTATATTAAAACATTTTACAAATGAAGAACTTTTTGGCCAGATTGAAGCCGCAGTTACAAAAGAAGAAATCTTAGAGCAAATGGATCAAGTTCTTGAAGAAGTATAAAGGAGGTCAGAGAGAATGAGTGCAGGTCTTGAATTTAAACCAAGAATATTAGGTTTTGTATGTCATTGGTGAGCATATGGTGCTGCTGATTTGGCTGGAGTTTCCAGACTACAATATTCAAATGAAATAAGACTTATCCGTGTGATGTGTTCCGGAAGAGTTGACCTCGAATTTATCATAAGGGCTTTTTTAAAAGGGCAGGACGGCGTCTTTATTGGTGGGTGTAAACTTGATGAATGCAATTATGTTACCCATGGCAATTATGATGCATTGGGTAATACATACATCTGTAAAAAAATACTTGAGCATGTTGGGTTAAACCCTGAAAGACTCAGAACAAAGTTCATGTCAGGCGCTGATGGTAATCTTCTTGCAGAATACACAGATGATTTTACCAACACGATCAAAGAGCTTGGGCCCATTGGTAAAAGCGAAGGCATGGATATAAAGGAAGTAAAATTTAAACTCAAAGCTGTGCAAAATTTAATTCCGTATATGAGGCTTGTGGAAAGAGAAAGGCTGAGAGTACCTGTAAAAACTAAAAAAGCATATACAGAATTTTTTGAGGACAGCGCAATTGGTGAATTATTTGATAAAATATTTTTAGATAAATTTGCAATCAGCCAGATCATGTTACTTTTGGGGGAGACACCTCTTTCCACAAGAGACATTGCTGGCAAGCTTAAATTGAATCCTTCGGATGTATCAAGGCATATGATCACTTCATCCAGACATGGAATGGTAAAATACGATACAGCCAGCAATTGCTATACCCTGGCAAATGCAGGCTTAAATTAAATTAGGAAATCAGCTATGGAAATTGATAAAATAGATAAGATAATCGATAAACATAATTGTGAAGCAGCCTCTTTGCTTCAAATAATGCTTGATATTCAAAAAGAAAATAACTGGCTTACCAAGGAAGCCTTGGCAAGAGTCAGTGAGAGATTAGATGTTCCTTTGAACCGGATACAGCATATTGCAACCTTTTATAAAGCATTTAGTCTTGTTCCAAAAGGTCGCCACAAAGTTCATATTTGTGTAGGGACTGCCTGCCATGTCCGTGGTGCAACCCGTATTCTTGACACAGTGGAAGAAGCAACAGGCATCAAGCCCGGAGAAACTGATCTGGACTTAAAGTACAGCCTTGAAACGGTCAATTGCCTGGGTTGCTGTGCACTTGGCCCTGTTATGGAAGTTGACGGGAAAGTCCACGGTAAAATGACACCGGTTAAAGCAGCAGATGCGTTAAAAACTTATGAGTAGGGGAAAATTATGGCGCGCGTAAATACGCCTGAAGAACTAAATACCTTCAGACAAGAGATTTTATCTAAAAGAGATCCAAATAATCCTGTTGTTTCTATATGTGCAGGAGCAGGCTGTGTTGCTTCGGGTGCAGATGAAGTAATTAAAGCTTTTGAGGAAGAAATAGAAAAACAAGGCCTTGGCGCAAAAGTTGATACCAAAGGAACCGGGTGTCCCGGGTTCTGCGAACAGGGGCCCATTGTTGTGATATACCCTGAAGAGATTTGCTATATCCAGGTAAAGGCAGAAGATGTCCCTGAGATTATAGAAAAGACTATTTTGAACAATGAAGTGGTTGAACGTCTTTGTTTTAAGAACCCCGGAACAGGAGAAGTAGCAATACACGAATCTGATATTTCCTTTTATAAAGCCCAGCAACGAACCGTTCTTTGCAATAATATCAAAATAGATTCTAAAAGCATTGATGATTATATAGCTCTTGGCGGCTATTCTGCCCTGGCAAAAGCATTGGGTGAGATGTCTGATGTTGATGTTTTAGAAGAGGTCAAAAAATCAAATCTTAGAGGACGTGGTGGAGCCGGGTTTCCTGCTGGAAGAAAATGGGAAGGCTCACGTAATGCGCCGGAGCCCATTAAATATGTTATTGTAAATGCGGATGAGGGTGATCCCGGCGCATTTATGGACAGAGCACTCCTTGAAGGCAACCCCCATTCTATTTTAGAAGGTTTAATCATTGGCGGTTACGCCATTGCCTCCCATGAAGGGTATTTTTATGTAAGACAGGAGTATCCTCTTGCTGTTATCAATATAAATCTTGCGATTAAACAGGCTCAAGAATATGGCCTGCTTGGAGAAAACATATTAGGGTCTGGTTTTGATTTTAAAGTCTATGTCCACCAGGGAGCAGGAGCCTTTGTCTGTGGAGAATCAACCGCTTTAATGACATCCCTTGAAGGAAGAGCAGGAGAACCAAGACCTAAATATACCCGCTCCAACATCAAAGGACTCTGGAATAGACCGAGTGTTTTAAATAATGTTGAGACCTGGGCCAATGTCCCTCTTATAGTTAATAAAGGCGCAGACTGGTTTACATCCATTGGAACAGAGTCCAGTAAAGGTACAAAAATCTTTTCTCTGGTTGGTAAAATAAATAACACAGGTCTTGTTGAAGTACCAATGGGTACGACGCTCCATGATATTATTTATAATATTGGCGGGGGTATCCCGGATGGCAAGAAGTTTAAAGCAGTTCAGACAGGAGGCCCTTCAGGAGGTTGTATCCCTGAGGACCTTCTTAACCTTGAAGTGGGCTTTGACGAATTGACCAAAGCTGGTTCCATGATGGGATCAGGTGGTATGATAGTTCTTGATGAAGATACCTGTATGGTTGATGTTGCCAGATACTTTATTGAGTTTTTAACAGATGAGTCCTGCGGTAAATGTGTACCCTGCCGTGAAGGTCTCCGTCAAATGCACAGAATTCTTACCAACATCACAAAGGGTAAGGGTAAACAAGGTGATATAGAGACTTTGGAAGAACTTGCTGAAACAGCAGTTGAAGCATCTCTCTGTGCCCTTGGTAAAGGAGCTGCAGCCCCTTTATTAAGCACGCTTAAGTATTTTAGGGATGAGTATGAAGCTCATATAAATGAAAAAAGATGCCCTGCACTTGCATGTAAAGAGTTGATTTCTTTTTACATTGATCCTGATAAATGTCAGGGTTGTGGTATGTGCCGTAAACAATGCCCGGCCGATGCAATCGACGGCGATAAGAAACTGATCCACATTATTGATCAGGATAAATGTACAAAATGTGGAACCTGCTTTGAGGTATGCCCATCCAAGTTCAGTTCTGTGACAAAACTGTCCGGAGTACCTGTCCCAGAAGCAATTGCCGAAGATAAAAGAACAATCGTTAAAAAAGCCAAGGCAAAAGGAAAATAAATAAAATGAGTGATATCCAATTTGAAATAGACGGACAAAAAGTAAAAGCCAGCAAAGGGATGACTCTTTTAGACGCAGCAAAAGAAGCAGGGATATATATCCCGACCCTGTGCCACCATGAAAAGCTTGAACCCTTTGGCGGTTGCAGAGTCTGCATTGTAGAAGTAGAGGACCGTGGCTGGACAAAGCTTGTAGTATCTTGTGTATACCCGGTACAAAATGACATTATCGTGAGAACCCGATCAGAAAAAATAGACAGAATCAGAAAGACAATCATAGAGTTATTAATGGCCCATGCCCCAGATGCCCCTGCGTTGGTAAAATTGGCAAAGGAATATGGTGCAGACAGAGACCGCTATGAAAGAGATGCATCATTTTGTATCCACTGTGGCCTTTGTGTAAGGTACTGCCATGAAGTTGCAAAAAAAGACGCCATCGGTTTTGTAGACAGGGGAATCAATAAAGAGATCAGCTTTATCCCTGAAATCGCTGCCAAAGAATGCCCAAGCTGTAAAGAATGTTTTCCACTCTGCCCCACATCTTATCTACAGGCTGCCTATGTGCTGGTGGATGGACTATCATTTCCAAAATCTTCTTCTAAACATGTAGCAGAAGGGTAGAATCAGTTGAGCGCAGAGAAGAATACTGAGCCCTCTCAGGCGCTGAGATGCAAAAATGGCATCTGCATAGAAGATTCTCTTGAATTAATCGGAGAAGAACCTTTTTTAATCCGTATTGATAGCAAACCGTATTCTGTGGTGATGAGAACACCTGGAGATGAAATGTCCCATGCGGCAGGATTCTGTCATGGTGAAGGCATTGTTGATTCTCCTGATGATTTTATTGCCATGGGATTTTGTGAAGATGTCGACCCCAATGTTATTGATATCCGTCTTAAACCAAAAAGACGTGAAAAAATAAAAGACATTCTTGACCGAAGAGGTTTTATCAGCCAAACCAGCTGTGGCATTTGCGGTAAAGAAATGATCAAAGATCTTCACCAGATATTAACCCCGGTAAAAGATGATTTTACACTCACCATTGATAATGTGTGGAACTGTATTGCAGGGCTTTCTAAAAATCAGAATTATTACAAGCGCACAAGAGGTTCCCATGCATCGTTAATCTTTGACAATCAATTAGAAGAAATTGCCTTTGCTGAAGATGTGGGACGTCATAATGCATTGGATAAAGCAATTGGCAATGCTTTTATGAATAAAAAGCTTTCCACGGCACGTATCGTCATCATGTCTTCCAGAATAAGTTATGAGTTGATTCAAAAATCAGCAAGGGCTAATTTTCAGATTATGATTAGCCATTCACGGCCAACTGCTATGGCAGTTAAAATGGGCAAAGCGCTTAATATGACACTTGCATGCCCAGGCAAAGATGGAGAATTACTTATATTTTCAGGTGAAAAACGAATTATTAAATAAAAAGAATACGTTAATTAAAAGAATTTAAAATAAACTAATAAGAGGAGGATAATTTGAAAATTCTCACAACAGTAAAAAGAGTAGTTGATGTGGAATTAAACATCCGTGTAAATGATGGTGCCATTGTTGAAGATGGGCTGCAATACGTTATTAATGCCTGGGATGAAAATGCTGTGGAGGCTTCTGTACAACTTAAAGAGAATAACAGCGCTGAGACAACCCTTGTTAGTATTGGCGGTGATGATAACGCTGATATGATTAAAAAATGCTATGCCATGGGCATTGAAAATGGAATTTTGATTGATGATCCTGCATTGGCAAAAGCCGATTCTGCAATCTATGCAAAAGTATTACAAAAAGTTTATGAGAAAGGTGACTACGACCTGATTGTTACAGGTAAACAAGCCCAGGATACAGATAGTGGCCAGACAGGTGTTATGCTTGCAGAATACCTTGGTGTACCTTGTGTCAGCAATGTTGTAAGCATAGAAGTTGTTGATGATCAAAAGATTAAAGTTTCAAGACTCGGTGATATGGGTACTGAAATAGTTGAACTTACTTTACCTGCAGTTGTAACCGTTAGTGATAGTATTAATGAACCGAGACTGCCTGCAATGCGTGGTATTATGATGGCAAAGAAAAAGAAGATTGAGACAATGGATTTAAGCGCTCTTGGGACATCAATTGATGATCTCAACGGTGGTGCACTTCAATCAGAAGTTGTTGAGTATATGCAACCTGAAGCGCGTCAATCCGGTCAGAAATTTGAAGGCGCTGCTGCTGACATAACAGCTCAGGTTGTTAATCTTCTGGCAAATGAAGCCAAGGTTCTATAATACTAACTATATCCATACAAGGAATATAATATCATGACTAAAATACTCGTAGTAGCAGATATCAAACAGGGTGTGCTAAAAGGCAGCACATCTGAACTATTATCAAAAGCCAGGGCTTTAGGTGCTGAAACAGCAGTTGTCGCCATTGGATCAAATATTGAATCGTTAGGCTCAGATCTCGCAAATGCAGGATCAGACACACAATATATTGCTGATGATGCAAGTCTTGAACTTTTTTCAGCAGGTCCTTTTGCATCATGTGTAGTGGATGCTGCAAAACAATCTGAAGCAGATCTTGTCTGGTTTGGTTTTTCTGAAACCGGGAAAGCGGTTGCACCAAGAGTTGCAGCGCAACTTAATGTTGCATGTGCTTCTGAAATTACAGATGTAACAATTGACGGTGATAATGTAGAAGTTGTAAGACCAGCCACAGCAAATAAACTTATCCAACGCATTAAAGTTAACACTGACAAATTAGTTGCAGTCGTCAGAGCAGGCGCGTTCGAAGCAACAGAAGGAATTACCGGGACTGAAAATGTTGTTAAACTGTCTATTCCTGAGACAGATTTAAAAGCGGTTATTAAAGAAATTATTTCAGAAGCAGGCGATGATATTGATCTTGCAGATGCCAATATTGTAGTCTCAGTTGGCCGTGGTGCTAAAGACCAGGCAGGTATTGATCTTGTTAAAGAACTTGCAACTGATCTTGAAGCAGGTTTTGGTTCTTCCCGTGCTCTTATTGATGCAGGTTTCATGCCCCATAATAAACAAGTTGGCCAGACTGGAAAAATAGTTGCTCCAACTGTATATTTTGCAATTGGTATTTCAGGAGCAATTCAGCATCTTGCAGGAATGAACGGTTCAAAAGTAATTGTTGCGGTTAATAAAGACCCGGAAGCCCCAATCTTTAATGTAGCTGATTATGGTATTGTTGGCGATCTTTTTGAAGTGGTTCCCATACTTAGAGAAGAGATTAAAAAAATTAGAAGTTAATCAATCGTTAATTATTTGCTGATGAGGTGTTTATGAATCCCCTTTTTATGTCCCTACTGCTCATTGTTGGCCTGGGAGTTTTTAGCTATACAATGTATTTTAAGATCCAACTATTATTGGCACTGGGTCCGGTTGACCTGTCCGGCAGAATAAATAATATTGGTGAGAGAATTAAGAACGTGTTTATTCTGGCAATTGGTCAGAAGCGTCTTGTGGGAAGAAAAAGAGAGTGGCTTGCAGGTATTATGCACGCTTTTATTTTCTGGGGATTCTGTGTTCTGTTAATTCGCAGTATCGGTTTATATGGTGAAGGATTTGTAAAAGGGTTTCAAGTGCCGGTTTTTGGTACGGATGGTCTGATAGGATACTTGTATGTTGCCTTAAAAGATATCATGGAAGGTCTTGTCCTTATCATGGCAGGTTATGCAATCTTCCGCCGGGCAGTTCTGAAACCTTCAAGAATGCATAATACATGGGAAGCATATTTTGTTCTTTGCATGATTGTCGTTTTGATGATTTCGGATCTTTTGTTAGACGGTGCCAGATACAATTTAATCACCCTGTATAATAACCCGGAACATTTTCATTTTTTTAACAATCCACAATATGGTATTGAGTTTGCCTGGACACCTATTTCCGTAGGAGCTGCATCGCTTATCAATGGTTTGAGTGCAGACGCAAACTCCTGGATTCTGACAATTATGTTCTGGACACATCTTACTACCCAGCTTGTTTTTCTTAATTTTTTACCTTTGGGAAAACATTTTCATGTGATTACAGCACTTCCCAATGTTTTTTTAAAGAGCCTTGGATATCCCCATGAAAAACCTGAAGTCCTGGATCTTGAAAATGAAGCTGCCTGGGAAGATGAAACCTTAGGCATTAATCATATTCATCAGCTGAGCTGGAAACAGGGGCTTGATCTTTATACCTGTACAGAATGCGGGCGTTGTAAAGATGTCTGCCCTGCATATTTGACTGATAAACCATTAAGCTTAAATGAGTTTAATGATGATTTGAAAGCAGAAATGTTAAGTAATTCTGCCAATATTATTAAAAGAGCAAAGCTTGCTTCAGGCATTACTGAAGATGGAGAAGCAGATAAGATAGAAGAAATAAAAGCTCAGATGGCTGAGCTTAATTCTGAAAAAGCAATTGTTGGTGATGTGATAACTGAAGACACCCTCTGGGCATGTACTACCTGTCGCGCCTGTGAACAGGTCTGCCCTGTAACTATTGAACATGTACCACGGATAATAGCATTAAGACAGGGGCAGACTCTTATGGCAGAAGCCTATCCAAAAGAACTTAATGTTGCTCTTAAAGGCCTTGAACGTAATGGCAATCCCTGGGGTATTGGATATGACAAGCGTGCAGACTGGGCAGAAGGCCTGGATGTGAAAACAATGGCCGAGGATTCAGAAGTTGATTATCTGCTTTGGGTCGGCTGTGCAGGTTCTTTTGATGACAGAACCAAAAAAGTAACAACCAGTCTTGTTAAAATACTTCAGGAAGCCAATATCAGCTTTGCGATTCTGGGTACAGAAGAAAAATGTACCGGGGATTTTGCCAGAAAAGTAGGTAATGAAATGCTGTATCAGATGATGGCAGAAGAGAATATTACTACCCTGAATAACTACAAAGTAAAAAAGATAATTGCGGCTTGTCCCCATTGTCTGAATACACTTAAAAATGAATACCCTCAAATGGGTGGTAATTATGAAGTCATTCATCACACAGAGTTTATTAACCAACTAGTAAAACAAGGTAAGATAACACTTAATAAATCAGTCGAAGGCACGCTTACTTTCCATGATCCCTGTTATCTTGGACGCTACAATGAAATTTATGACCAACCAAGATCACTTTTAAATTCAGTTTCAAAAGAGGGTTTAACAGAACTTGACAGGCATGGCAAAGAAAGCTTCTGCTGTGGAGCCGGGGGCGGAAGAATGTGGATGGAAGAAACCATTGGCAAAAGAATCAATAATGTAAGAGCTCAGGAAATAGTAGACAAAAAAGCATCCACTGTGGCAGTCAGTTGTCCTTTTTGCCTCACCATGATTGAAGATGGCATGAAAGAACTTGCCCAGGAAGAAAATGTCAAAACTCAGGATATCGCAGAATTGGTAGCAGATAATATGGCATAAGAAATTTTAGAGCGACGCCCATTTTATAAATACCAAGTTTCTGTGCCAATGCTTCAATGGATTGACCATCAATGTTGTATGTCTCATTATGACGAATTTTTATCTTGACACACCTCAAATTAAAGTTTTATGGTACGGCGTTACTATTTTTGCATGCTTAGTGAAAGGTCATTGTAATATTGATTAAAAGATATATTGAAAAGCTGACAAATGGTAAAATAAATGGAGACGGCCCCTGTGATATCCAGGTGCTGGATAAACGCTTTTATAAAGAGCTTCTTTTTAAAGGTTCATTAGGGCTGGGAGAAGCATATGTTAAAAAATATTGGGATGTTGAAGATTTATATGCATTAGATGTAAAACTTCTTTCCAGCCCAGTAATAAAAGGGCTGTCCGGAAGTATCTGGCCCGGAGATATTTTTAGTTTTTTAAAGGAAAAATTATCATTTGTATCTTTAGATAAAGCAAAGTCAAATGTCCAGTTTCACTATGATATTGGGAATGAATTTTATGAGGCAATGCTGGGCAAAACAATGCAATATACATCTGCATATTTTACTGCAAAGAAAATGAGTTTAAACAAAGCACAATTAAGAAAATGTGAAATAATCGCAGATAAACTAAAAGTTTCCCCCGGCTGTACTGTCCTTGAGATTGGATGTGGATGGGGAACCTTTGCTAAATATCTTGCTGAAGAAAAAGGTTGTGATGTCACTGCAATAACCCTGTCAGATCAACAATATAAATATTGCAAAGAAAATTGTTCAACTGTAAGCAATGGTAAAGTACAATTTTTCCAGACTGATTTTCGGGAGACCAGTAACTATATTAAGCCCCAGCAGAATAAATTTGACAGAATAGTAGGAGTCGGTACCATTGCTCATTTCGTGCCTATGTTCAGTGCTTTGGTGAACATTATCACTTCACAACTTAAGGATGGAGGGCTGGCTCTGATAGATGATGTTTGCCGGGATACGACCTGCAGACGATTTACTCCCTCACAAAGTGCCTGGACAAACAAATATATATTTCCCGGCACTCAGTTTTTTTCTCCTGATCAGATTACCCAGAAATTTAGAAAAAAATTAATCATTGAACAATGGAATACAGATAGGACATATTATCGAGATACCTGCCTTGCATGGCTTTTGAATATAAAAACAAAATGGGAAGAAATATGTAAGATAGGTAATTATGACGAGGAATTTTACAGAACATGGGAATACTATTTATCAAGTGCTGCTGCAGGATTTGAATCTGGCTTCTTAGGGCAATGGCAGATTTTATTGTCTAAAATGTCCAGCCCTTACAAGAAAACTGTTAGATTGCAAAGCCATGGAGGACGAATTAAATTCTAATATGAAAAATTTGATGATCATATTAATTTCTTCTGTTTTATTAATTTTACCTTTAAAAGAAATATTCGCATCTGAAGAAATAACTTTAAATAACAATATTGATGAATATAAAATTGGCTTAAATATTTCAGTTCTGGAAGATAAAAATAAGGAGTATTCCATACAGGATGTAGTATCCGAAGATATTGCAAAGCTGTTTGTCCTTTCTGACCAGGAGATTCTAACCTACGGTTTTACTGATTCTGCGTACTGGGTTAAATTCACTGTTGCCAATCCTTACGATAAAACATTTGAATGGCTTCTGGAAACATCCTACCCAATGCTTGACAACATACAATTGTTTATTAAAAATAACCAACAATATGAAATAAGACAGGCAGGTGATCTAAGCCCTTTTAACACTAGGGAGTTGGACTGTAGAAAATTTGTTTTTTATCTTCAGTCTGAACCAAACACTCAAAGCACTTATTATGTCAGATTTTTGACCGGCAGCTCAATGAATATCGGTTTAAAAATCTGGTCCCCTGAAGCTTATATGAAAATGATAAGCAGTGAGCAAATATGGATAAGTGGTTTTTTTGCTTCTCTCTTGATGATGATTTTTTATAATCTGCTTCTTTTTTTCTCATCAAGAGTGATGTCTTATTTACACCATGTTCTTTTTATGTCATCAAGCACCCTGTTTTTGTTTACTCTCTACGGTCTTTCTTTTCAATATCTATGGCCAAATTCAATATGGTGGTCAGACAACTGCCTGCCATTTCTGATTTTATTCTGTAATGTGTTTTGTGCGACTTTTGCCAGATCTTTTCTTGATACTAAAAAAACAGCACCATTCTATGACCGCATACTCGTTATCTATATAGGGCTCAACTGTATTCTTATACCTCTGCTATCGTTTTTCACTTATGCGTTGGCCATAAAAGCTGCCACTTTGTTAGCCGTCCTTGCCGCATTACTGCCTCTGGTTATTTCAATCAAGCTTTCTCTTTTGATGCGCCAAGCAAGGTTTTATTTATTTGCATGGAGTTTTTTATTGTTTGGAATCACTGTTTATGGTTTGAAAAGCTTTGGAGTGCTACCAAATACTTTTATTACTGAATATTCTATGAATATTGGTCTTTTCCTTGAAATGATTTTTCTCTCTTTAGGCATTGGCGACCAAATTAATACAATTAAAAAAGAGCAGATTAGCACACAGTTGGAAATAATTCGTATCCAACAACAGGCATTTGAACAGCAACAAAAAAATGCTAATGAAAAAGAACTGTTAGAGGCTCAAATGCGCCAATCCCAAAAAATGGAAGCATTGGCTCATCTGGCAGGTGGTATTGCCCATGATTTCAACAATATTCTAACTACAATCACAGGGTATGCTGAACTTTTATTGATGGGTAAGAACACCGCAATGCAGACAGAAGAGTATCTTCATTACATAATCTCGGCAGGCAGGCGAGCAGAAAACCTTATTCTACAAATTCTTTCATTCAACCAGAAGAGTGTAGCCGAAGATTCTGATATACTTTTGCAACCCATTGAAATTAGCCCGACAATAAAAGAAGTTTACAACTTTATTAAAAGGACACTGCCTGCTGGTATAGAAATTGAGGAGAGCATTAACTCAAAACCTTATCAAGCCCAGATAGACCCTACAAACGTTCACCAGGTTGTTATGAATTTATGTACAAATGCAATACATTCAATGGAAAAAAATGGAGGTAAACTCACAATAAATTTATCAGCCATTGAAACAGAGGGAATGAGCACAACAACTGGACAGCTTCCCCAAGGGGTCTACCTTGAAATTGCTGTTAAAGATTCAGGTGAAGGTATAGATCCAGAAGCTATCGATAAAATCTTTGATCCATACTATACAACAAAAGAGCATGGAAAAGGTACAGGATTGGGCCTTTCAACCGTTCGCGGCATTGTAAAATCATATGATGGTGAAATGAATATTGAAAGCAAAGTTGGCAGTGGATCAACTTTTAAAGTATACTTTCCTGCACAGCAACATGGCAAAAGTCAGGAAAAAGAAAATCTACACAAGAGTGCAATCACATTGAAGAAAAAGGTAAAAATTCTATTTCTGGACGATGAAAAAACAATAACTTATATATATGAGAAATTGTTGAGAAATATGTATGGTTTTGAAATTACAACTTTTAATCGACCTCATGATGCACTTAAGGCCTATGACCCTGATGTTTTCAATATTGTAATGACAGACTATAAAATGCCAAGAATGAATGGCCTGAAATTTGCGGAAAAAATAAAAGAAAAGAATAATGCTGCTATAATAATTATTTTCTCCGGAAATCCTTCTTCATTAAAAGATGCAGACGTACATGCTGTTCTAAAAAAACCTCTTATCGCTGAAAAGCTTGCTGATCTTTTTCAAAAAGCACTGAGCCAACAAGATACACAGCAGCAATAGCACGTACCTTGTTGAAATCAGATCCCGCCGCTTGCTGTCCCCGGGGCGTGACCGGAAAACTTCTGTATAACTGCATTCAGAATTTCAACAAACCAGTGAACACCATACAGTGCCAGCCCTACAGCTATCTGATTCCATTTCTTCTGCTCAATCGCTGTCATGTAGACGTATAGTACAAAAGCAAGGCAAATAACAACAATCCAGTTAAGATTATCCAGTTTGCGAAGATTTTCCATGGTTTGCAATGTGATTTCCGGGTTTCTAAGCATGTATAACTCCAATTTTTAAATTATTATACTATATCTAATATTTATATAACTTTGAACATTTGCGGCTTGACCGTCAGCATTTTGATTGTTGAAATTATGCATTGTGTCCCCGGATGGGCATTCATTAATTATTCATGTCATGACCCAGCCACTCTAATCAAAAATCTCTGCATATTTTTCTTCAATCACTCGAATTTCATCATCAGTCAACTTTTCGAATTCCCTATTTCTTGCACGTTTTGATAGCTTCCCATCGTTTTGGGAAAGAAATCGTATAAGCAAATCAACAAGCTTATCAGGCATATCGATATAGTTTTTGATGAATTCATTAAGAATATTATGTTTTCTAAGGTATGCAATTTCTTCAGGAAGCGTTTTATTTACTGTTTCCTCAATGCATTCAAAGAAAAATTCGGCGTGTTTGGTTGCATCAAAATAACGATATAAATCAATAGTCTCGTTTAGCACCTCAATATTGTTTTTCTCTGTTGGTCGCCATTCAATAAGATCAAGCCTTGGTTTTGAGAAATGCTCCAATACTTTCCTGTATTCCTCTATCCGAGCCAAAATAACAGCAGATACTGGGAATATTAATCCTTTCGGAACAAAATCTTTTTCAGCCAGGAGATGGTGAAACAAATAACGGTGAATCCTTCCGTTTCCATCTTCAAACGGGTGAATGAAAACAAAGCCAAAAGCAAGAATAGTTGCTAATAGAACAGCATGGAAGCCATCTTTAGAAAGAAGTTCATACGTATCGTTAAAGCCCGATAGCAAAGTATTTAAATCATTTGCACAAGCGGAAATGTGATCGGGCATGGGCATGCCCGTGGTGCGATCATGATCCCCGACAAAACCGCCTTTTTTTCTTAATCCTGGTGTTATGAAGCGATTGTCTTCAATGACAATTTGTTGCAAATACTCCAGTTCTAAAACACTTATTTTGCGTTTCCCGGCTTCACCGATAGCTCTCCCCCATCGCTCTATTCGGTTATGGGGAGGCGTTTTCCCTTCGATTGAGTAAGAGGCTTTTGAATCTTTGAGTAAAAGAAAAGCAGCGGCACGGCTTAAAAGGTCGGGGTGAGTCTGACCGATATTTTTTATAGCTTTTTCTGACAGCTTCTTGCCAATAAACTTTTCAAGTTTTTCAGTCTTTCGGATCAATGGGCTGAAATTTCGCGTCCCCGGCAAGTTATTGCGAACCCTATGGCGCTTGGATGGATAAGACTCCCCTTCATATTGTAATTTACTGTCAATGAGTGGCACAAAATTTCCCATTGTTGCATCTCCAATATCCAGTTGCTCATCACGCAACCACTCCCATAAAAACCACAATCGCCGGCTATACCGACCAGTAGGCTCCGAAAGAATAATCTCCTGGATTTCTTCGGTTTCAATTTTTTGAAATAAAGCATTGAGGACAGCCAGATCAACACCCTCATATTTAAGTGCAAACACCAAATGTCCATTAAGAGTGTCTTTCGGCATATGACGCGGTGTGAAAATATGCCATCGTTCATAATCATATTTTTTATGTTTCTTGCCTATGGCACATAGATGATCCGGAACAGGGACTTTTAAACCATGTGCTGAAATTAAGGCTGAATATCCAGCTAAACAGCTTCCTTCTTCTAATGTTGGAAAATCGTGAAAAATAATTATGCGCTGTGAATTTTGATTATAATGAGCCATTTTTATGGATTCTCTTTTTATTTATCAAAATTATATTGGCATGAAAAATGATTATTGTCTATGAATTTTAATTATAAAACAACTATTTTGTGAAAATAGTTTAATTGAGGTGCTTTTAGAAAAAAAGGGGGGGTGATTTTTTTATACTTGTGTTGACAAAAAACAAGTTCCGGACCAATGTCATAAAATGAAAAAAATGAAAATCCATACTTGGCGGCGAGTTATACAGATAGGTGTTGCTGCCCTTTTTGTAATACTTCCCATACTGAACCAGGCTGGGTTCAACTTTATCTGGGGAAATTTTATAAACATCCATGTCAGCTGTTTGACATTTTCAGATCCCCTGGCTGTTTTTCAGGTAATACTTAAGAATCATTACATGCCCATTGGGCTTTTGCTAGGCGCCGGAATGGTTTTGGCCATTTCATTTTTCATGGGTACTATTTTTTGTTCTTGGATTTGTCCCTTTGGATTGTTGTCAGAACTTGTAAACTATTTTTCTTCCCGGATGTGGCCTAAAAAATTCAGCAATAGGAAAATTCAAACAAGAGGATTTGCAGTAAAGGCAGCAGTCTTTTGCACAGGTTTTTTGGTTTTCTGGTTTTTTTTCAACGCACCCATTTTAAACCAGATGTCAATGCCTTTTCAATATTCCAATATTTTTCAATATCTTTTTGTGCAAAAATACCTGTCCCCTGCCATTTGGTTTATGGGAGCCGTTTTATTGGCGGAATTTCTGGTTCAAACCCGTTTGTGGTGCCGTTGGATTTGTCCACAATCTGTTCTTCTCGCAGTTGTCAAGCGATTCAGCCCCTTTGGGCTTACAATTATTTTTAAACAAAAAAACTGTATTTCAAACAAGGCACCGTTCCCCTGCAGGCAGGCATGTTCCTTGAATCTGGACCCCAAACGCCTAAGTGACTGGAGCTTGGCCCAATGTAGCAATTGTGGCGATTGTGTGGATGCTTGTGAAAAAACCGGTAAGGCCCTCGTCTACAAATTCTCTTTGGGAAATAAAATATAGTCGTTTTCTTTTTGTATAATTTAGTTCTTAACATCTGCAGCTTGTCCGACAACATGTTTATTGTTGAGTTTTCATTGATCTGTCGATTTTGATTTTATAAAGGTGCCGTCCTGGTATTCCTTGAAAGCAGTTTCCAACTCTTCCTGGGTATTCATCACAATGGGGCCTCGCCATGCCACAGGTTCATTCAGGGGTTTGCCGCTCAGCATCAGAAAACTCACCGGCTCATCTGTTGCTGTAACCGAAATGAGATTGCCGTTTTCAAATAAAATGAGATCGCCATTTTCAATGGGTGTGCTGTTTGTGATTCCTTTTCCGCCGATCACATATATAAAAGCTGTATGAGAGGGCTCTGTAGGGTGAGTGAAGGTTTTTCCTTCAGGCACGTAGCAGTCAAAAAATTGTGGATTAATAACAATGTCATCAACAGGGCCCTTTTTACCTCCCAGGTGGCCTGCAATAATTTTTACCTGGATATTATCTGGTAATTTGATTTTTGGAACTTGATCAGCGGTAATATCCCTGTATCTGGGATTCATCATCTTTTGAGATGCGGGTAGATTGGCCCAAAACTGGAATCCATGCATGGCACCGTTCCGGTCCCCTTTAGGCATTTCCTGATGAATGATCCCGCTACCTGCCGTCATCCACTGTATGTCACCGGAAGATATCATGCCTTGATTACCAAGGCTGTCTCCGTGTTCCACGTTCCCTTTCAGCATATAGGTTATGGTTTCGATACCCCTGTGGGGGTGCCATGGGAATCCTTTGAGATAGTCTTCTGGCACATCAGAACGGAAATCGTCCAGCATCAGGAATGGGTCCAGTTCCGGTGCTTCATTGTGTCCAAATAAACGGTTCAGTCTGACACCGGCCCCCTCTATGGTTGGCTGGCGTTTTAATATCAATTTTATTTTTCTGGTTTCAAGCATTTTTCCCCATTTTATCATCATGATTTATTTATTATTGGTATATGATACAATATCATAAATTTGGGTTGTTTATCTGAAACTTTAAAACCCGTGTTAACCTTGAAAATAGAAGAAGAAAAATTTTATTTTAGATCACCAACAGCTCTGTCTGATAAGACTATGGTGGCCTATAAACAGAAAAAGAGTTTGCATACGAGGTTTAAAGAACCATATTAAAGAACAGGCTAACCCAAAAAAAAAGGCGGCACCTTAACCATATGAAAAAATACATTCTCCTTTTTTTACCATTGTTACTGCTGATTTCCATGGCTTTAATCTGGCCGGAAACAATTCCTTCATCGTTTGCCCGGGGCAGCCGCGTGAACGTTTTAATCCTTGGGGATTCTCTTTCGGCAGGCCTTGGTGTGGAAAAGGAACAGGCGTATCCTTTTTTACTTGAGGGCATGCTCAACCAAAAAGGCCTTGTCGTCAACATTCTCAACGGTAGCATCAGCGGGTCAACAACTGCCGGGGCATCTTCCCGGCTCAAATGGTTTCTCAGGACAAAACCGGATATCCTTTTTTTGGCGCTCGGGGCCAATGATGGATTAAGGGGGCTGCCCACAGATAAAATGACCCAGAACCTCGAAAATGCCATCATCCTGTCAAAAAAAAATGGCATACGAGTAATTCTGGCCGGTATGAAGCTACCCCCCAATTATGGACCAGTGTACGCCAACGCTTTTGAAGCATCGTTTGTATGGCTGGCCCAAAAGCATGATCTTCCCTTTATTCCGTTTCTATTAAAAAATGTGGCTGGCAATGCGTCCCTAAACCAGGCCGATGGTCTCCACCCCAACCCTGAAGGTCATAAAATTATTGCTGAAACGGTATTTGAAATCCTTTTGGAGCAGCTATGATACTTGAGCTCAAAAATATTTGTAAATCCTTTCACCAACCCAGATCCGGCAGGATTGAGGTGCTGAATCAAATCAATTTCAGTCTGGACGCTGGTGAGACAACGGCCATCACCGGCCAGTCCGGCAGTGGAAAAACTACCTTGCTCTCTCTTATTGCAGGGTTAGACAATCCAGATACAGGTCAGATCCTCCTACAGGGAGAGGATTTGTGCAGTATGAAGGAAGACAAGCTGTCCCGATACAGAGCAATGAAGATCGGGATTATTTTTCAACAGTTTCACTTAATGCCCCATTTGTCGGCCCGTGAAAATATCAGCCTGCCATTGGAAATACTAAAACAGCAGCACATTTCAGACAGGGTTGATGACATGCTGATAAACATCGGCCTACAGGATCGCCAACACCATCTGCCCGGGCAGCTGAGTGGCGGAGAATGCCAACGGGTAGCCATTGCCAGGGCTTTAATCATTAAGCCGGCCCTGCTTCTGGCAGACGAACCCACCGGTAATCTGGATATTAAAACTGGTGAAAAAATCATCAGACTCCTGTTTGATCTGGTGAAAAAAGAAAACAAAACACTTATCCTTGTGACCCACAATCCTGATCTGGCCAGCCAATGCCGGACAACTCTCAAGCTTAAACAGGGAAGGCTTACGGAACAGAACAATTCTGCCCAGAGGAACCCTGCCTGATGCTCTGGATTAGATTAGGACTTCAGGAGCTGATAAAAAACAGGGGATTTGCTCTTTTTTTTATATTAAATCTAACCTTAGGGCTTGCAGGGTTTATTGCTATCCATTCCTTTGGCAGATCCCTGAATCACCATCTGGAAAACAATTTAAAAGATATTTTAACGGCAGATATGGTTGTATCTTCCAACAGGGCTTTGGAACAAAAAGACGTGGCGCTGATCAACAAAGTCCTTGGCACAAAAAAACGTCAAGCCAGGCTCATCAGCTTTTACACCATGGTCAAGGCTGGACAGAATGCGCGCCTGATCCGGGTGATGGCGATTGATAATTCCTACCCCCTTTATGGAAAATTCTCCCTTGAAAAGGGTTCTACAATAAAGAGTATCCAGAAAGCTCCCGGTCTTTTTATGACCGTGGACACGGCCTATGCCCTTGGCTTCCGCGATAAATCAAATAAAAATTTCCCAATAACGCTGGGCAAAAAAACATTTAATATAGTTGATTTTTTGGTGGATGATCCAAATACATCATTGACCGCTGTCGAACTGGCACCCAAACTTTATATGGGGATAGACCAGCTTTCCGGTACAGGTTTGATTCAGTTTGGCAGCCGGATCCGGTATTCCAGGTATTTCAGATTCGAGCCGGATGCCAATGTGCCAGTACTGGTTAACACACTTCGCCAGGAATTTGCCAGAGCCTTCCCCGGGCAACAACGCGTGAACATCTCCGATTCCCGCGATGTCAATCGCAGGCTGGGTCGCTTAACCGGGTATTTCACTGGATATATGGGGCTGGTCAGTGTTGTGACCCTGTTTCTGGCGGGCATTGCCACCGCCTATTTGTTCAGGGGATATTTGAATTTAAAGCAGAAGGAAATGGCTGTTTTGATGAGCATTGGTGCAAGGCACCGAGAAATTTGGCTTTATCTGAGCATTCAGCTGATCATTTTAGGTCTTATTGCATCTATCCTGTCCATCATTGTCTCTTTGGTTCTTGTTCCGGCATTCCCCGTCATTTTTCAGGGATTGATTCCAGGTCAGGTCAATCTTAAAACAGATCCTGCCACCATTATTCTGGCCCTGGGTCTTGGCACCATCGGCAGCATAATTTTCTGTTTACCGGTTTTTGTGCGTCTATTTGCTATCAAGCCTTTGATGCTCCTTCGGGGAACATCTGCCAGTGTCAAAAATAACCCTCAACTATTCGTAAGGCAGCTGGCCAGCATCATACCAGGTCTTGCAGCATTTTTACTAGTCTCCATTTTCGCAGCAGGTTCCATGAAAATCGGGATTATTTTCGTTGTTGGATTTGCTATTGCCCTGGCGTTTTTATCCCTTATTGGCTGGCTTCTTCTTTCTGTCTGCCAACGCATTTCCCACACTCGGATTACTGTGGCAAAGATTGCCTTTAGGAACCTGTTTCGAAATAAGTGGGCCTCGCTTTCCTGTTTTGTCACCATTGCCATGGGCGCTTTTTTAATATCCCTTATTCCCCAGGTTCAACAGGGATTACAAAACGAAATCATCAGACCGGAGGGGTTGAAAATACCCGTTTTCTTTCTGGTAGACATTCAGGATGAACAAAAAACACCCTTTATTGAATTTATGCAAAACCAGGAAGGAGAGCTTGCCAATCTCTCCCCAATGATCCGGGGACGAATTACCACAAAAAACCAGCAGCCTTTTCAAAAGGAGATCCAGCAATCAGATGACAGGCCTCGTCGGCGGGGTGGTCACAGGCGGGAGTTTAATTTCTCCTATCGCAAAGATCTGGATGTATCGGAAACCATTGTTCAGGGAGATCCATTATCGACGACACCGTGGGATTTTGAATCAAAACACCCCTTTGAAATTTCGGTTGAACAATCCTTTGCTGAACGATATGGCATTCTAATAGGAGATTTCCTCGGCTTTGAAATCCAGGGGCTCCCGTTTGAAGGTCAAGTGAAAAACCTGAGAAAAATTCGATGGAACAGTTTTCAGCCTAATTTTTTCCTGCTCTTCCAGAACGGTGTTTTAAATGATGCCCCTAAAACTTTTTTGGCGGCCATCTCCAATGTGCCTTTGTTAAAACGGCAGGATTTAAAAAATAGGATTGTAGATGTCTTCCCCAATGTCTCTGTCATTGATGTCACTCAGATGGCTGGAACCCTTCTTGGCATAACCAACAAGCTTTCTTTATCGATTCGGTTTATGGCCTGGCTGGCCATTGCAGCTGGATTGATTTCCATTTTTTCCATTGCCCGCCACGAAGCCTGGAAAAATGAAAATCAAATCAACCTGTTAAAAATATTGGGATCAAAATTCAGCGAAATACAGGCTATCACTCTGCTGGAATTTGGATTTATCGGTTTTACCGCCGCCCTGTTTGCCATTCTTTTGAGTTATGCGTTTTCATGGGCTATTTCCTTGTATTTTTTTGACAGTCTCTGGCAGATAAACTTGAAGCTTTCTTTCTTGATCCTTTTTTTAACCACTGGTGTCTGTATGCTCACAGCGTTTACAGCTTCCCGTAAAGTCATGAACTCAAAACCGGTAAGGCTTTTGGAAAATGCAAATTAAAAATTGGAAAGATAACACCAGTTTGGTTGTGGGGTGCTCGGTGACCTAGTTACCGCTTTTTCTAACGTAGCACCATGTAAAGGATCATTTTCTTGCTTGAATTAAGTAAGGTGTCCCCCGATCTTACTGGACTTTGAAAAAGTTTGATACTTTGTTAAACAAAAAGATAGTTCCTATCCCTTTAACTATTTGACTCTCACTGAATATTCAAGTAATAAAGTCTTCATTTGATTTTCATCGTGATAAGTGTTTCACTGCATGAGAAAAGTACTTTAAACCAGTTTATACAATCAACCAGGAATTATGCTATGTCAGTTGAAGAAAATATGTGTTCCAAATGTAACTCACCTTATGCCTATCCCGATGGGCTCCTGTGGATATGCCCTGAATGTGCTCATGAGTGGGTACCTGATCAGACTTCTGATACATCCTCGGAAGATGCGCCACGATTCCTCGATGCCAATGGCGCTCCTTTGCAGGATGGAGATACCGTCACCACCATCAAAGATCTTAAGGCCGGGAAGGACACAATCAAATTGGGTACGAAGGTCAATAATATCAAGCTCCTTGATGACCCTGTAAATGGCCACGATATTTCCTGTAAAATTAAAGGTTTCGGTGCCATGTACCTTAAATGTTCTGTCGTAAAAAAGGCGTAAAGGAAAGGTTAAAACATCGGGAATGTAATTTGCTCTTTGGCTCTGCTTCTTGGTGGTAAGAGAGGCAAGGAGATTACCTACGCATTTTCATGAAACTTGTTCAATCCTCTTGATTCTCCTCAAACAGTTAACTCAAAAATAACCGTTGAAATCCAGTTCATTTTTTTATCAAGGATATTTACTATAATTCGATGGGATGAGAGAATCAATTAACAATCTTGTTTTAGATAAGGACTTTGAATTCAATGACTAAGAATCATACAGCAGTAAACGGGGCGGATCGGTGCTCTCTGTGCAGGAAAGATAAGAACTGGGTCAATGACAGATTCAAGGATGATAAATCCAGAATTATCCCTGTGCATCATTCAAAAGTTCTGTTAGCAGATCATGATAAAGAACCTGAAGCTGTTTTTTTGAAAAATAAGGATATTTTAGAATCTTCAGGTTTGGTTGATTCATTGGTGTTCTTAGGGATATATGACAAGATATCCTATTTTGTTGTTGACATTAAATCTGATGAGTTTGCTTTAAGTTTGAGTAAAAAAGTAGATGGGAGTTTTAAAAGCATTCGATGGATTGTTTCTTTACTGAGTCGTCGGGATTGTGAGTTGCTGACATTGGCAAGATTTATGATTTACTGGCATTCAAGAAATCAATATTGTGGAAAATGTGGAAGTAAAACCATAAGTACTGATGCAGGCCATGTTCGTATCTGTAAAAATCAAGCCTGCAAGGAGAGTTATTTCCCAAGTATGGATCCCGCTGTTATTGTTCTTGTTTCATTGGGAGAAAAATGTCTGTTTGGGCGCCAGAAAGCATGGCCCAATGAGATGTATTCGACTTTAGCCGGATTTGTAGAGCCGGGTGAAACCATAGAAGATGCGGTGGCCCGTGAAATCCAGGAAGAGGTAGGGATAAGTGTTGATAATGTGAAATATCAAGGGTCACAACCATGGCTTTTTCCAAGCTCATTAATGCTGGGATTTACAGCTTCTGCAAAAGAAGAAATAATTACTATCGATAAGACTGAACTTGAAGATGCCCGCTGGTTTACAAGAGAAGAGATAAAGAAAAACCCTGAGATGCTCCCAGGAAAAGTATCCATAGCTTATAAGCTCATTACGGATTGGATGGGAAAAGAGGGTTAGAAGAATAATAAATACTGGAACTAAATCGTCAGAGTGCTATCATGCATATGAGGTATTAAATGGATATAAAAGTAAAATTTAATTGTGAAGGCGTTGACTGGCAAATAATTTTAGAGACACTGAAAAGTGTTGGTATGGCTTATTATGAATCTGATACGCACAGAAAAGCCTTTGAAGCTAGTTATGCCACAATATTTATTTACAATAAGGATCAGTTGATAGGTTTTGGTCGGGCAATTTCTGATGGAATATATCAGGCTGCTGTTTATGATTGTGCTGTTCTTCCGGAATTTCAAGGGAAAGGAATTGGAAAGATCATCATGAACAATATTTTATCAAAAATTTCTCATTGCAATATTATTCTATATGCATCTCCGGGGAAAGAAGGCTTTTGCCAAAAACAAGGGTTTAAAAAGATGAAAACAGGTATGGCTCATTTTATTAAACGTAAATCAATGCAGGAACATGGGTTTACAGAATAGGATGGCCGGATGAATTTTTGAGAAAGGTTCTATAACGATGTTAAATAATATAAGGTGCTATTTAAAACAATTTTTGTTTCTTTTTTTCATTGTTTTTTCATTGCTGTTATCCTCTTGCACAACGCATATTAAGCAGGAACCGCTGGGAGATATCTCAGCCTATACAGCTGGTGATAGTGACAAACTTATCCGTAAGTATATGCCTGTTTTTCTAGTGGAAAATGATAAGAAAAATTATAATCTGATAGGTGCAGCGTCAGCAGAAATTTCTGAAAATGGTCAGGAAGAGGTTTCTGTTGATCCTGAAAAACCAACAGTGTACACAGAGATACGAGAATTCAGTACAGCAAAGAGCAATTATACAAATTTGATATACCGTATACATTTTAATGAAGTGCCGGGAGGGTTCTCTCCTTTTTATCTGGGAAAAGGTAAAAATATCGGCCTGATTATTATTGTTACGTTAAATAAACAGAATGAGCCTGTGTTATGTACTTCAGTGCATACCTGTGGTTGTTATGTTGCATTTGTTCCTACCTCATATCTGCCCGAGAGCTGTTACCTTGAAAAATGGGTAAAAGAAAGACAAGACATACATTCTGAAAGCCTTCCTCACATACTTGATTTTAAAGGAGATGAATCTGACCAGGCAAAAATATTTATGCTGATCAGGGATGCATCCCACCGGGTGAAAGATATCTGGCTTGCGCCGCCGAATTCTATAAGTAAATACAATGTGGTAAAGGCTGAGCTTGAGCCTCTTGCATCTTTGGAAAAACTTTTTGTAAGCGACAACATATTTACTTCATTTTATGAAACAGCAGGTTCCAGAAAAGGATATGTAAAAGGAAGCCAGAAAATATGGGAGAGACTCTTTATGAGCTGGTGGTCTTTTGACTGGAGAGTGGGTGAAGATAAAATTTTGGGGAACGATAAAACCCATGGAATTATGTTTTACACAAGCCTTAAACCCTGGGCCAGGGATAAATCTGACATGAGAGATTTTGTTTCTTTCTTGAATTATTGGGGATGGGGTTTGTAAATAAATGAATAATGAAAAGCATTTTAAAGATCTTGAGAATATGTATTTGGCAGCGCCTATTAATAGTATTTATAAACCAACAATTGAAGTGCTCAAAGGTGAATCATGTATAGAAATTGAAGTTGATGAAAAATATTTCCATGCAGCAGGTGCTGTGCATGGATCGGTCTATTTTAAAATGCTTGATGATGCTGCTTTTTTTGCTGCCAACTCTCTGGAAAACAAGGTATTTGTTTTGACTAGTTCTTTTACTACTTATATAACAAAACCTGTTTCTTCGGGAATAATAAAAACTATTGGGAAAGTTGTAAATAAAAACAATACACAATTCATTGTTGAATCTATTGCTTATAATATAGATGGCAAAGAGATTGCCCGAGGCAATGGGATTTTTGTAAAGGGAAAATTTTTATTGAGTGACGCCCTGGGGTACAATAAATAATATTGGAGATGAAATGAAAGCGCTGATTTATAAGTCATTTGGGAAACCTGAGGTCCTTGAATGGGTTGACAACTGGGGAAAACCAACAGTTTTACCCAATCAGGTTCTGGTTAAAGTAAAAGCCGGAAGTGTAAACCCCAAAGATATTTTACTGCGAAAAGGAAAATTCAGTAAAACAATGGCAAGAGACCCCTTACCGAGGGTTTCAGGAATGGATGTTTCAGGGGAAGTTGTTGAGGTTGGGGAGAATACCACAACATTTAAGAAAGGTGATCTGGTTTTTGCCATGACAAATCATTTTGCCGGCGGTGTCCATTCAGAATATGCTCTTTTTGAACCTGGCGAGCTTGCCATTGCACCTGCAAATATTTCCCTTGTAAATGCTGGTTCTGTGCCGCTTAGCGCACTGACTGCTCTTCAGGCATTGCGTGATCATGGCAAGGTGGGGCGTGGAGCCAAAGTGCTAATCAATGGAGCAAGTGGAGGAGTAGGGCACTTTGCAGTGCAAATCGCAAAAATTATGGATGCTGAAGTCCATGCAGTCTGTGGGGCAGCCCATATTGATTTTGTTAAATCACTTGGTGCTGATAAGGTTTATGACTATGCCCAAACACCTGCACCGGAAATCAATTATACTTTTGACTCGGTATTTGATGTTTTTGGCAAGTATTCCAGAAAGAATTTTTCTGAACAATTGGGACTAAAAGGGTTTTATGTGAGTACTGTTCCTAAGGTGGCAACTTTAATTGGCGCATTTCTTGCTTGGACGGGCATTGATAAACGTGCAAAACTTGTTATGGTAGAGTCTTTACACGATGACTTAAATACAATATGTAAATGGATAGAGTCAGATAAACTCAAGCCTCATGTTGATAAAGTTTATAACATCACCGAAGCTCAGGCAGCACACAGACATATTGAAGGCAAACACACAACAGGAAAAATAGTGCTTGAGTTTTAATGAGGTAATTGGTGGCAAGAAAATCAAAGCCTAGAATGAAGATCATAAGAGAGATTAATTATTGTGAAGCCTTTAAAAATTTTAGTCAGTGCATGTCTCCTTGGTGATAAAGTTCGCTATGACGGCTCTGACAATTCATACAATAATGAAATCTTAAACCAATGGGTAGATGAAAATCGTATTGTTAAAATTTGCCCGGAAGTCAGTGGAGGCTGTTCTATTCCTCGCCCTCCTGCCGAGATTAAAGGCATAGAAGGGGGTACAGGAGTTTTAAAAGGAATTTCAAAAGTTATGACAAAAAAAGGTGTTGATGTTTCTGACCTGTTTATTCAGGGGGCAAAAATTGCTCTGGAATTGGCTTTGCAGGAAAATATCAAAATAGCTGTGTTAAAAAGCAGGAGCCCTTCATGTGGGTGCTGTAAAATTTATGATGGAAGTTTTACAGGTAAGTTAGTTAAAGGAGAAGGCGTAACTGCATATCTCCTGAGGAAAAATGGTTTGGAAGTATACACAGAAGAGGATATTGATTTCGTGAATGAGCGCTTAAGGGCAATGGAGGGGTTATGACAGAAAAACAAATCCTGATGGAAATAAAAGATAAGATTGCCCTTGTTACAATGAATCGGGCAAACAAGGAAAATGCCTTTGATGAATCTATGTATTCAGCTCTGGAAAATGTCACAGAAGAATTAAGGAGAAACCTTCCCCGGGCAATTATCCTGACAGGAGCCGGAGACAAAGCTTTTAGTGCAGGCTTTGATGTAAACCCTGCTAATCCTCTTGTGGTTGATGTGCTGGGGGCCCTTGAGGATAAAGACATAGAATCTGCAAGAAGATTAATTCATCGTATCAGAAAGGCAATTGACGGGTTTATTGCTTTACCGGTCCCCATAATTGCGGCCATCAATGGACTTGCCTATGGTGGTGGAGCTGAATTTGCCACAAGATGTGATCTGCGACTTATGGATGAAACCGCACAGATCTGTTTTTCAGAAGTACGCCTGGGACTGATGCCAGATTGGGGAGGCGGGCCATATTTAACAAAGCTTGTTGGTTCTTCTGTTGCTGCTGACCTGATACTCACAGCCCGGACTGTTAATGCTGATGAGGCTTTTAAAATTGGACTTGTTAACCGTGTCTGTGTAAAAGGAAGCGTTATTGAAGAAGCATTAAATCTGGCAGGGCAGATTGCTCAGAATGGTCCCGAGGCAGTGCGTTCTGCATTAACTGTAATCAGACAGAGTCAGGGATTATCAATGGAGAAAGCCCTTGAACTGGAAGCTGAAACTGCTGCTCAACTTATTGTTTCAGGTGAATGCATGCATGGTATTACCGCATTTCTGGAAAAGAGAAAGCCTGAGTTCCCGGATTGATTTAATGAATGAATTATAAATTAATGGTTTTTGGGAAATCCCATTCTTTTGTAAAATTCCGGTAGCCTTTGCATATTATAAGAAGGGCACTCTTTAAGGATTTCTAAAGTGGCTTGCTTTTTCAACGGCCATTCTTCTTTCTTTTTTGAAAAGATCAGGTCATTACTGATATTGGCATAGCATGATGGCCCGGGAGTGCAAAAATGTTTGCTGGTTTCTTCCCAGATTTCTGTAATCGGTTTTTCAAGGATATTCCCAAAAGAAAGCATTGTAAAATCGCAGGGGCAGACATTCCCTTGGGAATCGATGAACATATAGTTAAAGCCAGCTCCGCAGCCATAGTATTGCTCACTTTCAAAAAAATCATAGGCAAACACCCCGGGATATCCTTTGGTTTTTGTGCATTTTTTTTGAATTTCAAAAATTGTTTTGACATTTTCAGGAGATAATTTTTCTTCGGGCCTGGTGGTAAGCTCGCCGCTCAAAATAGGGGAGGTAAGCCGCATATCATTAATGCCAATCTCTTTGAAAAATTCTATTACCTTAAATATTTCTTTTTTATCACTGACAAGGGATTTGTCAGGCACAAAAGAAACAGCAACATAAAAGCCCTCATCTTGAAAGAGTTTTATAGCATTTAATGCATAGTCAAAAATACCTTCTTTTCTTCGGCCTTTATCATGGATTTCAGCTGTATAATGATCAAGACTGATAACCGGGATTTCCAAACCTGCTTTTTTGAGATTTTTAACCCTTTCTTTGGTCAGTTTATATCCGGTGGTGAAAATAACAGGCATGGATCTTTCATCAATGGATGCAATGATGTCTTCAAGGTCATCCCGGAGTAAAGGTTCCCCTCCAGTCAGACCAATCACACTTGACCCCAGGTCCTGGGCATCAGAAATTGCCTGTTTAAGCTGTTCAAGGGAGAGGACATCTTTTTTGGAACGGTCAGAAAAAGAACAATGCCAGCAATTACAGGGGCATTGGGGAGTTATGGCAAAATTAGTTACCACCGGTAATGGTTTTCCGGAAGCGACAGAGACAACTCCTTTAAGAAATCGGTCATAGGCTAAAGAAGGAAAATATGGGGTAAATGTATTGGTATATATTTTATCCTTTATTTTGGTAAGTTTGCTCTCTTTTGACACATAGTTCATGGCAAGTTTTTGCCTGAGAGGCAGTTTTCTGATTTCTTTATTCATACCCATTCTTAAAGTCGTAATTATTTTTTTTATTCCATAGAGCTGTTCTCCATTGTGTTCCCTCATCGCTATCCCTTTTTATCATAATTTATTATAATCAATTATATGTACCAAAAAAAATATAAAGATGGT
>Ga0307988_1000269_pt1 | contig 39322 bp, 36 predicted proteins | sample EllFjometagen183_FD_203166 | JGI IMG/M metagenome (GOLD analysis project Ga0307988, IMG submission 203166) | Marine microbial communities from Ellis Fjord, Antarctic Ocean - #183 | ecosystem: Environmental > Aquatic > Marine > Unclassified | place: Southern Ocean | collected 2014-10-08 | reverse complement strand
CCTCCGGCGGAATAATAGGTGTCTGCATAAGGAGAAATGCCTGCATGCAATTGGGTTCCACATAATGCGGATGCCAATAATAAAAATATGAATATTGCCGACCGTCTCATTGGGTGTCTCCTGTTTGTTTTTTTTTAAAATGCGCGCCCCTTAAACGAAATTTGTGTGTGGTGGGGGGAACGTGGTTTGACGCATATTTTTGATTATTTCCTGTGGTGGTTAAACGTCTATGGGTTGAATGAGGGGCGCATATATAATCAAAAATTCTGATTTTCCCAGGTGGTGGTTTCAACCCCCTGTAGAGACGTTGCATGCAACGTCTCTATTGCATGCAACGTCTCTACCTATCGACGAATACACAACGTATTCATCCAATTTCCACCAATAGTCCCAAAATCACAATCTACACATGTTCTCCCGCGTACAGCCATTAGACTCATATCCCAATATCCCAATTCAATCCACCCGGAGCCGCTGCAACATCCACAGCCATGATTCGCGTCATTTCTGGGGCAAAGGCACATATCAGTAATCACATTTTTGTTTAATTTTTCAACGCCAATGCTACTGTTTTGTATATCTGCGCCTGTTATGGTTCCATTTGCTATATCTGTTCCGGAAACACTGCCATTTTGTATTTTCGAACTTGTCACGGCATTGCCGGCAATTTTCGATCCGGTGATCGCATTATCAACCACTGTTGACGCTGTTCCAGCGGTCACTGCATTTTGAGCATTTTCCGAATTCACGGCATAAGGAGCGCTCAATATTTGTTGCCTCGGCGTAATCGGAGGATCATTATTAACCTTGATTTCAAGATAGGTATTTGCAGACGCAAACGCAGTGGCAATATCCCGGCTACTTGTGTCGGTTGGCCCCAAAATCACATTAAAATGGCCATAAATAACCGGCACGCTTGCGCCGTGTCCTGTTCCTGAATTTCCATCAAACACCTGCGGCCCCCATACCAGAGAGCCGCCGGTGGGATGGTCATAAATGCTGACAGAAAAGTTGTATTCTCCCACGGCATAACCCGTGCCGTCGGCTTTGGTCAGTTTTCCCTGATAATTGATTAAATGCGGGACTCCGGCATTGGCTGATGTTGTTAAAACGAAGAAGACCGCTGAAATGATGATGGCTAAAAATATATTTTTTGTTTTCATGTATTGTCCCCATTTTTGATGATTCCCAGGTGGTGGTTTCAACCCGGTAGAGACGTTGCATGCAACGTCTCTATTGCATGCAACGTCTCTACTGTTGCATCGTGGCAACCAAAATCCCGCTGAAAAACTGTTTTGTCCTTTCACTGAAAACCCCTGAAACGGACAATGAAAAAGTTCCGTTAAGAATAGCGCTGGCCACGAATTTTTGATTGGCAATGTCAAAGTCGTTTACGGTCAGAGTCAATAAATGGGTCATGGTTTTAAGACTGCCAGCGGATGTTGTCACGGGGCTGTCCGCGTTAAAGGTTGTGATGACGGAATCGGAAACAAAACTGTCCGATGTCGAGTCACACTCAAAAACCATTTGCAATACATTTCCAGAATACGATGCCGTTGTCGCCGGAATAGCGGTCCTCCCAGCGTCACAGCCCAATCCCGTTGAACTGGCCGCGTTCAGCGTGGCGCTCTGTATCCCATTGCCTGAAAACATTATGGAAACATTGGCTTTTCGTGCAAAGAGTGTTCCGGGGAAACCGGTTCCACGTGCGGTGTTGCCGTCAACTCCAGGTGTTTGCGCGCCTAAAATAAAAATATAGTCGACGGATGTTTGGGCCGGATTGTCCCGCACGGTCATTGTGTGGGTTCTGTTTTGCCCCAATGTGTAACTTGCGGAAGGAAGAAGAGAGAGAGAGATGGTTTCAGCGCCCTCAAATTCAGTGTCGGATCGAAGCGCCACTGGAATGGAAACACTGGAACTGCCCGCTGTCACAGAAACAGAGCCGGGCAGAGTGGCAAAATCAGACGTGCTGTCGGCGGTTCCACCGATGGTATAGTTCACTGTCCCTGTAAACGGTCTGGAAAAGGCAAGAACGATATTGCGGGTTCCGGCGGTTTCCTCTGTGTCTGAAGTCGCATCTGAAAAACCGACTTCGACCATTCGCATGAAACGTATGAGATCGGACACATCAAGAAAATTATCTCTGTTTACGTCCATTTTCTGCAATTGTTCCGAAGTAAATGTTTGATTTCCCAGAATAGCGTCTTTAATATTCTGCTCCGTGACAATTTCATCCAGCGCAAAAGACAGCGATGTCCGCAATAAAATTAAAATGAAAAGCAGAAGATACGTCTTGAAACTTGCGGGACCTTCTTTCACAAACCAAAAGATTTTTTTTTGAATGTGCAAATCAAACATCTCTTTCTCCTTTTGCTGAGTGGCTATTTTTTGATTTTAAAACAGCTCCTTTATACTTTATATCAGTGCGCGCGGGTTTCCCAGGATAAACGATGCAAAGCCCATGGTTCATCAGTATGAGTTCGATTTTTCAAGTAAACCGCCTCGCAGTCGAAACATCTGTCAAAAATTTTATTCTGCAATGTTCAATCACCGAAAGTCCAAAATCATGCCTTACAATATTTCAGGAAGAGGGTATTTTCCCCCCATACCTCCAGTGTAACCGCAGACTCCCGCCCTTGGAGAATTGGGCGCAGGCAAAAACATTTCATCCCCGCATTCATGGTCCGCCCCGCATTTTTTACATAGCCAGTTATCGCCCTCCCATTGGCATTCACCGCAAATATGAACCGCTGGAAAGTCGCCGCATTCATCGCATGGGATTTCAGGTCGGGCATTTCGTGATAAAATGACAATTTTTTCACGATTTTTTAGGGCGCCATCAAATGTTCCGAGAAATTTGACAGACAACTCTGTGCTGCTTCCAAAATCATACACGTACGTTAATATGCTTCCAATGCTGAAAATAGTCTTTATTTTTGTTTTCTTGGGTATGTCTCCACCCCGTTTTTGCCAGGAAAACGCGCTCATATGGCCGCAACATTCAAGCCAGATTTTTCTTAAAAAAATGTCCAGATCCTTTAATGTTGAATTTTGAGACGCCAGTAAAAATAAAAAGTAGTCATTATTGTAAGCGTCCCGGACAGAAAAATAGTAGCGCCTTTTTGGTGATTCGATTTTTGTTTTTACAGACTGCTTTTTTAAACATGCGGTGATATGTCGTCCCATGCCCCTTGTCTTAAATTTGGATTTGCAGAGTAAACAAGCGCTTTCAGGCATTTGATATTCCATGGCCCTTCTCCTTTATTGTTTTCTTGTCAAGGGGCGATGCCGCCCATCGACAGAAAAAATAGGTTGTTTTTTTCATATGACAGATGGGTTGTCTGACCGTCTATCCGTTAATTTTATTTTTTTTAAAAAAAGAGAGTGGTTTTGCTAACCCAAGAGAGAGACATCATCATCACTTTATCCGATTGAACAGGAATATAGATAAAAAAATAAGAAATCAAGAGAAAAATAAAAAGGAAGAAAATGAAGAGAAGGGGAAGACATCAGAATGGATGGGATAAACGAAAAATAAGAAAGAAAAAAATGCGGGATGAACTCGTAAAAAAATAGACTCTCTCTCTCTCTCTCTCTCTCTCTCTCTCTCTCTCTCTTTCTCAAGAGCCGGTCCAGGACAGAGACGCGAATTTGGCATTTCATGGATGCGATTCATTCCCTTTGACGCCCTCCCTCTCTTTTCATCTTTGGGGTAAAAAAGAAAGGAGGGGGGAAGGGGGATGCGCGCCAACAGAGAACAGGGGTGGTGGAAGGGAACAGGAGGCGGGCCCTGACCGGGTAAAAAAACCGGACCCGCCGGGCCAGACGACGCGGCGTTTACGGCCGCCCAAAGCCCAGGGGCTCCAATTTGCGCTCCCGAATATGCGCGGTGACGGCGGCTGTAAATTCATCTTGGGGCGTCGCGTGTCGAACGTTGCCGTCAAGGGTTCTCACGGAAAGGGTACCGGACTCTTTTTCTTTGTTTCCCAAAGTTAGAATCAGCGGAATTTTATTCAACTGAGCGTCCCGGACTTTTTTGTTGAGGCTCTCGGTTCGGTCATCTATTTCCACGCGAAAGTCGTTTTTTTCAAACTCCGCTTTCACGCCTTTGGCAAATTCGATCAGATCATCATTGATGGGAAGGAGGATCATTTGAACCGGGGCGATCCAAAGGGGAAAGTTTCCGGCGAAATGCTCGATTAAAATTCCCATGAAACGCTCGATGGATCCGTAAATGACGCGGTGGATCATAATGGGGCGGGATTTTTTGTTGTCCGCGCCGATGTACGAGAGGTCGAAACGCTCGGGAAGGGACATGTCCAGCTGAATGGTTCCGCATTGCCAGGTCCGTTTCAGAGCGTCTTCAATGTGAATGTCTATTTTGGGTCCGTAAAACGCGCCGTCCCCCTCATTCACCTCGTAATCCCGGCCATAGACTTCCAGCGCCGATATCAGACCGTGGGTGGCGGTCTCCCATTGTTCGTCGCTTCCCAGGGATTTTTCAGGCCGGGTGGACAATTCCAGGCGGAATTTAAGCCCAAAGGCGCCGTATATTCGTTCCATGAGGCTCAACACTCCCAAAATTTCGTCCCGGATCTGATCCGGGGTCATGAAAATATGGGCGTCGTCCTGGTGAAAGGCCCTGACCCGGAACAGGCCGTTTAAGACGCCGCTCAATTCGTGGCGGTGAACCAGCCCGATTTCTCCGGCGCGGATGGGGAGATCCTTGTATGAGCGGGGCTTCATGCCGTAAAGGATCATGCCACCCGGGCAATTCATCGGCTTGATGGCGTATTCTTCCTCGTCGATGGCAAAGGTGTACATGTTGGATCGGTAGTTGTCCCAGTGCCCGCTTTTTTCCCACAGTTTTTTGGAAAGGGCCACCGGGGTTTTGGTCTCAATGTAGCCGGCGGTTTTGTGCTCTTTTTTCCAGTAATTCAAAAGCTCGTTTAGAATGCTCATGCCGTTGGCGTGGAAAAAAGGCATTCCGGGCGCCTCTTCGTGAAAACTGAAAAGATCCAGGTGTTTTCCGATTTTTTTGTGATCCCTTTTTTTGGCCTCTTCAATGAAATGAAGGCGACTGGCCAGCTCTTTTTTTGAAAAAAAGGCGGTTCCGTATATTCTCTGGAGTTGGATTCGGCTCTGATCCGCCCGCCAGTAAGCGCCGGAGACTTTCATCAGTTTTACGGCCTTTATGAAACCGGTGTGGGGAATATGGGGGCCCCGGCACAGATCCGTGAAGTCTCCCTGGTTGTAAAATGTGATTCCCCCGTCTTCAAGCTCGGAAATGATTTCAAGCTTGCACGGCTCGTCTTTGTAGAATTCACCGGCCTCGGATTTGGATTTTTTGGCGCGTGTAAACGGGATTTTTTCCTTGATGATTTTTTTCATTTCCGCTTCGATGGCGGGCAGGTCGTCTTCGGAGATGGGGTCCATGTCGATGTCATAATAAAATCCGTCCTCCACCACCGGACCGATGGTCAGTTTGGCGTCTTTGTAGATCCTTAAAACGGCCTGCGCCATGACATGGGCCGCGCTGTGGCGCAATATCTCCAAAGACTCTTTGTCTCGGGTGGTCAACAGTCGGATGGCGGCGTCGGATTGGATTTCAGAGTGCAGATCCGATATCCCGTCGTTGGCTCCGCCGGGCTCTTTGTGCGTTATTTCGATGGCCACGCAGTCTCTGGCCAGGCTGTTTGAAATGCTTTTCGCCACGTCAAAACCGGTGACCGGTTTTTTAAAACTCTTTATATTGCCGTCCGGAAGCGCTATGTTGATCATCTGTTTCACCTGTATTTGTTTAGAATGTTTTTTTTAACCAAACCCGTAACATAAAGACAAAGCGACATGCGGGTCAAGAGAAAATTTGAAATTAAAGGATTATGACCATAAATTATCAGTTAATAGAGACCCGATCGAAACTGGAGGCCTTTTTGGACGAGATCGCCGGGGCAAAAAGCGTCTCGGTGGATATGGAAGCCGATTCCATGCATCATTTCAAAGAGCGGATATGTTTGATACAGATGGCGGCAAACGGCTCCCATGCCTTGATCGACCCCCTGGCGGTGGAGGACATGTCCGCGTTGAAACCCCTGTTCGCCGACCCTGGCGTGGAAAAAATTTTTCATGGGGCCGATTATGACATTCGAAGTTTTTACCGGGATTTTAAGATAGAGGTGAATCATCTGTTCGACACCCAGATCGCCGCAGTCTGCGTCGGGGACAGGGAGACCGGCCTGGAGGCCCTTTTGAAATCGAGGCTGGGGATTTCCATCACCAAAAAATACCAGAAAAAAGACTGGTCCATGCGTCCGTTGCCCGAAGGGATGCTCCAGTACGCCATCATGGATGTCGATCGCCTGTTTGATCTGGCCAGCGCCCTTAAACAGGATCTAGAACATTTGGGCCGCCGGGGCTGGGTGGAGGAAGAATGCGAAAATCTGACCCAGGTCCGATACAATGAAAACGGGTCGAATCCCCTGTATTTAAAAGTCAAGGGCGCGGGACGTCTAAAGTCGAAATCTCTGGCCGCGCTTGAGGCGATTCTGGTTTTTCGGAAGAGCATCGCCGAGAAAAAGAACAGACCCCTTTTTAAAATCATAAACGACCGGTCTCTCATGGGGATCGCCCAGTCCATGCCCGGCGACATTCATGAATTGGAAAGTTCGGGAATGTTAAGCGGAAAACAGTCGGCCATGTATGGGGGCGGGCTTTTAAAGAGTTTGAGCCGCGTCAGACAGATGGACCCGGAAAAATACCCGGTTTATCCGAAACAAAAGACGGCGCGGCGCTATTCGTCCCGGGTGGCCAGACGTCTGGACATCCTCAAATCATGGAGGGATAAAAAGGCCCGGGAACTGGATCTTCCCGAAGGATGGGTCTGCAATAAAAAGAATCTGATCGCCATTGCCGAGCTGAATCCCGAAAAACCAGAGGAGCTTAAAAATATTGTCGAGCTGACACAGTGGCGCGGCCAGGAGTTTGGCCAGGAGATGATTTTGGCGTTGAATCAAAATAGACCCTAAATATGTGTCATTCAGATATGTGAGACATATCTGTCACATGAGTCGGATTCCCGGAGCGACAGGCCCGATTCCGGCGGTATTTAGGGCGTTTTTATCGTGGCGCTGTTTTTGCATTTAATACGACCAGAGATGTAAGACCAAAGATATAAGACCAGAGATATAATAGATATAAAAGAGACGATCTTTGGCGTCATGGGACGCAACATACGATCATTGCCACAGGAGGACAATATGACCGGATTAAATGAAATAAAAAATGACATGAATCTTGTGAACAACATCGACTGGGAAATGACTCCGGAAGAGGCGGTCAAACTTTATCTGGAATGGGGAAACAACTGGGCCAGCGGAAATTATGTGATTCGCTCCAAAGATGACGTCTCTCATTATTTTGTCATCAACACATGGAAGGGCGATCCGGTGATCTATCTGGTTCGACGAAATTCAGATGAGGCCCAAAATCTTGCCGAAATCAGAATGCCCAGTGATTTAAAAACAAAATACAACAATGAAAATGGAACGTTAAAGGGCGTCTTCGCGGTGGAAGGGGAGGTTCGGGACTGGCTGAAAAAAGAACTCAAAGCCGATTGAGCCCATTGACCGGGGGGTGAGGTCGTCCCCCCCGGCGGCAAAAAAAAAACAGGTCAAACCCGTTTTTGGGTTTAATCCCTTTCAACGAGTCCTGATTTCATATCGGCTTGATTTTCGATATGGAGGCGGCGTCCGGCTTTTTCGCCTGACTTGATAAAAAGTTTAATTTTTTATTATTTCAATATATTATAGTTGCTTCCTTAATCCTTTTTGTTAAGGGCTCGCTGAAAAATAACGCTGTTTTTACATGACCGTTCAGGGCATGATTTTATACGCTTCAGCGGTTTTAAGAGCGTTTTCACATGGGTTTTCATTCCCCGACTTCCCGCTCAACAGAGCGGCGGCGGCGCCGATGGGTCCGAAAAGGGCGACGCCGCCAATGGCTTTGCCGATGGTCGAGATGGCATGGGTGGTATCTATGTGCAGAGACGGCTTGGCCAATGTTCCCCGGATTCGAAATGTTCGGGTCAATTCCCCAAGGCTTATGCCAATTTTTCCCGTCAACTTTGTCCCGATGCCCCCCTTTGGGTTCAGCTGAAGGGTGGCGTCAATGGATTCGGTTTTCAAATCAATCCGGCCGTCGCCGATAAAGCCCATGACGGGAGTGTCCAATACCAGAGTTCGGATTTTGGCCATCCCCCCCTGAAAGTCAAACAGACCCACAAAACAGTCGATTTCCACAGACGGCCCTTTTTCTTTGGCGGGATTCAGCAGGCTGAACAGACCTGTGGTCAGATCCTGGCCCAGAATTTTGATGGTTCGGTTGTCCATGCGCCCATCTTTCATCACGGCCCGGGCGTTTCCGGAAAGCCCCCCCATCCATTCGGCTATTGACGAACCAACGGCCCTGACGCTGATATCCATGTCCAATTCCCCTTCAAGGGCGTGTTTCATTCCGACGCCGGGCATGATGTGGTTTATATCCAGGCTCCGAAGCGCCACGTCCGCTGAAACCGAGGCGGATTTTTTTTTGAATTCCAGTCGGCCGGTCCCGTTTATATGGTTTTGGTTTATATGGCTTTGGTTTATATGACTTTGAGCCATGCTCGCTTCAAAGGACTTTGCCAGAAGGACGCCATTTTTAAGCGTCGCATGAACAAACAGAGACTCCATATTTATTTTTGGCGACGCGAACTTTTTTATTTTTATTTTCATATCGGCGTTTATTTTGTTCAGCCGATCAAAGGGGAGGGGCTTTTTTGAAAAAAGACGCGTCGATTTTTCAGGGGTCCCGCGCCGCTTTTCAAGGGTCCGATTTTTTTTGGGGGGCTCTTTTTCCGTGCGAAAAAAGGGCGAGATATCCATTCTCTCTGAAACAAGAGACCCGTTGACAAACGGTTTTTTCCCGGACAGGTCGATGTTTACAGAGCCCCTGGCGTCATTTTTTCCCACAAAACAGGTCAGATTGGAAAGTTCGTATTTCCCAGGGGTCGGCGCGTTGATTTTTCCTGAAAGGGCAAAGGGTCCGTCAAGGGGAATCGCGGCGATGGCCCCGGCCTGAATCTGGCTTAGTTTCTCGCCGTTCAACTGAAAATCAAGATGGATTCCAGATCCGGACAACGGGTTTTTGACGCTTCCAGAGACGTTCAGACGGACCCCCATGACCGCGCCGCTCAGAGTCAGGGGCCAGGGCTGTTTTGGGTTCATGAGGCCATCGAGCGAGCCTGTCTTTCCTGAAAGATTAAATGTCATTTTTTCCAGGGTGCCGTTTAACGAAATTTTAACGGGGGACTCGTCATCTAAAGCGGACGCCGTAAAACTCTGGATGCGAAGGGTCCGGACGCGTCCCGTGGCGCCATTTAAATATGAGACGGTTCCGTTTTTAATTTGAAAATCATTAAACAGCAGAGAGGGGATTTTTTTGGCGTCGCGGTTTTTTCGTTTCTTTCCGGGCGCCTGGTTTTTTTCGTCTTTGTCTTTGCGGGGGTGAAATGAGAGATTCGATTCCCCTTTGGCGCTGGTCTCAATAAAAATGTCTGGCTCCGCGATGATCAGACGCTTTACCCGGACATCCCCTTTGAGCAATGGAATCAGCGCGGCTTTGATTTCAAGCCTCTTTATCTTTGCCATGTCGGGATAAACGGCCCATGACGGGTTGGTTAAGCGGGCGTCGCGCGCCACCAGTTTTGGAGAGACGCCCAGTTTCAGGGTGATTTTTCCGTCGAGAATGAGTTCCCGGCCGGAGGCCTGTCTCACCGCGTCGATGATTTGAGGTTTGAGTCTGTTGTAATCGAATCGTGTCAAAATGAAATACGCGGCGCTGGTCAGGGCGGTCGCTATAAGCATGACCATGGCGATTATTTTTTTGATGCTCATTTTAAACCCCTGGTTTTTTCTAAAATCCCGTCGATCGGTTTTTTTAAAAAACCCGGTTTCCAATAAACATTTTTCCGGTCCGGGCAAAAACAGTTGATTTTATCTTTTATCTTTGTTTTAAATGAAGCGCAATGGATAAAAAAAATAGGCTAAAAATAGGTTAAATTAATTAAAGAGCGCCCGGCCATGGGGCGTCGTGAAAATTAACAACGCCGCTGTTTTTAAACCCGGTTCGCGGACTCAATGAAACCATAATAAAACCATAATAAAACCACAATGAAACCCTAAGGATATGGATCCATGCTTAAAACGGAAAATCTGGTTTTTATCATCATTGATATTCAGGGAAAGCTGGCCCGGCTCATGCGCCAATCCGATGAGCTGTTCAAACGCGTTGAAATTTTAACCCAGGGGATGCGAACACTGAATGTGCCTGTGATCTGGCTGGAGCAGGTTCCCAAAAATCTGGGCCCCACCATTCCTGAAATCGCGGCCCTTTTGCCCGATATTCAGCCCATTGCCAAATCATCGTTCAGCGCGTGCAGAAATGATGAATTTATGGAGGCGCTAAACGGGCTGGGAAAACGCCAAGCCCTGCTTGCCGGGATCGAAACGCACATATGCGTGTATCAGACCGCCAGGGATTTGACCCGGATGGGGTATGATGTGGAGGTGGCTGTGGACGCCGTCTCATCCAGAACCGCGTTGGACAAAGAGATCGGGCTTGAAAAAATCAGGAGCGCGGGCGCCGCGTTGACCACCGTGGAAACGGTTTTTTTTGAGCTGCTGAAAGAGGCTGGCGGGGATCGGTTTAAGAAAATCGCGGCTCTGATTAAATAATCATGGATCCAATGACATGATGGCGTCGCGTCAAATCCGTTTTCAGCGAACCCTTAGACTCTGCTGATGATGGACGCCCTTAGACTCTGTTGATGATGGACGCCATGTAACCCGCGCCGAATCCGTTGTCAATATTCACAACGGCCACATTTGAGCTGCAACTGTTTAACATGGCGAACAGGGCCGTCAACCCGCCAAAGCTGGTTCCATACCCCACGCTTGTGGGAACCGCGATGACCGGCCTGGCTGTGATTCCGGCCACAACGCTGGGGAGCGCCCCCTCCATTCCGGCGGCCACCACCAAAACCGAGGCGGCGTCGATTTTTTCTTTGTGGGCAAACAGCCGATGGATTCCAGACACCCCGACGTCAAACACAGACTCCACCCGGTTTCCCATGGCTGTGGCCGTGATCAACGCTTCTTTGGCCACCGGTATGTCCAGGGTTCCGGCTGAAATGACCAGTATCATTCCCTTTGTCTTTTTCCTGGCCGCGCCCGGTTTTTCCCATACGATCATTCGTGAATCCGTGTCGTAGGAGGCGTCTGGAAATGCCGGGAGTATTTTTTCAGCGGTTTGGGAATCCACCCGGGTGGCCAGAAGAACATTTTCCTGGGATGTGATTTTTTCCATGATTCCGATGATTTGTTCGGCTGTTTTTCCTTCTCCGAATATCACTTCAGGAAATCCCTTGCGAAGGCTCCGATGATGGTCTATATGAGCATAATCAATATCTTCGTATGACATATTGATCAGTTTCTCAGCCGTCTGATCAATGGACGCGTTTCCGGACGCGACATGCGTTAAAATTTTTTTTAATGAATCAATATCCATATGGATGTGTTCCTTCCAGGAGATTAGAATGAAAATTGTCGTTATGATTCCCGCCAGATTCGGCTCAAACCGATTCAATGGCAAACCTCTGGCCATGATCGCGGACAAGCCCATGATACAGATGGTCTATGAACGGGTCGCCATGGCCAAGCGCGTCACCGACGCCATCGTGGCCACCGATGACCAAAGAATCCGCGAGGCGGTCATGGAGTTTGGCGGCCGCGTGATCATGACATCGCCAAAAAACCGATCCGGAACGGACCGGCTCTGTGAGGCCGCCGATCAAATGGGGCTGGCTCCGGATGACATTGTCGTCAATGTCCAGGGCGATCAGCCGTTGATACATCCCGGTTGCATCAACGAAGTCGTGGCGCCTTTTTTTTCAGAGCCAACGCTTGAGATGAGCACGCTGGCCTTTAAAATCGTGGACGAACAAGAGATTCATAATCCCAAAGATGTGAAAACCACATTTGACCATCGCGGATACGCCCTTTATTTTTCAAGATCACCGATTCCACATGGTCGGGACGAGGGGGTGGAATTCGACACATACAAGCATCTGGGCATTTATGCCTATACCCGACGGTTTTTAAACATATTCGCCACTCTTCCCGAAGGGCGCCTGGAAGCCATTGAAAAGCTTGAGCAATTGCGGGCCCTGGAACACGGTCATCGAATCAAAGTCGTGGTCACCCGGCATGATTCCCCTGAAGTGGATCTTCCCGAGGATATCGCGCGGGTGGAAAAAATGATAAACTCGTAAAAAGTAAAGATAGGTTGGGTTTCGTCTATCAACCATTCAAGTGGCCGTCATTAGTCAGCATGGTTTAGGGTTCGCTGAAAAATAAAGTTACAATTTTCAGCGAAGCCTAAACCATGCCATCGGGCGCCTGATTGAAAATCCGATTTTTTACGAGCGTGTCAAAAATGATGAAAAAAGTGTGATTTTTTTTAATCAGCCGGAAGATCGCTTTCGATGATCTCCCTTGATTTCCTACCTTTATTGCCTGGATGGGATGGGCTTAAAATCTTTAATATTTTCGCGGTCTCCTGTTTCTGAAAATAGATTTCGCTTTGAATGGCGTCTATTTTGGTCATCTTCGTTTCAAGTGAATCGATTCTTTTTTCAATGTCGCCAAAGGAGATCGCCTTTTGTTCAATCCGCCTCAGTCTGTCCCGTGCCTTGCTAAGCGCATTTATCTTGTTTTCCATCTGAGCGGTTTTTTTATTGAGTCCGGCGATATTTTTGTCCAAAGCGGTTTCAAGGCTCTTTTTCGCCCCCGCCAATTTTGTCCTGAACATTTTTTGGGCGACTTTGTCCGTGGCCAGGGACGTGATGTCGGCCTGGGCCAGGATCAGATCGTTTCTGATATCTTTAATCTGGATTTTCATGGCGGACAACTCCCTGGCCATATCCCCCTGAAAGGCGCTCATTTGACTCGTGGCATGGTCCAGGCCATCGCCTATGGTCTGGATCTCATCGTCTGTTTTTTTCAATGCATCCGTGAAAAGAGTTTTTTCCATATACAGGGCTCTGGCTTCGGACATGTTTTTTTCAAGATCGGACTTCATGTCGGATATGGCCAGGCCCATCTTTTTGGATTGGGCGTCGGCTTTGGCTTTGTAAGCATTAAAGGCCGCGTCTGTTTCTTTGTTTTTTTTGTCGATTGATGTTTTAATCTCCGCATAGCGGTCGGTCAAGGCGCTTATTTTGGTTTCAAATTCTTTTGAAACAGATCGGACGTTTTTGGTTCCTTCAATGTTGACCGTCCCCAATTTGTCACTGATGTCCAGATAGGTGAAATAAAATAAGATGCACATGGCCGCGATGATCGGAAAAATAATATAAAGCAGAGTGAGCTTCCGGTTTATTTTTTTAGCGGCGCCGCCGGGGGAATCATTTTGGCCAAAAGATATGGCGGAATCATCATTCCGAGGGTCGATGGCAAAATCCAAATTCCGGTTTTTTTCGTTCATGATTGGTTATTCCCATTCTATGGTGCTTGGCGGCTTTGAGCTGATATCGTAAACCACCCGATTGACTCCATCCACTTCGTTTATGATTCTGTTTGAGATATTTCCCAAAAGCTCATGGGGAAGTTTGGCCCAATCGGCGGTCATGGCGTCTTTGCTGGTGACGGCGCGGATGGCCGTCACATTGTCATAGGTTCTTTTGTCGCCCATCACCCCGACTGTTTTGATGGGCAAAAGAACCGCAAACACTTGCCACAGTTTCCGTCCGTATCCGCTTTTGTGGATTTCATCCAGCAAAACCACGTCGATTTTTCTGAGCAGAGACAGCCTTTTTTCGTTGACATCCCCCATGATGCGAATGGCCAGGCCCGGCCCTGGAAAGGGATGTCTCCAGATCAGTTCATCGCTTAACCCCAGCTCGACGCCCAACTCGCGCACTTCATCCTTGAAAAGAGGGGTCAAGGGCTCGATCAATTCAAGATCCATTTTTTCAGGAAGCCCCCCCACATTGTGATGGGACTTAATCACGGAGCTGGGGCCGCCGTGAGCCGATTTGGATTCGATGATGTCGGGATAGATGGTTCCCTGGGCTAAGAATTTCACCCCTTTGATTTTTTTGGCTTCCGCGTCAAATGTCTCGACAAATACGCGGCCGATGATTTTTCTTTTTTCCTCAGGATCGACAACGCCGGCAAGCTTGGATAAAAACGCCTCTTTCGCGTCCACGAAACGAATGTTTGAGGCGGCGTGGTCCGCAAAGGTTTTTTTCACCTCCTGGGCTTCATTTTCTCTTAACAGGCCGTTGTCTATAAATATGCAGGTGAGTTGATCTCCGATGGCCTGATGAACCAGGGAGGCCGTGACCGATGAGTCGACTCCCCCGCTTAGACCGAGTATGACATGTTTGTCCCCGACGTCTGCTTGAATTTTTTCCATGGCCTCTTTGGCAAAGGACTTCATGGTCCAGGACGTTTGGCAGCCACAGATGTCAAAAAGAAAATTTTTCATGATTTCAGGGCCGCCCGGGGTATGGTCCACCTCGGGGTGAAATTGAAGCCCGTAAAGTTTTTTTTCCATGTTCGCCGCGGCGGCGATGGGTGTGTTTTCAGTGGACCCGATGACGACAAACCCCTGGGGCAGTTTTTCGATGGAATCGCCATGGCTCATCCAGCAGGTCTCCTCTTTAACGCCGGCAAACAGAGGGGACTTTTTTTCAATCGCCAGACGGGCGTGGCCGTATTCGCTTTTTTCAGACTTTTTAACGTCGCCGCCCAAAGCGTGCATCATAAACTGCATTCCGTAGCATATCCCTAAAACCGGAATTCCCAGATCAAAGATGGCGCGATCCATTTGGGGGCTCTTTGCTTCATAGATGCTTGAAGGCCCCCCGGAAAGGATGATCCCCTCCGGCTTCATGGCCGTGGCCTCATCCAGGGTTATCTGCGGGGGCTCAATGCGGCAATAGACATGGTTTTCCCTGACGCGCCGGGCAATGAGCTGGTTGTACTGTGATCCAAAATCTATAATCAAAATCATAAGGGCCTCTTGGCTGGTTTTTTTTAAAACAATTTGATCAAACAGTATAAATATGTTAAATATTAAAAAAAAGTCAACGATTCTTTTTGTCGGAAGCGGTTTTAAAAAAACGTTGGTGAGCTATGGTTATCTGAATTAAAAAAATCAATATGCAATGATGAGGATGGAGGATCAAAAAAATATGTACGAAAGCGCGGATTTGCGAAAAGGTCTTAAACTGGAAATAGACGGGGATCCATATGTCGTGACGCAATTTTCATTTGTCAAGCCCGGCAAGGGGCAGTCCCTTTACAAGTGCCGCCTGAAAAACATGATCAACGGGACTCAATTCGACCGAACGTTTCGATCCGGGGACAAATTCAACAAGCCGGATCTCGAAGAGGTCGAAATGGAGTATCTCTACGCCGATGGGGAACAATTTTGTTTTATGAACACCTCCAACTATGAGCAGGAATTTATGGATGAGGATCATCTGGGGGAGGCCAAGGACTTTTTAAAGGAGAACACGGTCTGCGCGGCCCTTTTTTTTCAGGGCAGAGCCATCGGGTTGTCCTTGCCCAATTTTGTCGAGCTTGAAGTGACCAAGGCCGATCCCTGGGTAAAGGGGGACACCGCGTCCGGAGATTCAAAACCGGCCACCCTTTCAACCGGTTACGTGTTAAATGTGCCGACGTTTGTGGAAGAGGGCGAAATCGTAAAGATCGACACCCGCACCGGGGAGTATGTGGAGCGGGTGAAAAAATAGCGCCATGGTATGGGCTCGCTCAAAAATAACTTTACATTTTGGAGGCTAATTCATCGAAGTCTGACTGCGTTATAAAAACTCGGTGTATCCCGATATGCATGCGTTTTTATGCCTTGTCAGACAGGCGCCTTAACCCCCAAAATTGCAAACTTATTGTTGAGCGAACCCTATGGAAAAAAGGGGGGCGTCCCCATGCATGGCGGGGAAAGGGGGGAACGTCCCTATGGACCATTAAAATGGGCCGCCCGCCACGCGCGCCTGTCCCTCCCCCATTTTGTGGTCTTTCTCAGGGCGCCGCAACCAGGGCGCCGCAGGTTGCATAATCATATCGTCACTACCATATGAAAAGATAGAAAAGTTGCGACGCAAGAACAATATGTCGTCGTTTGCCATTACGAATCGCATTGTTGTATAAAATATTTTTATTAGAGGTGATCACAGTGACAACCGCCGTAAGAGTTTCTGACGATTTAGTCCGGGAAGCAAGAATATTTAGCAAAGTGGACCAAAGATCTTTAACTGGTCAAATTGAACATTGGGCAAAAATTGGCAAATGCGCTGAAGAAAACCCCGATTTAACTTACACTTTAATAAAAGAAATCCTTACAGGCATTGCTGAACTTGAGCAAGGGGAATCCTCAGAATATAAATTCGGATAACCATCAATGAAAATTTTACAGTCAAGGCTGTTTGTTACTCTCGTTCCCACGCTCTGCGTGGGAATGCGTTCGGGACGCTCTGCGTCCCATACATCCAAAGGATATCAATATTTTTTATGCGCCGTAAAATCGACGCCCAACCATACTCTCTACTCTCTCTTTTGTTTTTTTCCTGTTCTTTCTTTTGATTTGTACTCTGCCTTATGGCCGCAGAGCGGCCGGGAAACGTTCCAACGCGGAGCGTTGGAACGAGAAAGGCTATGAATGAATTGGTTTAACAAACAACCTGTTGGTGTCAGGGCTGCAATTATAACCGTATGCGGAATGATTGCGGTTGCTACAATATCAGCGCTATCAAGCTGGATGAATACGAGTTCGCTCAAAGAAGACATTGAAAAAGAGCATCAGCAACTTAGAGAAAAGTTGTCGAACGAAAAATCTTTTAATATCCAAAAGAATTTTAAACCATACGATGTTTCTAATTTTCAGACTGAATTGACTGCTGATGTGTCCCTTGTGGCATTCACTTTGGATACAAGACACAACGACCTAAAAGTGGAGGAGATTAAACAGGAAGACTATTCAATGCATGTTAGAGGCAATACTTACCCTGTTTTTATTTGTGCATTCCACAATGGGGCTGACAAGCCCGCTATCTTCACTGGCGCCGAGATAGTTGATCACGGAAAAGAAAGAGATTGGGTACAATTAAGTGGCGTAAGAATTGAACCTTTTGAATCTGTTCATATTTACATCGAAACTGGTTTTCAGCCATTTGTCCCTCCGTTAATGCTACCATCAAGTGAAGTTGGCGCAATTCATGTCATGCTTACCGAATCTCAAAAGATAAAAGGAATTGATTTTGGACTCTATCATTTAATATTTCGAGTAAATGATAAAGAAATAGAAACGCCTGTTTTTTTATGGACACAATAATAAAATCCTTACAGGCATTGCTGAACTTGAGCAAGGGGAATCCTCTAATATTCTGGCCATTCATCTATCTCCATTTCGAAACCTTCCTCAGACAATGCCTGTTCAATTTTGGGGTCAAGTTTGGCACACTCCCGAGCAAGCCTGCTCTTTTCAATCCGCTGAATCTTTTCCACCACAGCTTCCTGAATGGCGCGACTGCGATTAGGAAACAAATTAGACTTTACAATCAAATCTAATCGATTCAATGTGTTTTGATCTATTGTGATTGCAATTTTTGATGTAGCCATGATTTTGCCTTAAGAAATGGCGCCCCCGGCAAGAATCGAACTTGCGGCGCATGGATTAGGAATCCAATGCTCTATCCACTGAGCTACGGGGGCTTTTTTTGATTTTGAATCTTTAATATTGAACAACAGAAGGGGACTGAATATTTAAAATCAGTCGTCTTTTACCCCATCCGTTGTGGTTTGGCAAGTTTTTTTCTGATATTTTCTTTGGCGCTCGGGTCAGGGCGGGCATGTCGGGCGATGATGGATTATGGCATGGCGTCGCGCCGGCGCCATGCCATGCCATGACCAACAGGCGCCTAAAAAAAAAAGATCACTCCAACCGTTTCATGATGTCTTTGATCGGGGCGCCATCTTTTCTCCAGAAATGGCATGTGTCTGTGAAAAAATGCGTCATGAGATAAGAAAGGGTCTTTTTTGGAAGCGCCTCCTTGGAGCGGCTGGTGAAAAATCCCTGGAGCGCGGCGGGCGCCATGGCCAGCAACAGGGCGGACAGGTGGCGGCATCCTTTGGGGCCGCCGGTTTTTTCATTCACCCTGGCGGAAAATCCCTTTGCAATGGTTTGGCCCTTTAGCCAGTCCAGGCTTTTTTGGGTCTCTATGCATTCGTCATGGGGCACATGGGGCAGTTCCACTTCGATGTCCGTGATGGTCATTTTCGGGTCTTCCAGCTTGATCCTGATGATCATGTCATGGACCACGCCTGGGGGGGCGTCATGCCCGGTGATCAATGATATTTCAATGAGTCGTCTGTCTGTCAGCCGCCCCTCGACAATGACGCCGCCGTCGTCGCACTCAAAAGTGGATATGGAGATGTCTCTGCCGTGAATTTTTCGGTCGGTTTTTTTTTCTTCAAGAAGACTCATATTATTTCCATTTTTTGTCTGTCTGTTTTTTACGATCTGTTTTTGCGTTAAAAGGAGAGGCCTTTTTCAAGGTTGTACATAAACACCCGGCCGAGCGCCGTGTAGGAGACATCCTGTCCATTGTTTGAAATGCGGATCCGGGTGACCATGGATTTTTTGATCTCTTCTTTGCTTGGCAGACGTCCTTTGAGGCGAAGGGGAGACGGGCCCGTTGGATTTTTTTTGTATTGATCCCAGATTCTCTGAACATCATGGGCGCCATGATACTCCCGCCCCTGGCTGATCACGGACCAGGCCGGAAATATCCAGGTTTCCTTGCCATACGGATGGTAATAGATGGACAGGCCCTGGACGCTTTCCGGGAATGGCGTTTTTATCGCTGATTTTTTTTTCGAGGAAATAAAATGTCTCAACTCGGCAAAAAGGGCGCCTTGATGAAATATCTGATGGCCTTTGACGACCAGTTCCTTGTCTGGAATCGGGTAGGCGACTTTTTTCCATTCCGGAGTGGGGGCGGCGCAACTAAAAAACAGAAGCGCACCGAAAAACCCGAAAAAAAGGGCCGCCATTTTCATGGAAAATGAATTTTTCATAGTAGAAAGGCTCCTTAAAAAAGAGGGATGAGACATGAGGCCGATCGGCTCAAGGCGTCATTTTTTTTTCTCGCACGGCTCGCTGGAAAAAATAGAGCATTCTCCGGCTTGATCCGTTTGATTTTTCAACAGGTTTCTTAAATCTTTGATTTTATTCCCCTGGTCCGCGGCCTTTTGTTTCGCCGCCATTTGCTCTGCGGTCATCCGGTCTGAAAAGAGCCTGTTTGAAATGGGCCTGTTGGGGATGGCTCTTTTTGAAATGGCGCCCTTTGAAATGGCTCTATTTGAAATAATCAGGGGAACTCTCTGAGAGCCGATTTGGAGAAGGCGGGTTTTGTTTGAGAAGAGCCTCCATTTTAGTTTCAGGGAATCGATGACGCCAAAGTCGGGGTCCGGGGTTCCACGCATGATGGATTTGGAAAAAGCCGCTCGCATCGTGTCATTTTTTTCAATGAAATCAAACATGCGGGCGATGATTTTTTTGTCCGGGGCATTTTTTGCAATGGGATAAAACGCGGCGCTTTCAGGGTCTGTGTCGATGATTTCAAAGACCAGATCAATGCAGGCGCGGCATGTGGGGGAAAAGTAAACCTGAGCGGAGCCGTTGCCATAGATGGCCCAGGGTTTCATGGATTCTTTGACCACTGAAAAAACATTCGGCGAAAACGCGAAAAACCAGAGTGTGACGCAAAGAATCGGAGAGACAAAGGAGGTCCAGGGATTTTCTTTTTTGCGCGCCCATGCGATGGCCCCAAATGAAAGCGCGAAAAAAAGACCGGCGATCAGGCATGAGGAGCATGCGGGGCCAAATCCCATCCAGATTAAAAGAGCCGAATCCGCCATGAGAAACGCAAAAGAGATTTTGTATCCCAGATGACGTTGCTGGAAAAGAGAGAGGGCCGCCAAGAGCAAAAAGGCCCCGGCCCCATACATATAAAGAGAAAAACCCAGAATTTGAACATTCTGAAACGCCGCGCACCCTTGGGTAAAACAGAGCGCATCCACGGCTCCCAATGCGGCGGCCACACAATATATCGCCCCGGCCAGGGGAATAAAAACGGCAAGGTATTTGATAAGTTTAGTCATTTTCTTTTTTTTAATTTTAGACCCCGTCCCCCGGGCTCTGGCTGGCGTCCGGTCTTTTTTTCCGGGCCGGCCAGCCAACGCGCGATTTCTGGAGTCCGACCTCCAATGCACATTTATTCAAGCAGATCGTCCATTTCAGACGGTTGAAATCCTCTGATCAGATCGCCGTCAATGATAATGAACGGAACGCTGGTCACTCCAAATTTGATCAACAGGTCTTTTTCTTTTTTCACTTTGGCCCCGTAGATATTTTTTAGATGGTTGTAAAATACCCTGGGTTCCATTCCATCGGAAATTTCAGGAAATTTCTGAATGATTTTTGTCGCGATGGTCATGCGAACCTCATCCAGGCTTTTTTCCATCTCTTTCCGGCTCGGTTTCAAAGAGGTGTAGGCAAAATCAATGAGTCGCGGCCCCAGTCCTTTTTTTTCGGCATGTTTGATGGCCCAGGCCGTCAGAATCGCCCCTGGATGCGAGGCAAGGGGGAAATGAGCCAGATTGATCTTTTTTATGCGATGTTTATTTTTCATTAAATACAGATAGGCTTTGCCGCAAAACGGGCAAAAGGGGTCTGAAACAAGGATGACCTCATGTTTTCCAGAGCCATTGAAAAAGGTCGTTCCAAAATCAGGCGGAATCCGAACCGGTTTTACCGGCGGTTTTTTTTCCTTTTTCGCCCCGGTTGGAGATTTTATCATCTCAAGAGCCGCCGATGTAATGCTCCGGCCGGATTCCAGTTTGCGGATATTGTCAAATTGCAGCGTTCCGCTTTGATCGGTGACAAAGGATATCTCAGGTGGAAGCTTGCCTTTGGCGCCCGGAATTTCCGGAACTTTTATTTTAACGACAAAAAAAGTCATGGAATCCCATTGGATCGGCGTTTTTTGGACAATGACGATGGAATCGGCCGTGATGTTTTTCAAATCATACCCATCCACTTTTGACAGGCTTTGAAACATTTTAAAAACGCCCCGCTTGACCTGGGCCTCGTTGAGTTGATTTTTTTCAACGGCCTGGGCTTGAAACGCGGCGGCCGTCAATGTAAAAATAAAAAGTAAAACCGCTATTTTTTTCATGTAAAAAACTCCCTGTATTCCTTTTTTCTATTCTGCTTGGTCTGTTTTGTTTTGGTTGGGTCTGTTTTGGCTTTGATGTTTTTTTATTTTTCATTCCCAGGGCCATTATTTTTGATGGCGTCGTAAAAAATCCGATCTACTGCGTTGTAGTGGTTTTTCACTCGTTCGGCATACTACATGTTATGTATGGACCCGCTCCCGAAAAACCACTACGCCTTGGTTATCGAATTTTTTGACCCATTAGCTATGAATTGGGCCATCCGTGCTTTTTTACGAGTTTATCATTTTTGACAAATAATGGCCAAATAATGAAGCGCGATCCGTTATTAAAAAATACATTACTATATACGTCAAATTTCAATAAATCAAGGAAAGATTTTTCAATTTTCGGTCATCCACTTTATATTTAAAATGATTGCAATAAACCCGTTATGCTGATACCTCATGGCAAAATGATGGAGAATCCAAATTCAGAACAGACTATTTTTCCGGGTCTTTGCGTCCATGTCGGCAACCGCCTGGACCGACTGGCCAAGCAGCTGGCCAATCTATTGCAAACGCCCATTTCCTCCCCGGTCGCACCCGAGATCATCGTGGCGCAGAGCCGGGGGATGGAACGATGGGTATCCATGTCCTTGGCCCGGGAGCATGGGATCGCCGCGAACCTGTCGTTTCAGTTCCCGAAAACATTTGTAAACGAGATATTTAAAAAAGCGGTTCCCGACGCGCCGGAAACATCTGTGTTTGACCGGGACATCATGACGTTTCAACTGATGGGGCTGATCCCGGAGCATGTCGATCAGCCAGGGTTTGAAACCTTGAAGCGATACCTTGCCGATGATCCCAACGGACTCAAGTTGTTTCAGCTTTGCCAACGGGTGGCCGGGGTGTTTGACCAGTATCCTGTTTTTCGGCCGGAGATGATTTTCAAATGGGAGGAGGGAAAGGGGGAGAGCCAGTCCCCCTGGCAGGCCCGATTGTGGCGCGCCCTTGTTTCAAGAAACGGAAATCGCCACCCGGCCCGCCTGAAAAAAAGCCTTTTTCAGAGAATCGGAGAAGGCAAGATCAGAGCCGGGGATCTGGGCCAGCGGATATCGGTGTTTGGAATTTCCTATTTGCCCCCCTTTTTTATAGACGTTTTTGGCCTGTTGTCCCGAGTCATGCAGGTGAATCTTTTTTTCACCAACCCCTGTCAGGAATACTGGGCCGATATTGTTTCCCTCCGGGAGGAGCAGAGGATCAAGGGGAAATACAAAGAGTCCGACTCGTGGGAGATGCTTCATCTGGACCATGGGAACCGCCTCCTTGGAGAGCTGGGAGGGCAGGGCCGGGATTTTTTGAAAATCGTCTCTGAATTGGAATGCCAGTTTTATGAAACCTTTGACGAGCCTGACGCCAAGACCATGCTGGCCTGGATTCAATCGGATATTCTTCATTTGAGGCAAACCCCCCGAACCATGGACATCGCCGACCGGTCCATACAGATTCATTCATGCCACAGCCCCATGCGGGAAATGGAGACGCTGTATGACCATCTTTTGGACATGTTTCAAAATGACCCTGACCTTTCGCCAAAGGATATTATGGTCATGACCCCGGACATCGCCGAGTACGCGCCGTTTGTGCATGCGGTTTTTGGGGATTTAAGACAGGATGGCCCCCATATTCCCTATGGCGTCGCGGACCAGGGGTTTGATCGGGAAAGCGGGGTGGTGAAAGGATTTCTTGCGATCCTTGACTTGAGGGCCACCCGGTTCGAGGCGTCCGCTCTGCTGGCTGTTTTTGAGTATCCGGGCGTCAAAGAGAGATTCGGCCTTGAAAAATCAGACATCGACCCGGCGGTCCAGTGGATTGAGCAGACCCGCATCCGGTGGGGAATTGATGAAAAAGACAGAGTGGATATGGGTCTTCCCGGTTTTTCTGAAAATACCTGGAAGGCCGGCATCCAACGGTTGCTTCTGGGATATGCCATGCCCGCGGACGAGGCGTTTATGTTTTCAGGCATTTTGCCCTACGATGATATGGAAGGGGAGGCGGCCATTCGCATGGGACGGTTTCTGGAATGTCTGGAGTCGTTGTTTGCTCTGGCCGAATGCTTTGATGATTTGAAAACCCTCGGGGAATGGGCCTCGGTGTTCAACCAGATTCTGGACCAATTTTTCAAGGCGGACGAGAAGACCGAGGGGGAATTCCAGTTTTTAAGGAAACAGTTTGGCGAGCTTAAGGCCATTGAAAAAAAATCCGGGTTTGACGGAAAAATAAATCTGGACGCGGCGCTCTCCTTTATTTCCAATCGCTTGAAAAATGAAACCGTCGGCCGGGGGTTCATTTCCGGGGGCGTGACCTTTTGCTCCATGCTGCCCATGAGAAGCATACCGGCGGATGTCATCTGTCTGGTGGGAATGAACGGCGGGGCGTTTCCTGGGAAATCACCGTCTTTAAGCTTTGATCTGATCTCAAAACACCGGGCGCCCGGCGACCGGTCCAAATCAGACGATGACAAATATCTTTTTTTGGAGGCGATTCTTTCGGCCCGGAAAAGATTATACATCAGTTATACGGGGCAAAGCATGCACGACAACTCCGGCATCCCCCCCTCGGCGGTGGTCTTGTCCCTGATGGATGTCATTAAAGAGACATTCGACGCGCCTGACAAAAAAGAAGAGGGAAGAGAAGACGGGAGAGGGGGAGAAGAGGGGAGAGGGGAAGAAGAAGACGGGGGAGGGGGAGAGGTTTTGGATCATGTCATGACGCGGCATCGGCTCCAGGCGTTTTCCAGGGACTATTTTATAGGTCCATTTGGGTTTACAGGTCCGTTTGGGGGGGATGACGGCGGCGGGGCCAAGGCCGACGGACCCATCCATTCCCCCGCAAAACGCCCCGACAAATGGTTTAGCTTTTCAACGTTGAATTTTAACGCGGCCCAGGCGTTTGCGTCGCCGGAAAAAAAGCCGGTTCCGTTTATTTCCACCGGTCTTTCCCCTCCATCCGATGAATGGAAACAGGTGGACATCGAAGATATCGCCCGGTTTTTTTCGCATCCATCCCGATTTCTCCTTGAAAAACGTCTGGGTCTGTTTTTAAGAGACGACGCGCCCGGAATCGAGGCGACGGAGCATTTCAGTCTGGATCCGTTGATGGCGTATCAGCTGGGAGACGATCTGGCGGGAAAGGGATTCAAAGGGGAGGAGACCGGCGATTTTTTTTCTCTGGAACAGGCCCGGGGGAGACTTCCCCACGGAACTCCGGGCCGGGTCTATTATCAGCGGACCAAAGTCGGCGCCAACGCCTTTGCCCGAAAAGTCGGCCAGTATTCGGGTCTGAAACCGGGCGAGAGTCTGGCCGCCCTGAAAACCGGACGCGTCATTGAGGGTTCCATTGAACTGTCTGGTGAATTGGCCGGTGAGCTGGCCGGCGCGACCATCGCTGGCGCCATCCATTGCATCGGCCCCCGAGGCGCCATATTCGCCCGGTTTGCCAGACAAAAGGCAAAGGATATGTTAAACGCATGGATTCGGCATTTGTTTATCTGCGCGCTTCAAAATGAAACCGGACCGGGCAAGACTGAAACCGGACAAAGCGGAACTGGACAAACCGGAACCGGATATGGGGAGGCCGAAAACAGGCCTGAAAAAATTAAAAAAAGTATCCTGATATGCGCCGATTCGGCGTGGGAGTTTGATGATGTCATGGACGCCGAAGGGGCGCTGGAATCTCTTTTGGATCTTTTCTGGCAGGGGCTCAGGCATCCGTTGCCTTTTTTTCCTGAATCCTCTTATGCGTTTGCCACGCGGATGGCGGGAAAAAAGAGCGTCCGGGAAGGGTTAAAGGCGGCCATGTCGAAATGGGAGGGGGGCGATTTTGCCATGGGGGAAAGCCAGGACCTTTATTACGCCCGCTGCTTTGGCCTGGGCCACCCGTTGGATGACGCGTTTATGGATATCTCAACCCGAGTGTTTCAGCCAATGTTGGCCCATTGTCGGCCCATCGTGGAGGTATAGATTTGATGGCGTCGTAAAAAAAATGCGTCGTGTGGTTTTTCACTCGTTCGGCATACTAAATGTATGGCCTCACTCCCGAAAAACCACTACGCCTTGTATATCGAATTTTTTGACTTAGCCATTCGTACTTTTTTACGAGTTTATCAAAAATGCGGAACATGATAAAAAAGCGTTCAATGGCGTTAATGGCTCGCTTAAAAATAATAGTGTAAACCAACGAAAGGAAAAAAATGGCTTCACATTCTCATGATTTTGTCGAACAATACGATGGCATGGTCGCATTTGGATATGACCGAAAAACCGATGAAAAAACAATTATTTATTATCTCCAAAAATTTTCGGATGACACGTTGATGAAACATCTGGCGCCGCAGATGTCCGATGAAGAGCTTGAGGAATTTTTTGTTCTGGTGAATCGTTGCTTGAAAAAACATCTTTCCGACGACGAATACCATTCTCTTTTTTTAAAAGACGAGCATCATCATCATTGATAGAAGGATGGCCTCTCTGTCCGTATGGGGGAGGGGGAGCCAATGGGGAATGGGGAAGATTTGTGAGCGCGCCATTATTTATGGCGGCCGCAATGGTAGCCACAATGGCGTTCACATTTTGCTTGACATACATCCCATAATATGTTCAATGTCTGAACAAACAATAATAGTATGATGTTTGTTAATATCTAAACATGTAAACATTATAACTAAACAAAACAGGGATTTATGGATTTTTTCTCCATGTGTCCCACCCGGCGGAGCTATGCGCGTCTCTTTATCTTTATCTGGATTTTTACCTATATTTTTATCTGGCATTCCCGAGCATGCCCCCTTGGCGTCATGATATCGCCGCTTTTTTTTAGTATGTGTATCCTTTACGTATCCTTCGCGTTTTAAATCATTTCATACGTTGCGAATAATCGTTGCGAATGACACGCGTTGCAAATAATACGTTTCCAACCCCCTCATGCCGATCGTGAGCGCCTCAACCTCTTTTGAGCGCCATCAGCGCCTTCAACACCAATAAAAATGGATCAGGAATCAATACGAACGCTTAAAATTCTTGAGCAGCTGGACGCGGACCGATCTCCCAGTCAGCGGGATATCGCCGAGAGTCTCAATATATCTCTGGGCCTGGTCAACTCCTTTATCAAACGCCTGGTCAGCAAGGGGTATTTCAAAGCGACCCATATTCCAAAAAAACGGATGCGCTACATCCTCACCCCCCAGGGGGCCGCTGAAAAAACCCGGCTGACTTACGAATACATCAGACATTCATTTGGATTTTACAGGGAAACCCGCCAAAGACTTTCGGCGCTGTTTAGCGGTCTTGAGAAAAAGGGGGTGTCCAAAATCGTCTTTTTTGGAGTCACCGACATCGCCGAGATCGCCTATATCTGCCTTCATGAAACATCCATGGAGTTGGTCGCCGTTGTCGGAGGGCCGGAAAGCCGGAACCTTTTTTTGAGCACAAAAATAATATTTCCGGAAAAATTAAAGGATGTCGCCTTTGACGCGGCGCTGATCACCCTGATTGATCCTGATCAAAAAGCGATTGAGGGCATTGTGAAATCCGGCGTGCCAAAGGAAAAAATTATTTTATTTTAAAAAATAGACACAGAGCGTTTAAGAAAATGACCGCACAGTGTGAAAAACCGATTGAAACGGTTTAACTCCTTGTAAAAATGTTTTTTTGCAGTGGCAGGAATTATACGGATTATAACGAAATAACGGCAAAGAATAACGGCATGGACTATTATAAAAAACTGGAAACCCGATACCCTGAGTTAAAACCGGCGCTCCAAAATATCAAGGACGCGGTTTTGACGCTGAAACAGAGCGTTTTGAACGGGAATAAAATTTTCGCCGCCGGAAACGGGGGGAGCGCCGCCGACGCCGAGCATATTGTGGGGGAGTTGATGAAGGGCTTTCGCCTGAAACGATCATTGACCGACTTGCAAAAGCGGGAGATTGAGCGGCGGTGTCCCGATGGCGCGGACGAGATGGCCGACCACCTTCAACAGGCGATTCCCGCCATATCCTTGGTAAGCGGTGTGGCGTTGCCCACGGCGTTTGCCAATGATATCCATGGGGATTATGTCTTTGCCCAGCAGTTGTATGGCCTTGGCAAAAAAGGGGATGTGTTGATCGCCATCTCCACCTCCGGCCATTCCGTGAACGTCATACATGCGGCGAAAGTGGCCCGAGTGATTGGCGTTCGTGTCATCGGATTGACCGGACGGGACGGCGGGAAACTGGCCGGGCTTTCTGATATTGCCATCCAGGTTCCGGCGGATGATGTGGCTGACATTCAGGAGTTTCATCTTCCTGTTTATCATTGCTTGTGCAGCCAGCTGGAGAGCGAGATTTTTGGGGATGGTTGTTAAACGGATTGGCAATAGAGATGAGCGCCTGCTGTTTATCCTCTTATGATGGCGCCGTAAAAAATCCAACCTATCGAGTTGTGGCCTTTTTTTTCTACTCGTTCGCATACAAGATGCAAGGCGCACACGCAAAAAAACGCTGCGCTTTGCATATCGAATTGTTTTAACTTGGCCATATAACCTTATTTTACGAGTGCATCAAACTATAAAAAAAATAAAATAATGAAAATAAAAGGCAATATCATCGTTACAGGAGGCGCGGGTTATATTGGTTCTCATACATGCAAAGCTCTTGCCGCATCAGGATATACTCCAGTGGTTTATGATAACCTCAGCAATGGGCATTTTGAAGCTGTAAAATGGGGGCCGCTGGAACAGGGTGATATCCTGGATCGGAAACAGCTTGATTCTGTTTTAAAAAAATATGAGCCTGAATGTATATTGCACTTTGCAGCTTATACGGCTGTGGGTGAATCTATGCAGGAACCAGGAAAGTTTTATCGAAATAATGTGATGGGGTCGCTGAATATTTTGGAAGCCATGCAGGAAAATCATATTGATAAAATAGTTTTTTCAAGCACCTGCGCTATTTATGGCATGCCTGAGAAAATTCCTCTCGCCGAAGATCATCCTCAGAATCCAATAAATCCTTATGGCGCGTCAAAAGCTATGACAGAAAAAATGTTAGTGGACTTTGCCACAGCATATGGCATGAAGACAATATCTCTTCGCTATTTCAACGCAGCTGGAGCTGATCCAGAAAAAGAGATTGGCGCATCTCATCATCTGATGACTCATATCATACCGATCGTCATTGAAGCGGCGCTGGGAGAACGACCTTTTGTAGAAATTTATGGGACGGATTATCCCACACCAGACGGAACTGGAGTTCGTGATTATATACATGTAAGCGATCTTGCCAATGCTCATATTCTGGCATTGGAATATCTTAAGAATGGCGGCGCAAGCACAGCGTTTAATCTTGGCTCGGGAGCTGGGCATTCTGTGTATGATGTTATTCGAGCTGTGGAAAAAGTGAGTGGCCAAACTGTAAATGTTAAAGAAGGGCCAAGACGCCCTGGAGATGCTTCCATGTTTGTTGCAAAATCCGATTACGCTCAGAAAAAGCTTGGCTGGAAAGTTCGTTATGATGATTTGGAGTATATCGTAAAAACGGCTTATGAATGGCATAAAAACAGACGCGCGGCAAAAAATAAAGAGTAATCATAGCTGTTTTGAGTGGATAAATTATTGAAAAAAATCTCCCGTGGCGCTGGCAAGCCTGGCCGCTGATTTTTGAGAGAATTCCAAGTGAAATTGTTATATAAATTAAGGGAATTATTTATTGCATTTACAAAATAAACGAATTTTAGTAACCGGCGCAGATGGCTTTATAGGATCTCACCTTGTAGAGGCTTTGGTTTCGGAAGGGGCCAATGTAAAAGCCTTATCCCAGTATAATTCTTTTAATCATTGGGGATGGCTGGAAGATATCGGCTGTTTAAGTAATATTGAAGTTATATCAGGCGATGTTCGAGATCCGCATTTTTGTAAAAAAATCACAAGAGATACTGATATTATTTTTCATCTTGCCGCATTGATTGCCATTCCTTATTCCTATGTTGCGCCGGATAGTTATGTGGACACTAATATAAAAGGAACATTGAATATTTGCCAAGCGGCGCTTGAAAATAATTGCAAAAGACTCATTCATACATCCACTTCAGAAGTGTATGGAACCGCCCAATATGTTCCCATAGATGAAAGTCATCCGAAGCAGCCGCAATCGCCATATTCAGCGTCCAAAATTGGGGCGGATGCGCTGGCCATGAGTTATCATAATGCCTTTAATCTTCCTTTAACCATTGCAAGGCCCTTTAACACATACGGTCCCCGCCAATCCGCCAGGGCAGTGATTCCAACTATAATCACCCAGATTGCAAGCGGGGCCGAAAAAATAAAGCTGGGAGATCTGCAACCCACCCGGGATTTTAACTTTGTCACGGACACCTGCAATGGATTAATCGCTCTGGCAAAATCAGACGAGGCTATAGGCATGGAAGTAAACATATCTTCGAACAGCGAAATTTCAATCCGAGACACATTAGAATTAATAAAACAAATTATGAGCTCAAATGTCGAATTTATTGAAGAAAAACAAAGGATTAGGCCTGTAAATTCCGAAGTATTTCGGCTTTTTGGTGATAATTCGTTCATTAAAAAACTGACTGATTTTAGACCTTTGTTTCCGATTGAAGAAGGATTAAAGATAACCTGTGAATGGTTTGCCGATCCTATTAATTTGAAAAAATATAAAGCCGATCTATATAATGTTTGATGAAATTATATGTTATATCAGGAAATTGATGGGTAAAGAGATCGGGGTTGTGCCTCTTCATGAGCCCATATTTCCTGAAAATGAAAAAAAATATCTTTTGGATTGCATAGATTCAACATTTGTCTCATCAGTGGGCAAGTACGTGGATCGTTTTGAAAATATGGTCGCGGAGTATTCAAATGCAAAATATGCCATAGCAACCGTCAATGGAACCGTTGCGTTGCATGTCGCACTCCTGCTTTCAGGCATTCAAAGAGATGATGAAGTCATCACACAGGCGCTGACTTTTGTGGCGACTGCCAACGCCATAGCATACACCGGCGCAAAACCTGTATTTATTGATGTGGATAAAGAGACTCTCGGATTGTCGCCGGATAAATTGGATAGATTTCTTTCTGAAAAAACCAAACAAGCAAATGGTTATTGCGTTAATAAATACACCGGCAAAAAAATAAAAGCGTGCATTCCAATGCATACGTTTGGACACCCTTGTAGAATTGATGAAATTAAAGATATTTGCGACGCGCGTAATATTATTTTGATTGAAGATGCCAGCGAGTCCCTTGGATCTTTTTATAAAGGCAAACACACCGGGACTTTTGGAAGCTTCGGTGTGTTTAGTTTTAACGGGAATAAAATTATTACCACAGGCGGGGGGGGGATAATCGTAACCGACGATAAAACCCTGGCCCAAAGAGCAAAACATATCACCACAACATCAAAATGCTCCCATAAATGGGAATATGTTCATGATCAAATCGCCTACAATTACAGACTCCCGAACTTAAATGCCGCGCTTGGCTGCGCACAGATGGAAAATCTGACCAATTTCCTTGAAATTAAACGGGGATTGGCAAAAAAATATGGTCATTTTTTTTCAGATAAAAAGATAGCCTTTGTAAAAGAACCGGAAAATACAACATCCAACTACTGGCTGAATGCAATTCTTTTGGAAAATATAGCAGAAAGAGACAGATTCCTTGAAGCGACAAATGAAAGTGGCGTCATGACTCGCCCTGCCTGGCGCCTTTTGAATAGACTGGAAATGTATAAAAAATGTCAAACAGATGATCTGGAGACTTCCAAATGGCTGGAAGATAGAATCGTTAATCTGCCAAGCAGTGTTATTATCAATGACAAAAAAAACTGATATTATTTTAATTGGCGGAGGCGGCCATTGTAAATCTTGCATTGATGTGATTGAGCAAGAGGATAAACTCTCAATAGCCGGAATTGTCGATCTTCAGGAAAATATTGGAAAAAAAATTTTAGGTTATCCTGTCATCGCCTGTGATGATGATTTGGCTGATTTGGCAAAAAAATACAGCAATTTCATAGTCACTGTGGGATTTATCAACTCCCCTGATTTAAGATTGAATCTGTATCGAAGAGTTAAAGAATTAAATTCAAATCTTCCCGTTGTCATTTCCCCCCATTCTTATGTTTCAAAACATTCTGAAATCGGGGAGGGGAGCATGGTTTTTCATAATGCTGTGGTCAACGCCGATGCCAAAGTAGGCGTCAACACGATTATTAATTCGTGCTGTTTGATTGAACATGACGCTGTCATTGGCGATCATTGTCATATTTCAACAGGAGCCATTGTAAACGGCGGGGCGAGGGTAGGGGACCAGACATTTTACGGCAGCGGAGCGGTGAGCAAAGAATATATCAGTGTTCCTGACAAGAGTTTTATAAAAGCGCATTCAATCATAAAATAATATTTAATGAAAAAAATAGCATTTTTTACCACCACACGGGCTGAATTTGGCATTTTCCTGCCATTGCTGAAAAAGATAGAGGACGATCCGTACTTGGAATTTTTGCTTTTTGTTGGCGGGGCTCATTTGGCTGATGAGCACGGCCGAACAATCAATGAAATTCAGGAGCATGGGTTTAAGCCTGCGGCGACGTTTGATTATCTATTAAATGAGGATAAAAAGAGCGCTTTAGCCAAATCGGCGGGCATCGCTGTCATGGAATTGAGCCATATTTTTGAAACTAATGATTTTGATTCCGTATGTGTCCTGGGGGACAGGCATGAATTGTTATCCATCATTATCAATTCCATTATTTTTAAAAAACCGATTATTCATATTCACGGTGGGGAAGTGACTGAGGGGGCCATAGATGATCAGATTCGTCATATGATCACAAAATCCGCTCATATCCATTTTGCCGCATGCGATGAATATAAAAAGAATATATGCCTTTTAGGTGAATCTGAGTGGAGAGTCTTTAACACCGGCGCCCTTGCGGTGGATAATATAATCCGCAATCCGAGAATTTCAAAAGAAAAACTATTCAGCGATCTAAAACTCCATGATAAGAAAACAGTTTTGTGCACCTATCACCCGGTCACCCTTGAATATAAGATTGAGACAGCACAGCAGATCAAAAATCTTATTTCAGCATTAGAAAAAACCGGTTTGCAAGTGGTGTTCACAGCCCCTAATGTTGAAGTGGATCGAGAGATGATCTGCGGCATGTTTCAGAAAGAAGCCAAAGAAAATAAACATTTTTATTATTTTGAGTCCCTTGGCGTTTTGCGCTACCACAGCTTGATTGCTCATTGTGAGTTTGTGATTGGGAATTCTTCCAGCGGCATCCTGGAAGTCCCTTTCTTTCAAATACCCACAGTAAACATCGGAGACCGCCAGAAGGGAAGATTAAGGCATGACAGTGTTATTGACACGGATTATACCGTCGAATCTATCCATGCTGGAATGAAAAAAGCTCTTTCCATGGAATTTAAAAAAAAACTTGTGGGCATGGAATATAAATTTGGAAATGGCTCCGCCGCTGAAAAGATGATCGACATTATAAAAAAAGTTGACGTCAACGAAACGTTGATGCGAAAAAAATTGGATTTTTCTTAAAATATGAAAAAGGTTTTTATCATTGCCGAAGCCGGAGTCAATCATAACGGCATTTTGAATCAGGCATATCAATTGATTGACGTAGCGAAATGCGCCGGAGCTGACGCGGTAAAATTTCAGACATTCAAAGCGGAAAATATCGTGTCCGCGCATGCTGAAAAAGCTGAATATCAAAAAAAGACTACACCGGCCAGTGAATCCCAGCTTGAGATGATTAAAAAATTGGAGCTGACTCCCGATGACCATGAAAAATTGATTCAATATTGCAAGCAAAAAGAAATTCTTTTTTTATCAAGCCCCTTTGATCTGGAAAGCATCGATTTGTTAGATAGTTTGGGATTGGATATTTTTAAACTACCTTCGGGCGAGATTACAAATCTGCCCTATCTGAGAAAAATTGGGTGTTTTAATAAAAAAGTTATGCTTTCAACCGGTATGTCCTGTTTGGGAGAGGTTGAGTCGGCCATAGACATTTTGACCGGGTCGGGAACAGATCGAGATAAAATAACACTATTGCACTGCAACACGGAATACCCGACGCCCTTTGAAGATGTTAATTTAAATGCTATGATAACGATGAAAAACGCATTTAAACTGGCTGTTGGGTATTCGGACCATACCGTTGGCATTGAAGCTTCCATCGCGGCGGTAGCCATGGGCGCCAGCGTGATTGAAAAACATTTTACTCTGGATAGAAATATGGAAGGCCCTGATCATAAAGCCAGCTTGGAGCCGGATGAATTAAAGGCCATGGTTAAGGCCATACGAAATGTGGAAAAGGCTCTGGGCAATGGAATTAAAAAACCATCAAAATCTGAATTGAAAAATATCAATATTGTCCGAAAAAGTCTGGTGGCAAAAAAAAAAATTAAAAAAAGGGAAATATTCACAGAACTCAATGTCAATGTTAAACGGCCGGGAGATGGGATGAGTCCCATGCAATGGGATACAATCATCGGGACTAAAGCTAAAAAAGAGTATAATGAGGACGAACTAATTTCTTGCTGAAGACACACACACCTTTTATGAAAGACTGGAAAAAAACATTAATACCTCCTGATGCCTCAATTATAGAAACGATTGAAGCCATCGGCCAAAGCTCCATGCAAATATGTCTTGTTGTGGATGCAGACAACAGGCTTCTCGGAACTGTGACGGATGGGGATATTCGAAGAGGCATTTTAGGAAATATCGTGATGGATGACGCTGTTTCCAAAATTATGCACAAAGAGTTTGTTTGTGTTTCTATCCATGATGACAGGACAGTGATTGCTGAGCTTATGCAAAGGAAAGAGATTCGGCACATTCCTGTGGTTGATGACGAACAACGCGTGGTTGATCTCAAACTTTATTCTCAAATTGTGATGCCGGAGCCATTATCCAACCAGGTTGTGATTATGGCCGGCGGACTCGGCACAAGGCTTCGTCCTTTAACTGATGATTTCCCCAAACCGTTGTTAAAAGTGGGAACAACACCTTTGCTTGAAACAACTATAAAAAATTTTCAAAAATATGGTTTTTCCCGATTTGTTATTTCTGTAAATTATAAAGCCGATATGGTTGAAAATTATTTTGGAGATGGTTCAAAATGGGGAATTGATATCAGCTACTTGCGTGAAAAAAAACAACTTGGAACCGCGGGAGCGCTTAGTTTGCTTTCAAAGCGTCCGTCCAAGCCGTTTTTTGTGATAAATGGCGATTTGCTTACAAAAATCAATTTGGAACAGCTTTTGGATTTTCATGCGAACACAAATGCAAATGCGACTATGTGTGTCAGAGAATATGAATTTCAGGTGCCCTATGGAGTCGTTAAAATAAAAGGGCATCGTCTTCAAAGCATCGAAGAAAAACCGGTCCAGAATTTTTTTGTAAACGCGGGAATTTATGTGCTTGAACCAGAAGTCCTCGATCTGATTCCTCAAAATACGTTTTTTAATATGACATCGCTATTTGAAAAATTGATTGAGGTTGACAGGAATGTGTCCGTTTTTCCGATTCATGAGTACTGGATTGATATCGGCCAGATTAAAGACTTTGAGCAAGCAAACAGCGAGTATAATAAAAAATTTTTAGATTATTTATAAAATTCACAGTTTCCAATATGGAATGCAAATGTTAAATAACAGTGTCATTGTTGTGGCTGGGGGATGCGGAAGACTCGGGGAAGCTTTTGTCAGAGGAATACTAAAGCACAGAGGAGTGTGTGTGGTCGCCGACATCAATGAAGGAACTGGTGAAAAATTTATTGAAGAGCTTAAAGTTCAAAACCATGTTCATGCTGATTTTATTCCCGTCAATCTGACTGATGTGGCATCCATTCAGATTTTAATCCAGAAAGTGTCAGAAAAATATGGACATATTGACGCTTTTGTGAATGCGTCCTATCCCCATGGCCGAAACTGGGGTGAAAAATTTGAAGAGGTGGACTTTGAAAGTTTTTGTGAAAATTCATCCCTCCACATGGGCAGTCATTTCTTAGCGGTTCAGCAACTATGTCTTTTCTTTAAGCGACAAGGTTTCGGGAATATTGTTCATATCTCTTCAATACAGGGGGTTATGGCTCCCAAATTTGACACATACAAGGGTTCCGCCTACAATGGCATGGATATGACCAGTCCCGCTGAGTACTCTATTTTCAAGGCTGGCGTTATAAATTTTACACGTTATATCGCCAAATATTATAAAGGGTTTAACATCAGATCCAATTGCATCAGCCCTGGTGGTATTTTTTCAGGTCAGTCAGATGTTTTTTTAAAGAAATATAAAAACCATTGTTTGTCAAAGGGAATGCTTGATGCTGATGATATTACTGGCACATTGATTTATCTGCTTTCGGATATGTCAAAATATGTAAATGGCCAAAACATTATTGTGGACGATGGTTGGAGCCTGTGATATGAATTGCCTGGTGATAGGCTATGGCTCCATTGGAGAGCGGCACGCCCGCATTTTGAAACAGATGGGATATCATGTTTCAATTGTCAGCCAAAGGCTTGATATTGATAAATACACTGTTTTTCATAGCATTGAAACGGCAATGTCATGCAAAAAATTTAATTATGTGATCATTGCGAATAATACATGCGATCATTTTTCGGCTATGATGGAATTGGGCCGGTTAACATATAAAAATCTATTGCTGATTGAAAAGCCTGTTTTTGATTTTTTGAAAGTTACACCGAAATTTAGATCCGGATCTGTGTTTGTTGCCTATAACCTTCGCTTTCATCCTGTGATATTAGAAATATATCGTCTTCTTCAATCCAAAAAAATTTATTCAATGCACGTTTATTGTGGGCAATACCTTCCCACCTGGCGCATCGGGAACAATTATCAAAAAAGTTACTCAGCACATAAAAAATCAGGGGGAGGCGTGTTGCGTGATTTAAGTCATGAGTTGGATTATATTAACTGGATGACAGGCGGATGGAAAAGCGTCTCTTCCATCGGAGGCAAATTCAGCGATCTGGAAATTGATAGCGATGATGTTTTTTGTTTGCTTCTTGAAACTGAAAGATGCCCAGCGATTTCTTTGCAGGTAAATTATCTGGATCGCCAGCCACGCAGGGAGATGATTATTAATGCGGAAAAATTATCTCTAAAAGCCGATCTTATCGCCGGGACTCTTGAATTAGATGGTGTGCTGAAAAAATATGATGTGAGCAGTGATGCGACGTATATCGATCAGCATAAGGCCTTAATAAACGAAAACTTTGATATTCCATGTGATTTTGAACAGGGATGTGATGTCCTTGCTTTGATCGAGAACTCCGAAAATGCATTTGAAAAAAGAATATGGAAATAAATCGAACTATATATGGTTTTATTTTTGCCAGAGGCGGTTCCAAAGGAGTTAAGGGGAAAAATATTCGTCCCTTATCCGGCAAGCCACTGATTGCATATTCAATCCAAACAGGACTGGAATGCAAGTATGTTGATCGTGTGATAGTATCCACTGATGATGACAAAATTGCTTCAATATCAAAAAAATATGGGGCTGAAGTCCCCTTTATGCGTCCTCATGAACTGGCGGAAGACAATTCGCCTGAATGGCTTGCCTGGCGCCATGCCATACAATCAATCAACGAAAACGCTTTGTATCCGCCAATGGATGTTTTTCTTTCCCTCCCGGCAACCTCTCCCTTTAGAAGTGTGGAGGATATTGAGAAATGCATTGAGCTGTTCATTCATTCTGATGTTGATGCAGTGATAACAGTGAAAAACGCCGCCAGGCATCCTTCCTTCAATATGGTCAGCCTTGATGACAATGGCCATGCCAACCTTGTTATGGCTTCTGAAAAGAACATTGTCAGACGTCAGGATGCTCCACCCATATTCGATATGACGACTGTCGCGTATGTTATGAAACCTGATTTCATCATGACGGCTGATTCACTGTTTGAAGGAAATGTCAAGGTGGCTGTTATCCCTGATAAAAGAGCGCTGGACATTGACACGGAATTGGATTTTCAATTCGCGGAATTTCTTATGAGCAGCCAGTGTATTTACAAAAAATCAAATAAAACAGACTGAAAAATATTTTGGATCAATTATGCGGAATAATGAAAAAATACTAATATTTGAAGATTTGATTGACGTATGCAGAAAAAGCAAAGATAAAGGCAAAAAAATTGTCCTTTGCCACGGGTGCTTTGATCTTTTACATATAGGCCATATCCGTTATTTCAAGCAGGCAAAACAGATGGGGGATGTTCTTGTGGTGACCCTTTCTCCTGATCATTTTGTGGATAAAGGCCCGGGCAGGCCAAAGTTTACGGATAAACTTCGCGCAGAAGCGGTCTCTTCCCTTGACAGCGTTGATTTTGTCGCCATCAATCAATGGGAAACCGCTGAGCAAACGTTGCGCCTCCTCCAACCGGATGTTTATGTAAAGGGCTCAGATTTTAAAAATGTCAAGGCTGATGGCACAGGGAAATTGGCTCTTGAAGAAGCTGTTTGCGAAGAGCTCGGCGTCAGGCTTGCCTTCACCAAGGATATCGTATTTAGCTCCACGAACCTTATAAACAGATTCTTTTCATCTTTTCCTGAGGAAGTCCAAACATATCTTAATGTATTCAGAAAACGATACTCAGTGGCTGATGTGTTGGATTTTGTCGAGAGGATGTCAAAATTAAAGGTACTTGTCATTGGAGATTCCATACTTGATGAATATCGATATTGCCATTCTCTGGGAGCATCCTCAAAAGATCCTCTATTGGCTGTTCAATACGATTCTCATGACATGTTTGCAGGTGGAGTTCTCGCGGTGGCAAACCATACGGCCAATTTTTCGAAATCGGTTCGATTGGCCACTGTCATAGGTGAGCAGGATAGCCATGAGTCATTTATCAGAGATCATCTTTCTTCTGTTATTGCGCCTGAATTTTTTATACAGGAAAATGCTCCGACACTGATAAAAAGAAGATATGTTGACGGGTATTCCATGACCAAATTGCTTGAAATATATGTGATGGATGATTCTGGACTCTCACAAAAAAAAGATTCTGAGTTATGCGATTTTTTAAAAAAGACATTGCCTGATTATGATATTGTTATTGCGGCTGATTTTGGTCATGGAGCAATCAGCGAAAATACCCGCCGGACGTTGATTGATTATTCTCCTTTTCTGGCTGTGAACACGCAGGCGAATGCCGGGAACAAGCGGATGCATACTATAAGCCTCTATAATCGAGCCGATTACGTTAGCATCGCAGAGCCGGAATTGAGGCTGGATGCCCGAGATTCAAAAACCGATATACGTCCTTTGACGACGGATGCATGCGCCAGATTGGGGTGTAAACAATTTGTGGTCACTCGAGGCAAACAGGGGTCATGTGTGGCGACCCCTGAAGGCTCTTTTGTCGTGGTTCCAGCGTTTAACAATAAAGTGGTGGATCGCGTCGGATCAGGAGATGCTTTCTTTGCCATCAGCGCTCTTGCCGCCTACCTGGATGCTCCTCCTGAAATGACAGGTTTTATTGGGAATCTTGTGGGATCTTTGGCGGTTGAGATAATCGGGAACCAAACATCCGTTCAAAAAGAGAGTCTTAAAAAATACATAACAGCCATCTTGAAATAATAAAAATATGTTCAAACAATTCGACACATCCAAACTTTCCATCCTTCCTCTTGCCAGACGAGAGCATAATCTTGATTTATCAGTGATCAAGCCGCTGGAGGCGGAAAAAAATATTGACCCCAAATTTTTGATTATGGCCGAAAAGATCAAACAGTCAAAAAAAAGGGGCGCGTCTGTTGTGTTAATGATGGGAGCGCATGTGCTCCGTTCCGGGGTCCAACGATATTTAATTGATCTCATGGAAAGGGGTTATATCTCCTGCATCGGCGTAAACGGAGCATGTGCCA
>Ga0307988_1000268_pt1 | contig 39360 bp, 33 predicted proteins | sample EllFjometagen183_FD_203166 | JGI IMG/M metagenome (GOLD analysis project Ga0307988, IMG submission 203166) | Marine microbial communities from Ellis Fjord, Antarctic Ocean - #183 | ecosystem: Environmental > Aquatic > Marine > Unclassified | place: Southern Ocean | collected 2014-10-08 | reverse complement strand
ATGTTCAAACAATGGAAAATCCGTGACCCAGACCGGTACAAACACATCTTTCGGGATCATATCAAGACGATCCGCGACATGAAGTCGGAGACGTCCAAGGGCGGAATTGACCACCTCCAGGGAAGGATCGGCTATGATGAGAATCACATCGCCATCCGCGGCATTGAATCGGTCAATAATGGAGCGCTGTTCCTGGTCGCTGAAAAACTGGACAATGTTGGAATCAAGCCGGTCTCCCGTCACGCGCATCCAGGTCATGCCCTTGGCGCCGAAGCCGGGAACGATCTGTTTTGCATATTCGTTCTGGAGAACGTTTTTGCTCAGGCTGCCGGAGGCCTGTTTGGCATTAATTCCCTTGATCACCCCGCCCCGCTGAAGGATCTGTTTAAAGATGCTGTAGCGGGTCTGTGTAAAAATATCCGTTGCCTCGACAAAATACATTTCAAACCGAAGGTCGGGCCGATCCGATCCGGTCTTGTCCATGGCTTCCTGCCACGTCATGTTGGGAAACGGCCGTGGAAGGCATGTCCCGCCGACTTCAAACATCCGGCATAACAGCTCTTCAATAAGTTCAAAGATAAATTCTTCATCAATAAAGGAGGCTTCAAGGTCCAGTTGGGTAAACTCGGGCTGGCGGTTGGATCTTAAGTCTTCATCCCTGAAGCATCGGGTTATCTGGTAGTATCGTTCAAACCCCGCCACCATGAGGAGCTGTTTGAACAGCTGGGGAGACTGAGGAAGCGCATAGAAATGCTTTGGATTAACCCTGCTGGGAACCAGATAATCCCTCGCGCCTTCCGGCGTACTCTTGGTCAAAATAGGGGTTTCAACTTCGATAAACTCATTTTGCTCCAGAAACTCGCGAACACAGGCGTTGATTTTATGCCGCTTGATGAGAAGTTGCTGCATGCCCGGACGTCTCAGATCAAGGTAGCGATACTGAAGCCTCAAATCTTCGGAAATCGCTTCACGGCTTATGGTTTCGTTTCCACTGCCCACCATGGCTTTTTCAGAAATGGGAAACGGAAGGGTTTTGGACCGGCTAAGGATAGTCATTTCCGTAACGATAACTTCAATGTCTCCGGTTTCAATATTTGGATTTTCCGTTCCTTCGGCCCGTTTTACGATTCGGCCGAAAGCGGTGATGCAATATTCGTTTCGAAGTGTAGTGGATTGCCGGTAGACTTCTTCCGGGGTAAATTCAGGGCTGAAAACCAGTTGAACGATCCCGCTTTTGTCCCTGAGATGAACAAAAAGGACTTCCCCGTGGTCCCGAAGCGCATCGACCCAGCCCGCAAGGTGAACGGTTCTACCGATATCGGCCGGTCCCAGTCGGCCGCAATTGGACCTATCATGATACTGCATAACGTAAGATTCCTTTTCCTATGGGAGTAATAACTATTCAAACTGCTGTTTTCCAGATTGCTATAGAAAAAAATTCATTTTTTGTAAAGAAAAAATAATCATGGGAAAAAACAGGGATTGATCTATTTTTTTTACCAGTAACTATAGATGCCCGTATTCCATTATATGGAGTGCCTTGTTCAGGTGTCATCCGCGCCATGAACACTGAAAATAACCGGTGAAATCCGGTTCATTTTTCTTGTTTAACGTTTTATAAAAAACAATTTAATTTCAATATATTAAAGAGTTTAAAGATGGAAATTTGCAGCGGCTTCAATTGCCATTTCTGGTGTGTCATAGAGTTTCCCATTGGGGAATACGGATGCCTCATAGTCGTTGTGAGCATAACCGTAAAAGGCAAGGCCCCATTCATCTTTATTTCCAAAATAACGAAGTCGGCATAAATGTATCGGCGTATTCCTCATTCGTTCTATATGTTTTTCCCTTGTTTCTGGAAAATCAGGCGGCCATTCTTTTATCACAGGCTCTAAAGGCTCGGTGTAAGCATCAACATAACAAAATTTGTTACGAAATCGAATATCCAGTTTTGTGTATCGACCGGCAAGGTTTGCCTCAGCGAATTTAATGATGCGTTGTTTTACCTCATATTTCACACTGTCATTGATTTTTACCCCTCCACTATCGAGGTCTCGTTGTGATGTATCCGACATTTTAAATCCTCTTTTGTCTTGATGGCATTAGTGCTTTAGTTTTAGGTTGTAAACCTACCCAATAAAGGTAAAAGACGCAAGATATTACTTCTGGGTTCTGACATTTAAACAAAAGAAATCTACAGCTATTAAACAGCGTTGAATTTTGAGCCCTTTCCCGCTAAAATATGTAGTTATCGATGTTTATTGTGAAAACCATATCTTTAGAAAAACTTAAATTTTTGAAGGGGGGTGTATAGTGGGGCAATTTTGCACGCTGTTTGACAGTCCTGCGCCCGGCGTCCTGTTGAACGACTCAGTTAACTTGTCCAAATGGGAACGGGAATTAATAAAAAGCACGTAAACATGAAACTGCGTAAAGCCTACAAACGCAACCCCTTTGAGTCAAGTTGAACGTTTGGTTAAGCCATTTTTTATATAGAATTACTGACTACTATGCTACAACAGGTAGACCGCCCCACGCTCTTAAGACTTTGCCACTAATACTACCTTCAACGGCTTCGACATATAGTTTGGCTGTTTCTTCTGCTGTAACTAAACCTTTGGATTCCTGCCCCGGCTCAACTATTGGTGCTGGGCTAACTACGTTGATTCGAATACTCCGAGGGAGCAAAGATGCAGTGTTTTGCACAAATGTATCAATTGCTGCATTTAACGGCCCTGTAGCAATACTTGCTGAGTTTGGATAATTACTGAGAAAGCCGCTTGTAAAAACGAATGACCCATTATCCCGAACAAAATTCTCACCGAATTTAAAAAACCTTATTTGCCCAAGAAATTTACGCTCAAAACCATACCTGTAGTCATCATCATCTAAGCTTGTAAATGGCTTAAAAGCACTATCTCCTCCAACAACTGAAATGAGCGAATCAAATTCACCAATTTTTTCAAACATGTCACGTATTGACTCAGGAACGGTATAGTCACACTGTATGTCACCACTATGAGCACCGACACGAATAATATCATGATTTCCGGATAAGGCCTTGTCTACTTCTTTGCCAATTTTACCAGATGCTCCCACGATAATTATCTTCATTTGATCCTCCTATGTTTGAGATTTAACGGTTGAGTTCAGGGGCCGTCGACTGCAAGGAGAGGGCAAGGGTGCGCTGCCTTTGCGGTACGTTGCAATGATTGATTATGAAGCAGTTTCTGACCATACAGCAAATTCATTGCCATTTGGGTCACTAAAGTGGAATCGGCTGCCACCGGGAAAAGCAAATATTGGTTTTATAATTGTCCCACCTGCATTTTTGAGTTTAGTAAGAGTTCCTTCAAGGTCTTTTGCTGGGAATTCCACATAGTTTATCTTTTCATGTTCTTTCATTTAATGTTCCTTGTGTACGCCCGGCATGGGCTTGAACTTATGGGACTAAAGTCCCTATTGCGCATACTCACCTTTTTCCTTTGGCATTAAAGCTGGAAATTTATGCGTTGCAAATACCGCATGGCAACTAAGGCACGACTCATTCATTTCGGAAAAATAAAAATTTATTAGCTCTGGTTTATTATTTTTTGCGGCATGCTCAAGCATACCTGCCAGATAGTGAAATCTTTGATCTTCTACAATAAATTCATCCGGCAATATTGAATGCAATTCTTTTATTTGGTTTTTTGTTAGGCTTTGTTTTAATATATAGCTACTTTTTATTTTCCCTGCGGTCGTTTCGATTTCGCTCCAGTTTCCAGAAATGTATGCGGGGATGATAGACATCATTCCGCTCTGCAATGCTTGCATTTCTTGAGAAAGTAAATTGCGTAAATCTTGGGAAAGCGCTTCTACTCCAGAGGCACTTTTGGGTTCTTTGTGTTTAAGCGTTTCCTCTCCATAACTAATTGTTGGTAATAGGATGACCAAGAATGCAATGCGAATAAGTAATTTCATATATTTCCCCACTTTAGATTGATAGTATAACATAAAAATAACTGATTTCATCCAGTTTAACTTTGTTGTTGAAATTAATAGGATGTCCTTTGAATTTGATATGGTATCCCATGAATATTTTTTGAAAGGTTTAGAATTCTTGAACGACTATTAACCAGAGTTATCTTTTAACCCATTAAATGGAGGTAGAATGAAAATAATTCAAAACAGCCTGATGGGCATATTGATTATTCTGGTTTCAGGATTCATAATCCTTGGATTTGTTGAGAAAAAAACAGGTCATGTATTTATTGTGGACCAGACCGGAAAAAAATGGGATGTCACCCAGGCAGAATCATTGGGTTTCAAGCCTAAAAGGTTTCAATACGGTATTGGAAAAAACGCTTTTACTACGCTTGATGATTCTCATGTAAAGGCCGAGGCAGAAACACTGAAAGATCGTTCTCGGATTATCGGGATTAAAAAGGAGGCTGAATCACATGCCTACTCAGTTAGCAAGCTTAGGCACCACGAAATTGCCAATACGCACATTGGGGATGGGGATACACCCATTGCGGCCGGATACTGACCGCTGGTTAATTTGACGGCTGTGTACAGCCGTGAACTAAACGGAAAAACACTTACAATTGCCCCTTCGGGCTGGACGTATAAAAATACATTTGTCCTGTATGATAAAGAAACCGAATCATTATGGTATCCTTATAAAAAAGGTCTGATGGGTATTCAGGGAACCTTTTTCAAGCAATGGCTCCCCAAGCTTAAATCAGAGGATACACAATGGCAAAAATGGAGACGGAAAAATCCGGATTCAAAAATAATTGAATAAAAATATTTTAAAATCTCAATAAACCCCCGGACTCTATTACCTCTAATTTTTCAGGTCAGGTTATCAGCCTTGTTAAGCGCCTATTTGTCCACCAGCACGCACCCAATAGATTATACTGGCTATAAGAAAATAAATGCCGACAAATTCAATCAGCAAATTCAAAAGATAGAACCAAAGGCGGCTGACAAATGGGATAGGAAGAATAATCAAAATGGCTACGAGGGCAAAACAGCTTATAGAGTAAAAAGTATAGAAGTAACCCTGGGCAACAAGCCCTGATAGAAAGAACATGGTTATGTTTACAATGATTAAAAGGTTGTTTAGTCGAGATAAATTTCCCCAGAATATCACCACATTGTCTCTGAAGGACTCCTTAATTTGAAAATACATATTCTTCCCCATTAATAGACATTCGCAATTGTAATACCAGAAAAATTAACCACCTAAATCACCGGCTCGCCCGGTGCATTTGGCTTGTGTACGCCCGGCATGGGCGTGAACTTATGGGGTGTAAGTCCCCTATACGTGAATCCTGTTGATGCATATAGCATTAGCAGAAGTATTAGCCGAAAACAAGGGCGGAACCGTGAGGGACCGTTCGAAGGGCTTGAGCAAAGCGAAAGGCGAGCCGCAGGCGAGAGCGACCTTTGGGAGCGGCCACATGGAGCGCAAAACTATGAGCCGACGAACAGAAACAGCATATAAGGCCTGGTCTCCGGGTAAGCCAGCACAACATGTCGAAGCCCAGGATTCAGGAGACAGGGTAAATGCTGCGGTTGTGTAGTGACAGTTCACGTTCTTATCCGGGGAGATCTGCTCTGCATGCATTGAACCTCTTTTGCAACAACTCCCGGCCCGGACCAAACCGGGAAACCAAGGTCCAGGCATCACCGGCTGTTGCCGACGGTGATGAGACACGAACAATGGGCATCATCTGCAAAAGTGTTTTCATTGCGTCTTTCAAGGTAACTTGACGGGTGATGGAGCAGGGTCGAGGAATGAGACGACTGTCTGCAGGGCAGCCCGCAGGGTGGGCGAAGCCCATCAACCAGCAGACTTCATAGTAGCCAAACGCCGGGAGTAATGCCCCGGACATGGTGAAGGGCTGAAAGTTAAGAGTGAAGGTAAAAGGTATTCATTAGCTCTATACATACAGTGAATCCGAATGGAGGAGTAATGTAAAGGCGCATGATGGAAAACTGTCCTTCAAGTAATTTGCCCGGTTACGGCCCGCCTCTCTTGATTAAACGCCCTGTGCGGAACCGCATGCAGGGTGTTGTGGGGGCTGGGGGAGAAAAACCCCCGGCTACCCGATTATATGCTATGCTCTTTTTATGTCGATACCTTTACTATCCATGATGGTTTAACCTTTGCTACTTCACATCCATAATCCTTAATTATTTTTTCAAATATTCCACTGGAATATGTCCATGCAGATGGATTAATATCAGGTAAAGGCATTTCGACCGTTGAAGGTAAAGCAAACATTACAAACTCAACATAATCAATTTTAACTTCACTGTTTTTGAGCGATATTATTCGTTCATCCATAATCTTTAATGGAAATCTATATGGGTGCATTAAATAATAATAGCCATCAGAACCTAATGTCGCTAAATAGACATTTGATTGATTACAATTCGAAAAGTTCCAAACAAATTGGAATTCATGGTGAGTTGATTTTTTACTTACAAAACCCACTTCGACTGCAGAGTTAATCCTATGTAATTTGATTTCACTCGTTGTGTTGCTTGAGTCATTAGAATTATCATTATTGCTTTTTGCTACACCTTCAACTAATTGATACGATGAAAATTTCTTTCGAAACTCTTTAAGCTCATCTTTCAAATCCTTGATTTCACTTTTTAATTCATTCCGTTCATCAGTTAAGTGGTTGATCCTTTCAAGGAGAGGTTTTATTCTCGTTTCTTCTATGACTTTAAAAGTAACGCCGCTACTTGCTGCCATTAGTGAAAATAAAACTCCAAGAACATAAATTAATTTACTGTTCTGCAATAATTCTACAAATCCTTGCGTTGTTTCCAGCTGTTCATTTGCCATCATCTTATCCCGTTTCTAAATAAAAGTGTTGTTGGTACAATGCATATAAACAATCATATTCCTGAAACCGATGCACATCTCTTTTTAAAATGGCTCAGATATTATTTGGATTTTTGTCATAAGTATCAGTTTGAAAAATATAGCAGTACAAGTTTGCCTCGGTATGTTGAAAAACTCAAATCAAAAAGGCAGAATTTGGATCAACAAAATCAGGCCAATCGTTCCATAAAATTATTTTATAGCAGTTCTTATTCTGAAAAAGAAAATAGGTCGGTAAACCAATACTCTGGAAATAACAAATATGTGCAAGAAAGCGTAGGGGAGGCACAACAACTATATCCGATTAAAAAATCAATCCCTGATTTTACCAAAGCCCAAAAGGACATGAATACCTGCAAACAAAAATGGCACAACAAGTTGACAGGTCTGTCTGATGAAATTCAGGTGCGTCATTATTCACCTAAAACATTAAAATCCTATAAGGCATGGGTTGTTAAACTTCAACTCTATACAAAGTATAAAAATCCAGATCTCCTCGATATTGAGGATGTAAAAAAGTTTTTAACTTATCAGGCGGTTAAACTTAATGTCTCCGCCTCTTCACAGAATCAGGCATTTAATGCATTATTGTTTTTTTACCGTCATATCCTTGGAAAAGAATTTGGCAAAATAGATGGGATTGTCCGTGCTAAAAAACGGCCATATATCCCGGTGGTATTATCTCAGAATGAAATTTACCGAGTATTCGAGCATTTAAAATACCCGTTTGATCTTGCAATGAAATTAATGTATGGATGCGGACTTCGTTTGTTTGAGTGCTTAAATTTAAGGGTCAAGGATTTTAATTTTGATGCCGGGGTATTAACGATCCTGGGCAAAGGGAAAAAGTATCGAACTGTTCCGATTCCCAAAAGTATCACCCCGGAATTAGAAGATCATATGAGAAAAGTATATAATTTGAATCAAATTGATATCGCAGATGGATACGATGGTGCATTTATGTTTGATCGGATTGATAAAAAATATATAAATGCAGCTAAAGAATTTATATGGCAATGATTTTTTTCGTCAAAGGCAATAACCCTGATTGAGGATTCAAATGAAAAAAGACGGTACCATCTACATGAGACCCATCTTCAAAGGGCATTGAAAAAGGCCGTTGGCAAAGCCAGATTAACCAAAAGGGCAACATCCCATACCTTTCGGCACAGTTATGCCAGTCATTTGCTTGAAGCCAATTATGATATTAGAACCATTCAAGAGCTGTTGAGACACAGTGATATACGAACCACCATGATTTACACTCACACAATAAAATCAAAAACAATCAAAGAAGCAAAAAGCCCCCTTGATTTTAAGTTATAGCTCCGCTCTGTCGCCTACATGATAGCGACGGTTATGGTAATTATGAATTGTATACTCCATGGGTTATATAAAGATAATTCCTAAAAATCAATCAGGGGAACCCTTAATTTCAAAAAAAAGAATGTTTTTAAAAATATGGATAAAATGCCTTATGAGTCGCATAATGAATTTGCTTTTATCTGACGGGCCAAAGATTCGATCAGGTGCAGCCAGTGCCGTTTTTTATACTCGTTACTCTCTTGACCACTTATCTGTTTCGTAAGATGAAGCCACCCGTTTAACCCGGACAAACGGGTCATTTACACCAGCCTTTAAATCCTGAAGCAATTGAAAAAGCTGCTAATCTGAGTCAGACCCTGATCTGCCCCTCTCCCCAGGCCACAAACTTGGTGGTGGTCAGTTCTTTTATTCCCATGGGGCCGTAGGCATGGAGCTTTGATGTGGAGATTCCCATTTCAGCTCCCAGGCCCAGTTCCCCTCCGTCATTGAACCGGGTGGAGGCATTGACAATGACCAGGGAGGCATCCACTTCCCGGATGAATCGCCGGGACCGGCTGTAGTCTGATGTGATAATGGCTTCGGTGTGGTTGGATCCATGGGCGGCAATATGGGCCATGGCATGATCCATATTTTTGACTACCTTGACAGCCAGGATGAGATCCAGGTATTCCGCGTCCCAGTCCAAGGGAGTTGCTGGTTCTATATCGGAAAGAATGGTACAGGATTTTTCACAGCCCCTGAGGGTTACTCCGGCCTCTGATAGGGATTTTAAGGCCAACGGTAGAAAATGACCCGCAACAGCTTCATGGACCAGCATGGTTTCCAGGGCATTACAGACCCCTGGACGCTGGGCCTTGGCATTGACACAGATCCTGGCAGCCATGTCAAGGTCGGCCCTGTCATCCACATAGGCATGGCAGACCCCTTTGTAATGTTTGAGTACCGGAATGGTGGACAGGGCCACAACGTGCCGGATCAAGCCTTCTCCACCCCTGGGGATGATGAGATCAATGGATTCCTCCTGTTTCAGGAGAATATCCACAGCTTCACGGTCTGGTATGGGGATTATCTGGACTCCTGCCCTGGGCAGGCCTGCTTTTTTCATGCCCTCTTCGATCACAGCTGCCAGGGCCATGTTGGAATGTATGGCTTCGGAACCTCCCCTTAAAATCACGGCATTGCCAGCCTTAAGGCAGAGCCCTGCGGCATCCACGGTGACATTGGGGCGGGATTCGTATATAATGCCGATTACCCCCAGGGGTATCCTCATTTTCGCCACTTCAAGTCCATTGGGCCGGATGGAGGAATCAGATAAAGATCCCACAGGATCTTCCAGGTTTGCCACAAAGGAAAGTCCCTCTGCCATGGAAGCAATGACTCCCTGGGTGATGGTGAGCCTGTCGATCATGGCAGGGCTCAGCCCGTTTTCCTCAGCCTGTTTAATATCTTTTTTATTTTCCTCCTGGATACTGGCTGCATTTTGTTGAATCAGGCCGGCAATGGTAATAAGGGCCTGGTTTTTCTGACTGGAAGAAAGGGCTGCCATGGTTCTGGCTGCTTTTCTGGCATTTTGGGCAATTTGGATGATAATGGTTTCCAAAGACATGTTGGGTCTCCTTTTGAATGGGGTGTGCCGTTAAAAAAAAGGTTAAAAAAGGCGGCTATTCAGGGTCAGCCGTGATCATTAGATTGTCCCTATGGATCACCTCATCATAGGACCTGAATCCCAGCCTTTCCTTTATCTGGCTGGTTTTACAGCCCATGATCCTGAGAATATCTGACGCATTGTAGTTAACAAGACCCATGCCCAAAACATCCTTGTCCTCATTTAAAAATTCCACGGGATCTCCCACATTAAAATAATCTTCCACCCGGGTAATACCCGAGGGGAGAATACTTTTGCCTTTATTGACTACGGCTTTCTGGGCACCGGCATCCAGTGTGATTTTCCCCTTGGCCTGGAGGGTCAGTCCGATCCAGTTTTTCCGGGAATTTCTTTTTTCTTTTTTGGGCACAAAATAGGTTCCAACATAGTCATTGTTGAAAATTTTTATCAGGATATCCGGCTCAAGGCCGCAGGCAATGATCATGGGGATTCCTGCGGCAGTCAGTTTTTTGGCTGCCGTAATTTTAGAGAGCATGCCCCCGGTTCCAAGGGGGCCGGCAATTTTTCCGGCCATGGCCTCTATGTGTTTTCCCATGGTGGCGACTTCCCGGAGCAGCTGGGCATCTTCATGAACCCTTGGATCTTTGTCAAAGAGTCCGCCGATGTCGGTGAGGTTAATCATGAGATCAGCTCCCAGAAGCAGGGTTATCATGGCTCCTAAATTGTCATTGTCTCCGAATTGCAGGGATTGGACAGCAACCGTATCATTTTCATTGATAATAGGAAGAACATCCCATTCCAGCAGGGTGTTGATGGTATTTCTGGCATTGAGGTATTTGATCCTGTCACATAAATCTCCCCGGGTCAGCAGGACCTGGGCCACCTTCCGGCCGCAGTGTTCCAGGGCTTTTTCCCATTCCCTGATCAAATCGGCCTGGCCAATGGCAGATACTGCCTGGCGTTTTGGGGTTTCAGACGGACGTTTGGAAAGTCCTAACTTGGTGACACCGGCTGCCATTGCTCCGGAAGAAACCAGGATGACCTGGATTCCCTTGTCATACAGGGCGCAGATCTGGACGGTGATGGCGTTGATGATTTCAATGTTTAAATTATTTTTTCTGGTCAACACCCCACTGCCAACCTTGATCACAATGCGTTTGCCGGCAGAAAGGGGGGTAAAATGTCTTGGATTGACCATGTTTATATCTCCAGATTTATATATATATAGGGGTAAAGCCTGTTAAAATAAAATTATCAGAAGGAATTTCCTATGCCTATTCCCGGTAAAAGTCAATTAAAATCCAGGAAGCTTGAATTTCATGGTTACCTCGCCGGTGTTGCTGTTAATTTTAATCATCTTTTTCTGGTCTTTGGATTTTTCCATTTTCTGGCCTGTGGCCATTTCCATGAGGCCGGCAATGAATTCCATGCCTGAGTTCAGAACGGTTTCGATTTTTTCCGGGGGCTGGCCTGCCAGGATATTTTCAGGAGCCTGGTCATCAATGGGCAGGGGCTTTTCCAAGATATCCTTTCCAGGGCTATTGTCTTCCTGATATCCAGTTTGGCTGGCCAGGATTTCCTCCTTTTCTTCTTCCTCCCGGTTTAAAACTTCAGGATTCATGAAAAAGGGAGTGTCTTCCGGGATCTCTTCGGGTTCTGCCGATTCAAAGGAAGGGGCTTCAGGTTCTTCCCCCATCATTTCTCTTAACCGGTTAAGCATTTCATTCTTTTTTTCCCTGGAGAATTCAACTGTGTCCGGACCCTCGTCAAACACACCTTTGAATAAATCTGTTTTCAGCTGGATACCTGTCAGTATCCGTTCTTCAATGCTGTGTTTTGCAATGAGATTAATAACATTGATACAGGAACTTTCCTGGCCGATGCGGCTGACCCGGCCAATGCGCTGGTTCATTTTTGCCGGATTCCAGGGCAGTTCAAAATTGACCACACAGTCTGCAGCCTGGAGGTTCAGGCCTGTGCCGCCGGCATCTGTGGATAAAAACACCCGGCATTCTTTGTTGTTGGTGAATTCATCAATCAGGGTCTGGCGCTTTTTAACAGGCACCTTTCCTGATAATTCGATAAAGGGGATGTTCATGTCTGACAGGTGTTTTGCAATCAAAAATGTCATGGTGGTCCATTCGCTGAAGATAACCATTTTTCGCTGATTCTGAATGACGATTTCATCAATGATGCTTGCAAGCTCCTTTAGCTTGGGGGAGATATGGGTGTCCCTGTCAATGAGATAGGTTGAATCACATACCATTCTCATGCGCAGCAGCAGGATCTGGATTTTTCGAAGGTCCATGGGGGTTAGAAATTTTTTATTGAGCAGGGGAATGAGGCTCCTTACATATCCGGCATGTATTTCCTGCTGTTCCTGGGTGAGATCAATATAATAATTGTTGACCACTTCTTTGGGAAGATCCTTGAGAACTTCTTCTTTTTTGCGCCGGATCACGATGCTTTTTAATTTGTCCTTGAGCATTTCCAGATTTTTATAGCCGCTAATGGTGTTTTTTTTCTTTCTTGGAATCATGAAATGATCGGCTGCAAATTTCCACAAAGGTGTCAGCATATAGGGATCCAGGAATTGAACAATGGAGTATACATCCTCAAGCTTGTTTTCCAGGGGGGTGCCCGTAAGTACAATGGCATGTTTTTTCGGCAGCCGTTTGACGGCTTCTGCTGTTTTGGTGGAAAAATTTTTAATTCGCTGGGCTTCATCCAGGATGATTATGTCAGGATTGAATCCGGACAATATGGTTACGTCCCGTAAAACTGCTTCATAATTGGTGATTTTGAATAAATTGGGGTCATTCTTATAGGTTGCTTTTCTGTGGAAAGGGCTGCCTTCGATGATGGTGGCTTTTTCATGGGAAAATTTTTCAATTTCCCGCTTCCATTGCTCTTTCAAGGATGCCAGGGTGACCACCAATATACGTGAAAACCCGAAAATTTCCTTTTTCAGTATTCCCAGGGAAATAGCCTGGAGGGTTTTCCCCAGTCCCATTTCATCCCCTATGAGCACCCCTGTTTTCAGCACCCCGAATTTCACACCTTCCTTCTGGTAGGGATATAATTGGATGTTCAGCTCAATTCCAGGAATTTTCTGGCCAGAAAGTTTTTCCAGCTGCAGGTCCTGCAGGCGGTGGTCCACCCGCTTGAGCAGGTTCTGTCTGATTCTTACCCGCTTGTCCCCGTGGAGTTTTGCCATAAGTCCCATTATCGATGCCAGGTCTGATCCAATAAATTCGCCTTTATTATTAAAATATTTTTTCAGTACAGGCTTTAGATCTTTCGTTTCCGAGTCCAGGCGCTGGGAAAATAATTTAGGCGCCCCGGACAATGAATCCCAGTAAATGTCTGTAAAGGGAAAGACTTCCCTGGATACCTGTTTTTTAAATCCTGGTTCTTTTGTAAGGGAGTCAGTCGTAAACTGGATATGTTTGCAAATGCCAAGGCCATTGGTCAGATAATCCGGACAGGAGCAGTGGCCAGCTCCTTTTTCCGGGTCGTGGAGGGTGACGGTGTATTGGCGGCTTTCTTTGTTGATTACCAGATGGTCCCCTTTGTACATATCCCCCCGGACCATGGTGAATTTTTCAGACAAGGCCCTTTTTTTACGGTCTGCCAGGGCCTGGGCCCTGATTTCCGTCCCGGACAGATTGGGGTCCTCTGGATGGGTTTTGTCTTCCATGTCGGAAAATAATTCTTCCTGGATTGTGTTTCTGGCAAGGACATCTCTGACATTGAGGATGGCTGCCACCACATGGCGGCAACCCTGTCCAGGGTAGGGACAATCGCAGTCCATATCAATCTGGTCTTTTTTTACATGGATCTGGGTAGTGTAATTGCCAAAGGTACCGTCAAATTCATAGGTAAATAAGTTTTGGGTTAAATCTTTTTTAGCTAGAAAATAGGACCCGTGCTCATAGGTATTCAAACCCCGGTAAAAGATGAGGGGTGAGTCGGCAATTTTATTTTTGATATGGTCTTTTGATAGGGTCTGCATTCTATTTTCCCTGGAGTTAAGGAATTTGGCCGGTGCGGGCTTCCTTTGTATTTATAATAAATTTGTCTTTTTTATATTTTTTACCGCCTTGGTGTAAACTAATATAGCTTTCCCTGTGAGACAATAGTTTTTTTACCAAAATACAAAGTAGATAAATACAAAGTGACATGGTATGGTTTGCTTTTTTTATTAATCCCATTTGCCCGGGCGATTTGTCAGGGCCAAGACTAGGGCGGGTTAGATTCTATGATTCAATTTTTTTTATTGGGAAGTTTGCTGGGGCTGTCCGCGGGAATTGCTCCCGGACCCCTGTTGGCCCTTGTGATTACAGAAACCCTTGCCCATGATGTGAGATCCGGTATCCGGGTTGCCCTGGCTCCCATGATCAGTGACCTGCCCATAGTTCTTGTGACTCTTTTTATCCTGTCCAAATTGTCTGATTTCCATTCTGTGCTGGGTGTAATTTCCCTTGTGGGTGGAGGCGTGATTTTTAAGATGGGGATTAAGGGGATTTATACTTCCGGTGTGGTTTTGGATAGAGAAAATAAAACCCAGGGATCCCTGTCAAAGGGGGTAATTGTCAATCTCCTGAGCCCCCACCCCTATCTTTTCTGGATCAGTGTGGGTGCACCCACCATGACAAAGGCCATGGCCGTGAATACAGGGTCTGCCATGGCTTTTGTAATAAGTTTTTATTTTTTATTGGTGGGTTCAAAGGTGATACTGGCCTTGGTGGTGGGTCAATCAAAATCATTTTTAAAGGGCCGTGTCTATGTGTATACCATGAAATGTCTGGGGGGTGCGCTCTGCGCTCTGGCACTCATCCTGTTCAAGGATGGCCTGGGGCTGTTGGGGGTTTTATAAAATGGTAAAAATAACCCCGGATGCAGAAGATTCTGACATCCGGGGTAAAGTAAAAAAGCCTAAAGTTCAAATTCCCGGGAGGTAACCGTGTGCTCCATCCTCTGGATCCTCCGGTCAATATTATCAAATTTACGTTTGATCCTCTGGATGGCAGATTCTTTGGAAGTGGTATAGGATTGATAAAATTCCTGGTCTGTTTCGTTTTTAAGGGGAATTACAGGTTCCATCTTCAAGAGCAGGCCGGCAATGATGTACAATACTCCAATGGGCCAGAATCCAGTGAATAAAAACAATAGGAGTACAATTATTCTCAGCCAGAAAACACTGAAATTAAATTGCTCGGCAAGGCCCCGGCAGACTCCCATGAAGATTCCCCTTCTTGAACGATAGACCCCGTTGGTGGATGCGATCACGTCCACCCGGTCCTTGAACCTGCCGTAATGGCTCCTGCATCGGTCAAACCCTGCATATCGTTTTTTTCCGTAATGACGTCTCATTTCTATTATTCCTTTCTTTGCCGTTCAATCAATATGGTTTCAAGGGCTTCTATCCTTTCTTCCATTTTTGAGAGTCCGTTGAAAATATCCTGGATCATTTTGGTTTCGTCAGCATGGATCTGTTTTTCTTTTTTTGAGATGCCTCCGGTTTTGGCCGCCCTGATGATACCTATAATAATTAATCCCAGTGTGATTATAAAAAGGATGGCCCCTCCGATACAGACCCCTACGATTAGTGCGCCATACATCATAAACTAACTCCTCTTTGACGTTTATCCCCTGTCCTGTAAATGGGGTTTATATATGGGTTTATTCCTGATTTATTCATTTGTTGTATCATTATTTTTTGGGAATTGGGAGGATTTTAAGCCCTTGAGCTGACTTTCAATTTCCTCATCAGCGGCCAGGTTTTCAAATTCCTCTTCAAGACTTGTGGCCTTTCCGAAATTGACCAGATCGGCCTCAGCTTCCATGCGCTCGATGTTGTTTTCGATCTCATCAAATTTCTGCATAACCTCTGCACTGTCCACTCGGCGGATTTCCTGCTGGGCCTTTTTTTTCCGTTTTGCCCGGATGTGCCGCTGGACCAGCATGCGCTGTTTTTCCCTGGCGGATTTGAGTTTGGTTTCCAGTTCCTGGATATCGTCCCGGTATTGTTCTACGATCACTTCCAATTCCACAGATTCGTTTTCAACTGCCTCGGTTCTCTGGGTAAACCGCCTTTTTTCCATAAGTGCCTGGCGGGCCAAATCATCTCTGCCTTTGGCCACTGCCAGTTCAGCCTTTTTATCCCAGAAAGATTCCCTGTCCCTTGTGTCCTCCAGGAGCCGTTCCACTTTTTTTTGGCTGGCAATGGTGTTGGCGCAGGAGGATTTGATTTCGATCAAAGTGTCTTCCATTTCCCGGATCATTAGTTTGATAAGCTTTTCAGGGTCTTCTGCCTGGTCCAGCATTGCATTGATGTTTGAGCTTACTATGTCTCTGAAGCGTGTAAAAATTCCCATTCGTTTTCTCCTTGTTTTTGGTTTGTTGGTGCAAGCTGGAAAATAAAAATAGCATGATTCGTGCCAAACAAAGGATAAAATAGAACTTCTTATTATTTCAGTCGGTTGCGAGAACAAATCGTGGATTGACCCATGGATTTTATTATGGTAGTATTTGCCATAATAAGGGTTAATTGGCCATATTATAGTATTTTTATTATTTTTTGAGAGGCAATATGGATTTTTCAAGTCAGGATGACGGGACGGGAAGGTCTGTTTCCATGTCCGGGGCCCTGGGACAGTCAGAAGCATTTATTGAGTTCCAGGAGCAGATTTCCCAGGTGGCACCCATAGACAGGCCCGTGTTGATACTGGGGGAACGGGGAACGGGAAAGGAACTGGCAGCCGCCCGGATTCATTTTTTATCAAAACGATGGCAAAAACCCCTGGTAACCCTTAATTGCGCAGCACTTACCCCTAGCCTGATCGGTTCTGAATTGTTTGGATACGAAAAGGGAGCCTTTACCGGTGCCAGCACAAGGCAGGCCGGCAGGTTTGAACAGGCTGACGACGGCACCCTGTTTCTGGATGAAATCGGCTCCATCCCCATGGAGGTCCAGGAAAAGATTCTCAGGGTTGTGGAATATGGTTCCTTTGAGCGGGTAGGGTCTTCACGACCGGTGCAGGTGGATGTTCGGATTGTGGCTGCGGCCAATGTGGATCTGTCGGCAATGGCCGCCATGGGAAGGTTTAAACAGGACCTGCTGGACCGGCTTTCCTTTGAGGTAATTTATGTGCCGCCCCTGAGGTTTCGTAAAGAGGATATCCTTTTGCTGGCCAATCATTTTGCCGGGAGGATGGCCTTTGAGCTGGGGTGGGAGGAAATACCCCAGCTGACAGACCAGGCCGAAAAATCCCTTGGGGACTATCTCTGGCCCGGCAATATCCGCGAATTAAAAAATGTCATTGAAAGGGCCGTGTATAAGTCCGGCTCCCACATAATTGAAGATATCTCCTTTGATCCCTTTCAATCTACCTATGGGGAAGGGCTTTTGCCCTCTGTTTCCCCCTCGGGTACAGATTTTCCTGTGTCAAGGGAGAACAATGACAATGCTGCCGGAAGTACAGGTCCATCCAGGGGTTTGTCTGGAAAGGGGCAGGAGGATATTCTGGAAGATCTGTTTGAAAAACCGCTCAAGGAATCAATTCAAGCTCTTGAACGCTATCGGCTTGATTCTGCCATGGAGTCCAGCCGGTTTAATCAGAAAAAAGCCGCAGTCAAACTGGGGTTAAGCTATGACCAGTTCAGGGGGTTGAAGAAAAAGTATGACCCGGATATATGGGGATAGATTTGTTTACAGGCGTTTGCTTATAATGGGGTAAGAGATTTTCTGCAAGGGCTGCAATGAATTAAAATCAATGGCTGGGTTGAATTTTTTTAATAACCATGGAGGCATTTCCAGTTCATTGATACACAATGACCATATGGTGTCTCCATTTTTGATTTCATAGATTTCCACACTGCCAATGAAAAAAGATTCAAAAAAATCTTCTTCTATTTCCTTGTGGTGTTCATATCTGAGTTCTTCAAATCGTTCTGGTTTTGTTGTTTTCAGGGGAATAATAATTTTCTGGTCAATGGAAATTGATTTGCCATAGGGAAAATTGTTCAGAGTACGGATTTTCTGGGTCGGAATTTGAAGCCAGTCTGCATAATGACCCAGGGTTTCTTCAGAAGCCACCCTGATAATCCCCACCAGATTTTTATTTTTTATATAGGTTTTTTGGATTTTTAAATTACTGGTAACAATTTCAAGATTTATATCTGGTTCTTCCAAGATGGGAATTGCCCTGGTTTGGGTTCCACCGGGTAAAGGTTTTGCAACGGCTGTCCCTGGGGGAACAGTATTTTCCAGAGGCGGGATTTTAGGAGGCTGGGGTTCAGATTGTGGAGATTCCCCTGGCTGGGTTTTCAGGGGTTGGGTTTTCAGGGGTTGAGTTTTCAGTTGTTGGATTTTCGGTTGTTGGATTTTCAGGGGCATGGGTGCTGATGATTCAGGTATTGTTTGTTTTTTCGGAGTTCTAATTTCATCCTGGACCGGAATTCTCAGGTTCTGGCCAATATAGACGGTTGCTCGACGGCTCAGCCCGTTTGCCAGGATGAGATCCTTCAGGGGAACGGAGTGGATTCTGGCAATAGCCCCTGCAGTATCCCCTTTTTGGACTCGGTGGAATTTACTGGGTTTTTGTTTTTTTTTGGATAATCCCGCTGCGATACGGGTGATGGTATCATGGGTAATGGTGTCGGGCAATCGCAGCTCAAACCCTTTTGGGATGTATTTTCGGCCATCAAATACCGGTTTTCTCAAGGCTGGATTCAGGGTTTTTATTGTCTGGATATCCAGGTTAAGGCTCTGGGCCAGCGCCTTGGCCGGCAAATATCCTTTGGTGGTGAATGGAGTGAATGGAATCGGTTTTTGAAAGACAAGATTCCCAAAATATTTTTTATAGTTTTTAGCCACGTAGCGGGCCGCCAGAAACTCGGAATAAAAATTTCTTGAGGCAAATTTGAAAGATCGTCCCTGGAATGTGTTAAAGATGTTTTCATACCCGCCTTTTTGCTTCTTAGCCCGTACCATTCCGTTTAGACCATGGTTATAGGCTGTGATGGCAAGGGGCCATTCTCTCAGCTTTGTATAATTTCTTTTTAAAAGAAGGGCCGCCGACTGGGTTGAAATAAAAGGATCCCTGCGCTGGTCAACTACATACCCTATTTTCATGTAACGCTTTCCAGTACCCCGGGTAAACTGCCAGATTCCTGCGGCTCCGAATTTTGAATAGGCTGTGAAGTCAAAGGAGGATTCCACACAGGGCAGATAAACCAGGTCAATGGGGAGACCATGGGAGTTAAAAATTTCTTTGAATTTTTCTATCACTGCGCCTGAGCGGATCAGACCCTCCTTAAACTGCCCTGCCAGACCGGTCTGGATTCTTAGTTCACGGACAGCTTGTTTAAAGTGTTCAGGACCGGCTTTGCTGGGAAATAATCCTGCCATTTTTTTTTCTTTCTGGCTCCTGGGTAATTTGCCAGAAGCAAGGTTCAACAGGATTTTTTTATGGGCTTCCAGGGCAGCTTTTTTCTTTTTTTTATTGTTTTTTTCTGCAGTTCTGGTCCTGGCAGTGTCCAGGCTGATTACTCCATAAATTCGATCCAGATTCCGGGCATCATGGATGACGCCCTGGGATCGGGTATACCGGGTAAACATATCTGTCCAGAATGCCACATTGGGTTTAATGGAATCATGGACAGGAAAATTTTCAACCATTGGTTTTTCGGTTTCCGGGGTTGCTGCAATGACCAGGGAACCGGTTATCAGGAAAATTCCAACAGCCAGGCAGATAATTTTTCCTGCACCAGATAATTTCCCCGAAAAGATTCCCATATTTTCTCCCAATTATTGTTATTCAGATCCGTGAAATATGCGAATCAGGTTTATATATTGCAATTGTAAATTTCTGTAAATTTTTGTGAAGGTCATTAAATTTTATTCATTTTCCAGGACCTTGCCTATACTTTGATTTCTGCCCTCTTCCTTTGCTTGATACAATGCTTTATCTGCAAGTGCAACAAGACTTTCGGCAGAATACTTATGTCCCTGAGAGTTGGTGCTATAGCCAAGACTCAGTGTCAGATATTTGTTTGTAATAGAGTTTTTATGTTCAATTTTAAGATTTTTTACCGAAGTTCTAATTCGTTCAGCAATCAATCCTGCACCTTCCTGGTCTGTATCCGGCAGGATGACTGCAAACTCTTCACCGCCATATCGAGCTGCCAGATCACTGGAACGGCTGGCACAGTCATGAATGGCGCGGGCAACCTTTTGAAGGCACTCATCCCCGGCCTGGTGTCCATAGGTGTCATTATAATATTTAAAAAAATCTATATCACAGATAATAACAGAAAATTGACCTTTTCCCCTGCAATGCCTTTTCCATTCAGAGTTAAGGTATTCATCAAATTTTCGGCGATTGGGTATTTGGGTCAGACCATCCATTACAGAAAGGATTTTAAGCTTTTTATTGGCTTTTTTTAATGCCTCTTCTGCCCGGATCGTTTCACTGATATTAATTGAAAATCCATCAAATCCGTCCATTCGGTCCAATTCATTGTAGGTGGCTTTTGCAAAGCACAATGCCCAGATATAAGAATTGTTCTTTCGTCTCAACCTGCATCTGAACTTGCTTACCTGACCGGCTTCTGAAAGGGCGGATGTGAATTCCCTGGCTTTTTCTTGATCAAAAAACACCTGGGCTGGAAAATCTTTAATAAAATTCAAAACAGTATCTGATGATTCATACCCTAGCATCCAGGCATACTCGGAGTTTGCCATGGTTATTTTGTTATCTTTTTGGACATGATAAATGCCAATGGGTGCGAATCCGTAAAGTTCCTCAATCCATTGTTTCTGCTGTTTTAAAAGAAGAGAGTCTTTTACCCTGCTGGAAATATCTTTTGCCAGCAGGGCCATACCCAGTTTTTCAGCTTTTAAATTAGTAATGGGGGAACAATAAATTTCACACTGGATTTTTTGTCCGTGATTGTTGATATAGGAAACAGAATGCACTTCGGTTTGTCTGCATTGGGTTAGTTTTTCTATAGTGACTGGAATCAGAGTATATAAAAATTGCCCCACGACATCATTTTCTGAATATCCAAACAGATCTTTTGCACGGGGGTTCCATGAAATTACCTGGAAATCGATGTTGGTTTCAATATAGGCCATGCCTGAATAACCGATTAAATTTCCAAGAGCCAGTGCTCGGTCAAAGAGTTTTATATCCATGGCAGCAATTGTATTGAAATTTGTTTTTTTAAACAAGGGGAATTCATTGGGCTTTTAATAGAGGGCTTTAATTCCCCTTTTTGAATCTATCATGCCTGCATATTTTTAAAGGATAGATCTAACAGCAGAAGTCTTTTTGTTATTTTTTAAAAGAGGTTCCCAAAGCCCAGCATGCCGGAGGTAAGAATGTAGGTACCAAATCCAATGAGAAGGAATCCGCTTACCATGCGCACTGCCATTGGATGGCTGTTCACCAACCTTATTTTCTGGCGGAATGACTGGGAGGCATACCCTGCCACCAGCATGGGGATTGCAAATCCCAAAGAATAGAAACTCAGGAGAATAAGCCCGGATGAAAGCTTCCCCTGGGTTGCCACCAGGGCCAGAACGCCTGACAGCATGGGGCCCACACAGGGTATCCACACAAGACCGAGGGTAAGGCCCAGAATGATGCCGGACCAGCGTCCTTTGCTCTGGGTTTGAAACCTGTAAAAGAAAGTGATTTTTTTGAACAGATTAATTCCCAAAAGCATGAACAGGCCAAAGGCAATGACAAGTACTCCGGCAATTTTCTCAACAATCGGCATTATGCCGGCAATGGCCCCGCCAAAAATCGAGGTTATGGCCCCCATTGCTATAAAACTCATGCTTAAGCCCAGAACAATGAGCAAGGGTCGGTGTTTGTGGTCTTCATTCGTTCCTGTGACAATAATGGGAACAACGGGGAGGACGCATGGGGATGCTATGCTGGCAAATCCTGCCACCATACTCATAAAAATGGAGGCAAATGTGATATCTGCTGGTGTCATTTTTTCAGGGCCTTTAGTTAGTATTGGCGGATTGAATTAGAGAACGAACAGCGTCTGCTTTTTTTACGCCGGGAGGCATACGCTTGATTTCCTTGCCGGCGGAGTCAGCCAGAAGAATAGTGGGCAGGGCTCGTATGCCATAATGGGAAAACAGGTTTCTATGGTCGGGTACCGTGGTTTGAATATACCGGACCCTTACTTTTTTATTAAGTTCATCTTCCATGTCCATGAGAATATTGTTCTGCATTATGCATGGCCCACCATTGGGATCAAGGAAAAATAACAGGTTAAGTTCCGGCATTTCAGATGCAATGGCTGAACTTGATTGAGAAGTAGTGGCTTGGAGGATGTTAGCGCCTGATTGAGATGAATCTGCGGTCTGTTGTTCGGATGAACAACCCATCATGAGCCCCAGGGTAAGCATTGTCATAAAATTTTTTTTTACCATTACTATCCTTCTACCTATTTAGATATTTCCAACTCAAGATTGGTTATACTGAGTTGAGCATTTGTAAGATCGTTTTCATTTCTGTACAAATTTTCAAGGAAAAATATAAGATATCGCCAAAGGTTGTCAAGAAAATAATTGAATCATAATATTTTTTTATAGTCTCTTTTCTTTTTTGGTCAGATAAAATAAAACAGGCAGATATAACGTCAAAATTTATCATAACAAGTCAAAATTTATCATACAAATGGATTAAAATCAGGGAGAGGTACAACATTATGGATAAAGGTATGGATCAAGATGAAGGTCGGTATAAAAGAAATTATCCCATTTCCTGGGACCAGCTTCACAGGGATGCCAAGGCATTGTCATGGCGGCTCCATGACCTGAAAACCACATGGAAAAGCATTGTTGCTGTTACCCGGGGAGGATTGGTTCCTGCTGCCATCATTGCAAGGGAACTTGGGATTCACCACATTGATACGGTTTGTATCAAAAGTTATGACTGGAAGAACCAGGGGGAACCCATTATTCTTAAGAACATAGAAGGGGATGGCGAGGGCCTGCTTATTATTGATGACCTGGTGGATACAGGTTCCACAGCAAGGGTCGTCAGAAATATGCTTCCAAAAGCCTATTTTGCAGCGGTGTATGCAAAGCCTGAGGGTAAACCATTGGTGGATGTCCATGTGACAGAGGTAGGCCAGGATACCTGGATTCTGTTTCCCTGGGATTCTGAATCCCGATTTGTTGAACCCATTGCAGGCAATTGATTCATAATTCTTTCCCAGAGCCAGCTTGAAAAATCCCCGGAGATATTTCCCCGGGGATGAATAAATCTATTTTTTATCAATAATGTTTTTATGGGCCATGAGACGGATGGCATTGATCCTGATAAAGCCTTCGGCATCTTCCTGGTTGTAGCCGCCTTCAATATCCATTGAGGAAAGATCCTGGTTATACAATGAGGAAGGACTTGTTCTGGCAATGGGATAGGCCACACCCTTGTAAAGCTTCAAGGTTACTTCACCGTCAATGACTTCCTGGCTTTTGTCCATGGCTGCCATGAGAAATTCCATTTCCGGGCTGAACCAGAAACCATTGTAGACCAGTTCGGCATACTTGGCTGCCAGCATATCCCTAAGCCGCATGACTTCCCTGTCCATGGCAATGCCCTCAATATCCATGTGCGCTTCATGGAGGATGGCGCCGCCAGGTGTTTCATAAATCCCCCGGGACTTGATGCCCACGAATCGGTTTTCAACCATGTCCAGACGTCCGATGCCGTTTTCCCGTCCCAGCTGGTTCAGGTATTCAAACAACTCCAAAGGATCGGTTTTTTCTGTATTGTCCTCCAGGTTGGTTACTTTTATGGGAATACCGTCCTTGAACTGGACAATGATACGAGTGGCTTTGTCCGGGGCGTCTTCCGGTGACAGGGTGTGGGAATAAATGCTTTCATCGCAAATATGGCCCGGGTCTTCCAGGATACCTGCTTCATGGGAAATATGCAGCAGGTTGTCATCTTCGCTATAGGGTTTGGAGGCTGTCTGCTTGGTTGGAATCCCGTGTTTTTCCGCATAGGCCAGCAGATCACTCCGGCCTTTGAAGGTGTTCAGGAAATCAGGGTTTTTCCAGGGTGCTATTACCTTGATCTGGGGATTTAATGCATAATATGAAAGTTCAAACCGTACCTGGTCATTCCCTTTTCCCGTGGCCCCATGGGAAACAAACTGGGCCCCTACCTCTTTGGCGATTGCGATCTGCTTTTTGGCAATAATGGGCCGGGCAATGGCAGTACCCAGGAGGTACCGGCCTTCATAGACTGTATTGGCCTTGTAAACCGGAAAAATATAATCAGTGACAAACTCTTTTTTCATGTCCTCGATAAATACCTTTGATGCCCCGATCTGCAACGCTTTTTTTTCTGCAGCATCAAAATCTTCCTGCTGGCCGATATTGGCCATGTATGCAAATACTTCATAGCCCTGTTCCAATAACCATTTCAAGATAACCGATGTATCCAGTCCGCCTGAATAGGCCAGAACCACTTTTCCCTTTGACATAATATCTCCTTGTGTGTGCAGCTATATTTATTTTTGTATTTTTAATTTAATACCCTGGCTATTAATGCAGAAAAATCTTGAAATAGTCAAGGGGTCCTGTCTTCATACCTATAGGTTCTTTCCCTCACTATGCCTGCGGGTATTCGTGAAAGTTTCTTTTTCAGGATCAATCGGTTTAAATAGGTAAAGGGGGCTTTGGATACCCTGGCCTTTCCTTTCAGGGTTTTTTCAGGGCCGAACATGAGATCCAGAACATGGAAGGTATCACAATCCCTGGACAGATAATTGACACAGCCCGTGCAATAGGTCAGGACTTTTTTGCCCTGGGATTCTTTGTTTCGTTTTCTGGACCAGTTTTTTGCAAGATCCGGATTAACACAGCCAACAGTCCCTCCTTCTCCGCAGCAAAAGGTTTTTTCTCTTGAATGGTGAGTATCTTCAATGTCCAGTCCCTGGGTTTTTGCCAGGGATCTTACAGCAATATGGATCTGGGACTCAAACCTTGTGGGGCAGGGATCATGGATGGTGATACCCTCAGGAAGTGATGCTTTCCTGGGAAGTGATGCTTTCCTGGGAAGTGATGCTTTCCTGGGAAGATCCTCTTTAGCCATTATTTCATACAGGGTTATGATTGTAAATTTTTTACCATAGGTAGTAAAGGTTTTATGGCAGTTGGGGCAGGCCGTCACAATAGTCCTGATCCCATTGTCCAGCAGAAAAGTTTCCATTTCCGAGAACATGGCCTCAAAAAAGTCCTGTCTGCCAAGATCATGGGAGGGTTTGGTGCAGCAGTCCAGTACAATGCCGATATTATCAATCCTGGTTTTAAGATATTCAAAGGCCTTCAGAGTATTGCCGGGCCGGGTACCGGGAAGGGTGCATCCAGGGAAAAAAATAGTATCACAATTATGGGGAAGGCTGTAAAAGGAGAATCTTTTTGAGAACCCTTTTTTTTCATAATCTAAGATCTTTTTATACGAATCAAGCTGTTTTTTCTTCTGTTTAACTGCCTCCTGCCTGAATTTCAGGAACATGGCAGAAGGGTCCAGGCCCTGGGGGCATACTGCCGTACAAAGTCCGCAGAGGCTGCATTCAAATGCCATTTCAAAACAGGCTTCTGGATCTTTTTTATACAATGCAGCTATTTTGTCTGGAGTGCCGTATTTGGACAAAAAAGCACATTCTCTGGCACAGGCTCCCAGTCCATTGCATTGATCGGCAATGGAGTCATTTTCCATGGGAAGGGTGACATAGTCTGTGGCAGAACCTGAATCTTTGAACATGAAGATCTCCTGATTATTAATTCGCAAAGGAGTGTGTAAATGAGTTTGTCCTTGAAGTCAAGGTGATAGTTTTGATAAATAAGGGTTTTGGAAGGAGAATTTTTCTAAGAAAAACCACAACGATTAAATTATTGCACTAAACCTTGTTGTGAAAAAGTATTTCATGGCTGAAGATTGAAAAAGGTGATTGTCAATTTAGCACAATAGGAATCTCTGCAGTTTTATCAGGATGCAAAGGAGAATTACATGGAAAAGAGAATGCATTATGGATGGATTGTAATTTTCATGGGATTGTTGACAACTGTTGCTGCCCATGGATTTGGACGAATGGCCTACACAATCTTACTACCGGCCATGAAGGACGGTCTTAATTTCGATTATACACAATTGGGGCTTTTGGGGACGGGAAATTTTATCGGTTACCTGTCCATGGCCATAATAGGCGGATTCCTGGCAGCCAAATTTGGCACAAGAGCAGTGATTGCCTTTGCCTTGATGCTCATGGGTGTCACCATGATATTGACAGGCCTGGCCAAATCCTTTGGTTTTGCCTTTGCCATGCGCTTGTTAACGGGCCTGGGAAATGGCGCTGCTTTTGTACCTGCCATGGCTCTGGGCTCGGCGTGGTTTTCTATTAAAAAGCGTGGGTTTGCCACCGGGATTGTTTCTGGCGGCATTGGGTTGGGCACGTTTTTATCAGGGATAATCGTTCCCTTTATTTTGACCTCATATGGAACCAATGGCTGGCGATATTCGTGGTACATTCTGGGAACCTGTGTTTTACTGGTAGCTATAATTGTGTTTTTATTTTTACGTAACCAGCCCGGGGAAAAAGGATTACTCCCGGTGGGACAGGAAGAAAAAGAAGAGATTCAAATGCCATCGGTAAATAATAAAGTCTCTTCTCTGGATTGGACCAAAATTTACAGGATGAAGGCACTTTGGTACCTGGGGATTGTTTATTTTTTTTATGGCCTGTCCTATATCATTTATATGGTTTTTTTTGCTGCCTACCTGGTTAAGGAGATGGGCTTAACAGAGGCTTGGGCAGGTGGGTTGTGGGCCACAGTTGGAGGATTAAGCATTTTTTGCGGTGTGATCTGGGGCAGCATATCAGACCGGATCGGGCGTGGTAAAGGTGCGGCACTAGCTTATTTTGTGCTTGGAATTTCATATATCGTCTATGCTGTATTCAAGTTTGAGTTTGGTTTTTACTTGTCCGCTGTCCTTTTTGGCTTAACCGCGTGGAGCATCCCAACCATTATGGCAGCCACAGCCGGAGATCTTGTGGGTCCCAGGCTGGCTCCGGCCGGACTGGGGTTTATCACCCTTTTCTTTGGAATCGGCCAATCCATAGGGCCGGCCCTGGGAGGATATCTTGCGGATGTGAGTCAATCTTTTACACTTCCGTTTCTTGTGGCCGGAGGAATATCTTTTGTGGGCATGGTTTTTTCATTTTATATAAAAAAACCGACTCAAAAATTTTAATCTAAAAAATTTACTGTATGGGAAGATCCTATGGATGATAAAACCCGTTTTCAGGTGATCAATGATCACATTCAAAAAGATGCGTTTGCCAATTATCTTGGGGCAAAAGTGGAAATTATTAAACCCGGACACAGCCGAGTATCCCTTGTTGTGAAAGATCATATGATCAATTTTCACGGCACCGCCCATGGGGGTATCCTTTTTTCCATCAGTGACATTGCATTTGCAGCCGCATGCAATTCCCACGGAAAAATTTCAGTTGCCCTTAATGTGAGCATCTGTTTTTTAAAACCCGCCTATCTGGGAGATCACCTGGTTGCAGAGGCAGAAGAGGAACATAATGGCAGGCAAACATCATTGTATAATATTAAAATTTATAATAAAACCACCGGAGAACTGGTAGCAAAAAGTCAGGATCAGGCATTTAGAAAGAAGGAGTGGTTTGTACCCCGATAATTGTTTGTTCCCTGGAACCCAGTCAGCTGGCAAAGGGAAGCAGTTATAATCAGGAATTAAAAGGAAGCACCCGGGAAGATGACCCATGATGATTACGGAAGAATAAAAATTTTTTTTGATGGGTATACCCGGGATTTTATTTCCCGGGCCGAGGATTCCCACCCCTATGTGCTGAAAAGAGAGCATACGCTTCGGGTGGTTGAAAATATGGTATTTCTGGGGAAAAGTCTGGGCCTTTCCAGTCAGGAAATGGGAATAGCAAAGACAGCCGCTCTGCTCCATGATATTGGACGCTTCATCCAGTATGAGCGCTACGCAACCTTTTCTGATCCCGCTTCTGAAAATCATGCTGTCCTGGGTGTACAGGTTATCCAGGAACAGGATCTTATGGCATCCTACCCGAATATTGAGAAAACCCGCATCATAAAGGCTATTAGCATGCACAATACCCGTTACCTGCATAGGAAAATGGATACAGAGACCCTGGTGTTGACACGGCTTTTGCGGGATGCGGATAAACTGGATATTTTTGGTGTGATGACAAAAAAATATCTTGGGACAGACCCGGAGGAAAACTCCTATATCACCCTGAATCTAAAGGATGACGGTCTGATTTCAGAAGACCTCATGACGGATATCCTGAAAAAAGAATCCATTGACAACAGAAAGGTAAAGTCCTTGAATGACTTGAAGCTGCTGCATATCAGCTGGGTGTTTGATTTGAATTTCAGGGAGGCAGTCAAAAGAGTGGATGAGCTTGAATTTATTCCTTTGATAGTATCCACCATGCCGGATTCAAAGCCCCTGGCCTCTTTGCTTGATTTTGTGAAGACTTATATGAAGGATAATCCAAGGAAGAAAAAATGATATTTTTAGAAAAACCCTATGTGTCGAACTTTTTCAAAGAAACCATTACAGCCAATTCATATCCAATCGTCAATACAGAGACAGCAAGGGAATTTGGATTTGGAGATTACCCGTATTTAATGGATCAGGAGGATGTGGTGGAGGCGTTTAAAAGCGGGGCAGAACCTGTTTTGTACACCACTTCGGAGAATGCCATTGGCTGGATTGCAGAGAATCTGGCGTTTACAGGCCTTCCCCAAAAAATAGATCTGTTCAAGGACAAGGTGAAATTCAGGCAGATGATCAAGGAATTATTTCCTGATTTTTATTTTAAGGGCCTTTCCCGGGACAAACTTGCGGAATTTTCTCTGGACGGAGTTCCCCTGCCTTTTATCATCAAACCCAGTATCGGTTTTTTCAGCATGGGAGTGTACAAGGTTTCAGATCCCGGGGAATGGGGAAAAATTCTTGCATCCATTGATCAGGATATGGAATCCCAAAAGGGCTTGTATCCGGAAGAGGTGCTGGACACCAGCCAGTTTATTCTGGAGCAATGCATTGAAGGGCAGGAATTTGCTGTGGATGCCTATTTTAATGCAGCCGGAGAACCTGTGGTTTTAAATATCCTGGAGCATGTATTTTCTTCGGCAGAAGATGTGTCAGACCGAATATACATGACGTCCAGAGATATTATCAAAGAGAATCTGGAAGATTTTATGATTTTTTTAAAAGACCTGGGCCGGGTGTCAGGGGTAAGGAATTTTCCGGTCCATGTGGAGCTTCGAAAAGATGGGGCCGGAAATATCATCCCCATTGAAGCCAACCCCATGCGGTTTGGAGGCTGGTGCACCACAGGAGACATAGGCTTTCTGGCCCATGGGTTTAATCCCTATGAATACTATTTTCAGCAAAAAAAACCGGATTGGGAAAAGATAATCTCATCCAGCCCAGGGGATCTTTTCAGTATCATTGTTCTGGATAATTCCACGGGCCTTACAGGAGATCAAATTGCAGATTTTGATTATAAAAGGGTTTTGGCTGGTTTTGAAAATCCTTTAGACCTCAGGAAAATAGATTATAACGAGTATCCAGTATTTGGATTTGTCTTTGCCCGGACAAAAAAAGAAAATTTCTCAGAGTTGGACAAGATCCTCAGGTCAAATTTACGGGAGTTTGTAACACCTAAAGGGTAAATCCCCGGGTAAGGGGTCTAAAGAAGAGGACCATGGTCCAAATATCAGATCCAAATATCAGATCCAAATATCAGATCCAAATATTAGGTCCAGGTATCAAGGTCCAGGTATCAGTTGTCAGGTAAAAATCGTTAAACATGCCCCGGTTACAGCCAGGCATATGGCAAGGATTTTGTTTGTGGTGATTTTTTCCTTGAGAAATACGGCTGCCAGAATAAAGATAAAAATGCTGGACATCTGGTTCAGGATGGCTGCCTGGGATGCAGTGGTATACTTCATGCCAGCCACCCACAGGATAAGAGCAACAAAATTACCGCAAACAGAAGCGGGCAATGCCGTGATCCAGGCCCGGGAAAATTTGAGTTCCCTGAAATACTGCCTGCGTCTGGGGTGGCAAAGTGCAATGACAAACAGGGAAATACACCCGGCGGTTACCCGGACATAGGTTGCCCAGAATACATTGGACTGCTCCAGCACCTCCTTTATAATGACAATACCCAGAGCTAAAAAGACCATGGCCAGGATTCCTGAAATGATTCCCAAAATAGTATTTCTGGAAATTTTATTTTTTTTTGCCATCTCTTTTTTGGTGACAGACCCCACAAAGACAGCTGACAAAACCAAAAGGCTGCCAATGATTCCTCCGGTTCCCAATTTTTCATCCAGGAGAATAAAAGAAAAAAACAGGACACTGGGCAGGTAGAGGCACTCCACAATGGCCACAAGCCCAGCGCCCAGCTTGTTAAGGGCTGTAAAAAAGAAAATATCGGCAAGGGTAATCCCTACGAATCCGGATAATGCCAGCAAAAGCCAGCTGTTCAGGGGGAATTCCGGGAAAAATGGAATATGTAAAATCAGCATTGTAAGGGTCACCAGTACCAGGGCCACAATGCTTTTATAAATATTTAATGAAATCGGGGAAAAGTTATCCCCGCTTTTTGCAAATAAAATCACGCCGCAAGCCCAGAAAAATGCAGAACTAAGTGCAAATACAGATCCCACTATATGTCTATCCTTTACAGAAAAATTTAAAAATAAAATTGTCCCTTTAGATGGGGGACTCCCTTTGATTCGTCCCTCAGCTCAAAATTGATTTGATTTTCATGGGTCTTGTTTTTATCTGTTGGGGGTTTACTATCCTGGGTTTTACTGGTCTGGGTTTTACTGGTTTCGGGTTTTTGCTTTTCATAGCCCAGGGTAATGGTTGCCGGCATGAATATGGGAAGCTTGAATTCAGCATTTACACCCCGGGGGTATTGGGATTCACAGTCACTTTCCAGACTCGCAATAACCCGGGCAAGGCTCCACATGCCATGGGCAATGGGTTGTTTGAATCCAAAGATCCTGGCAGTAAGCCAATGGAGGTGGTGGGGGTTATAATCATTGGAAACCCCTGCATATTGGCGGCCCATATCCCGGGGAACAAAGATTGTCTCCAATATTGTAAGAAAGGTCTCTTTTTCCTTAGATATTTTCTTCTTTGATCTCTTGATTTTGCTCCGGGTAAAAAAGCTTGAAATTCCTTTCCAAATTGTTTTTTTGTCTGATATAACCTCCAGAAGAAATTGACTGGTGATTCCTTTTTGGGTTTTTGTCACCCCATGGAGACTGCAGGACAGTACCAGGGTTTCATCTGTTGTTATCGGCCTTTTCTGCTCAAATGACTGGCCGATATGAATCAGGCCCATGGGATTGATGGGAAAATAAGGGGTAGTGACAAATTTACCAAGAAGTCCAATAAACAGGGTCTGAAAATAGCTGATGGGGATGGTGTTCCCAGGGTTGGTAAATCCGCAGACACGCTTGTATTTTTGTATTTTTTCTGTATCCAGGGTCAGGTTGTTTAAAACCATCCGGGCCCTGGAAAGATTGATATCATCGGCAAGGGTGGACGGTCGTTTCAGGGATAATAAAGCCATTTTTAAAAACAGCGTTTTTATGGAGGGATATTTTTTTATTTCCACAGATATCTCAGGACCTGTCAATTCCAAGTGAACTGGGTTTTCAGCAATATCCATGCAATAGTATCCTTATTGTTTATTATAAAGGTAGCCACTTTATCCCCGTTCCCATGGGAAGTCAATATGCTGGGATTGAAACTTGCTGTAAATAAAGGAAATCATTAGTTTTTTTTATATGGCAGTTGATTTTTATTGACCAAGTATAATCAAGGGTATATGAGCAAAGGCGAAATATAAAATTTTTAACCCGTATTTGAGTAAGACATTGTAACCAGGCAGGTAAAAATGTTATTTTGTTGAGCATATAAAATAGAACAGCAGATCATGGCAGTATTTGCCATATGATGTGGTCCAAACCAATTTTTTAAAAATTGACTTGCAAAATTAGGAGATCCAATGGAAAAACAATCTGAAACTCACCTCCCTGTCTCAGCAGGGGCTTTTATCATTACGAAAGCCCAGAGCGTGAAACTCAACCCCAGTGTTTTATACGAAGCCGTGATTGATCTATCTTCTGAAGGATTGATTACAGCCAATTGTATTAATATGGCTGCTGGTATCCTTCTCAACGATCTTGGTCTGCCGGATTATTTTTTTGAGACCATTACCAAGGATTCCCTGAAATATATTCTGGCCTCCATTGCCAAGAGTATTAAGCTTCAGGACAACAAGGTTGTGCTCAATTCCTGGGTGGCGGATATTGATTTTGACCTGACCCAGGGCAGCAATATCCAGAGAGTCAGGATTGCCACCCGGGAAACCCGTGACAGCATGGAAAAAGTACTGGATACCCAGCTTGCAGGCCACCGCCGTGACTATTATTATAACCCTGAAAGTGAATACTATACCTATGTATTCCGGCCTGAGACTGTTACGGATTTCAAGGAGACAGACTTTAAAGATTCCAGGTTTTTGTTTGCCTCGAACCAGGATTATACCACCACCCCCCGTCTGACCCGGAACAGGTATGAAAAATTTTTAGGAAGTGTGTCCACAGCCGTTGTTCCCCTTATCGAGGTGTTCAATCTTTCTGATATCGGGGAAATACGCTTCATGTTCAACTCAGATTTCGAACGGCCCCAGCTGCCGGTATTGAGAAAGCTTTTTTCCGATCACGGACTTGTGATTACCCGGGCCTATTGGGAACCGTATTTTGCCCAATCCGGACTGGCCTCATCCATTTGTTCCCTCTATGTCCAGGGGGAATTGTCCAGAAAATTGGAAACCGCCCTTGTGGATGATTTGAGATCCTATTTAAGTTTTCCCGTCACTAGGATAACAAAGCTATATGTGGAAGGGAGACTAAGTTTTCCTGAGATGCTTTTTGCCGGGAATGCAGTTGATTTTGTCCATATGTTTATATTCAGGGAAAGGGGAAACCAGACAGACAGGGATATCATGGACAGCCTGGACTCTGCCGATCACAGGGAAGCTTTTTCAGAACGGATACATGAATCCAATAAATTTACCTATACAGCACGGATGATCATGGATTCAGCCTGTGCCAATCCAGATCTCTTTTCCTTTTTGTATGAATTGTTTGAACGGAAATTTAATCCAGCCACTCCCATGGATCTGACCCCGGAGGAACTGGAGAAGAAAAAAACTGATTTTCACCGGATGCTCTCAATTCGATTCATGGATTTACCCCTGGGAAAAGATATTTTTTCCTTTATGTTTAAATTTATTCCAGCCACTTTAAAAACCAATTTCTACAAGTCGGAAAAAAGATCTTTTTCATTCAGGATGGACAATAGAATCCTTGATCCCCTGGTATTCAAGCAGTTTGTATTTGGAATTTTCTTTGTGAACGGTCATTATGCCTGCGGCACCCATTTGAGAGCCGATGATATTGCCAGGGGAGGGCTGCGCTTGCTCCGGGTCTCTGCTGCCAACCATGCAGTGGAGCTGGACAATGCAGTGCTGCTAAATTATGCGCTGGGACCCAAGGCCCAGAGGCTCAAGCACAAAGATATCTGCGAGAGCGGTTCCAAGGGAGTGGTGGTGCCCCATGCCATTTATGCCGGATACAGCATGGATGCACTCTATGACTACACCGAAGGCATCATGGACCTCATGCTTCCGGATAATACGATTGTAGATCATTATGGAAAACCCGAGATGGTTTTTTTCGGGCCGGACGAGGGAACCGCTCCTTTAATGGATGCCGTGTCTTTCCGGGCAAAAGAAAGGGGATATCCCTATTGGCGGACCATTACCACAGGCAAGAGTTTTGGCATTCCCCATGATGCCTATGGAATTTTAAAGAATGGGGACCTGTTTGGCCTGATTCACCATGGGGATGAAAAAACAGAACTTCAGATCAATGGGGAAACAAGGACTGTGACCGATGATATGGATGAGATTTATAAACATATTGGCGGGAAAATTGAGACAAGCGGTATGACCACCACCAGTGTAATGGGTGCTTTCAGGACCTTGATCAGCCATTATGACTGCAAAGAAAAAGATTTGAACCTGATGATGACCGGTGGACCTGACGGCGATCTTGGCTGCAATGAGATCCAGTGTTACAGGGGGAAAATCTGTTTGATCATAGATGGGGGCTCAATTCTTTTTGATCCCGATGGCCTGGACAAAAAGGAATTGATGAAAATCGCATTTATGCGCCATTCTTCTCCCCGGGTGAACTCTCTGGGATATCCCAAGGAAAAACTGGGCAAAGAAGGTTTCCAGGTGCTGCTCAAGGGTAAGAATATAAGTCTTCCCGACGGCAGTTTAGTGGAGGACGGAGCTGTATTCCATCGAAATTTTCTTACGGATCCGGAGAATCGCAAATATATTGAAAAGGCTGATATCAAAGCCTTTATCCCCTGTGGCGGGTTCAAGGACACCATAAACCACGGAAATGTCAGACAGTTTGCCGACCTTTTCAAAGAGCTGCGCTTTATTGTGGAGGGTGCCAATGTCTTTTTTGATGATACCTCCCGCCGGTATATTGCTGCATCAACCGATATCCGCCAGATCAAAGATACCACTGCCAACAAGGGCGGGGTTTTCTCCTCTGCAGTGGCTGAGGTGCTTACTGCATTTTTATTTGAAAATGAGTATGAAAAGCATCTTCTGGAAGATCTTGGCACCCGGTGGGCCTTGATTCGGGACATCATGACCCTGGTCAATACCTATGCTGAGGCTGAAACAAGTATGCTCATTCGGATTTATGAAAAAGATCCTTCTCTTCCCTTGTTTGTGCTTTCCGAAAAAACAAGCGAGCAGATTTTTTCATTCCAGAAAATGGTTGGGGAAAATATTCAGACTGTGCTGGAGGATGGGGAGCTGTTGTGGCAGGTGTTAAAAGCCTATATCCCTGAAATATTGGTAACAAACCTGGGTCGTGAGGCTATTTTGCGGATTATGAATTCTGAAAAATTGACTGCCTACCGCAACGCCATTATTACAAAAAAAATGTCCTCCGTGGCATTCTACCAAAACGGCCTGGATTGGGAAACCTATGTGGATGTGGTTAAGTCGGATTTTTCCAAGGCTGCCAGGACCTTGTTTGTATAATTGTTTGCAGAATAAAAATAATCAAGGAGGATAACAGGCTTTTAAATTGGAATCCCCTATAAATTTAGTAAGAAAGGGAAGATAAAAATGAGTACAATAATGGACATAGTAATTGCAAGAGATCCTTTTGAGAAGGAGTTTCACCAGGCTGTCACTGAGGTTGTTGAATCGGTGAAACCTGTTCTTGACCAAAACCCCGAGTACAGACATGCCGGGATTATGGAACGAATTGTTGAACCTGAACGGGTGATTCAGTTCAGGGTGCCCTGGTCGGATGACCAGGGCAAGGTACAGGTCAACCGGGGATTCAGGATTCAAATGAACTCTGCCCTGGGCCCTTATAAGGGCGGCTTACGATTTCATCCATCTGTAAATATGTCCATTTTAAAATTTCTGGCCTTTGAACAAATATTTAAAAATGCTTTGACCACCCTTCCCATTGGCGCAGGCAAAGGGGGATCAGATTTTGATCCCAAGGGAAAATCTGATTTTGAGGTCATGCGCTTCTGCCAGAGTTTCATGTGTGAACTCTTTCGCCATTTGGGCCAGAATACTGATGTGCCGGCCGGTGATATGGGTGTGGGTGGCAGGGAGATCGGATATTTATTCGGTATGTACAAAAAATTGCAAAACGAATTTGCCGGGGTTCTCACCGGTAAAAGTTTGAACTGGGGCGGCAGCCTGATCCGACCCGAAGCCACGGGATATGGGGCGGTGTTTTTTGCCGATGAAATGCTGGCCACCAGAAATGACAGCCTTAAGGATAAGATCTGCCTGGTATCTGGTTCCGGAAATGTGGCCCAGTATACCACAGAAAAAGTCATCCAGTTAGGGGGTAAGGTGGTGACCCTGTCTGATTCGTCTGGTTATGTTTTTGATGAACAGGGCATTGATGAGGGTAAACTTCAGTACATCATGTACCTTAAAAATGTAAAACGGGGTCGCATCAAGGAGTATGCACAAAAATATCCCGAAGCTATTTATACACCCCTGGATGGGGGTACAGGCCATAATCCTCTTTGGGATCACAAGGCAGATTGTGCCTTTCCCTCGGCCGTTCAGAATGAAATCAATGAAAAAGATGCCCAGAATCTTGTCAACAATGGGGTTTTTGTTGTCAGCGAGGGTGCCAACATGCCCACCACCCCCCATGGTATTGATGTCTTTCTTGACAATAAAATCCTTTATGCCCCGGGAAAAGCAGCCAATGCAGGGGGGGTTGCGGTTTCCGGTCTTGAGATGTCCCAGAATTCACTGGGGCTTAAATGGCCCAGGGAGCAAGTGGAAACCAAGCTGAAGGAGATTATGCACAGTATTCATGAGGCCTGCCTCAATGCTTCCGAAGAGTACGGAACCCCTGGTAATTATGTAAATGGTGCCAATATCGCGGGATTTGTGAAAGTGGCTGATTCCATGATGGATCAGGGCATTGTGTAATGATCAGGCTGTTGCATCCAGATTGGTTTACTACAAAGGGTAGTCTATAGTAGATTTTTATAAATCCGTGATATAGGGTTCAATCATGGAGAGTTCATTGGGCCGGACAGGCCGCCAGGAAATGGAATACAGGATTTCATCACTTAGTTTTCTGTCCGGGTGGAGCTGGGCCACGAGGATTTCATTTCCCAGTTCCACCCAGAGGGTTTTGCTAATATCAAGACTATATTCGACAGATATTTTTTTTGCAAAATTATCAATATAGTTTTTCAGGGAAATATTCATGGATTTGGTTATGGGTATTGGTTTAAAGACTACGGCAATGGGGAAAAGATAGGAAATTGATCTGCTGTCGTCCCCCAGCTTAATAATTCTTACCCTGTATGCTCCGGGCCACCAGGCTATGGGTTTTTCTCCCGATCTGCTTTTTCCATCCCATTCATAGGTGAAATCATGAAGAATCATGGGTCTTCCTTTTTCATTTATGGTTTACTGCCCTTCGGCAGGCATGGGCAAAATCTTCAGGATAGCAGCCGCTGATCCATCGAAGCTGTGCTTCGGAAAATGTTCCCGGAGCATAGGGAAGCCTGGGAATAAATGAATACAAAAGATGCTGGCCTGAATCCAGCCTGTCAAACCGGCCGGATAATTCAATGGCAGTGACCATTTGGGCCCCCAGACGTTCAAGCACCTGTATGGCTTTGAGCATGGATTGGTCCAGGGCTTGGCGCAGGTGGATATCCGCTTCCAGGATATGGCTGCAGTCCTTTTTTGTCATGAGTTGAATCTCCCATTCACTGACCTGGGCCTTGGGGGCAAAAAGGACCACATGCTCATCTTCGTGGATTATTAGAGAGGAATTCCCAATGGATTTTCCGTCTGTACGTTCATTGTTCTGGATTGCCCCAAGATAGGCATCAAAAAAGTTTTTCCCTGTGGATTCTTTGAACGCCGTTATAAAATCTGTGACCAGGTCGCCGCAGGAAAAACATTCATAGGCATCCCCCTGATTATCTGTTATCTGCCCCGGCACCATGGCGTTTTGCTGGTGAATCATCTGGTGGGAGGCATGGAGCCTGTGGCCGGACTGGGCAAAGCCAAATCCAAAATTCCATCCCCACAGGGTAGAAGTAAAGGGGAGCTGTTTTCCGGTAAAAGATTCAAGAGCCTGACAAATGCTTCTGCGAAGCTCTTCCAGGCTTTTCGGGGACAGGCATTGATCCGGATGGGATACTGGAATACCAAGTTGCCCTGCCACCCTTATGTAGACCCGTTGGTAGTAAATGTGACGGAGGCCTGTCATGTCCTTCAGGGTCAGATCTTTTGCCCGGTACCGGATGGCATCATCGGCCATGTTGGATGCAAAGTGTCCCCAGGGGATATAGGAATTTCGCCTCAGATATTCAAATACATGGGTGTTGCCATCTTTTGATAGATATTCGCCAACAATCTCGCTTTTGCCCTGGACCCCGGGTTTGAGCACCAGGGTTTTTTTATAAACATCGGGTAGATATGAATTGTTGACCAGCACCTCAAATACTTCATGGTCATGGATATCCGGAACCAGACTGCCGTCTTTTTTCTTTTTATACCCAATTCCCACAGGAAGGCCGGATTCCTTATCAAACAGAATAGTACATGTTTTTTTTGCCAGGGCTATCAGCTCTTCTGGATCTGTGGATGCCTGGGCCAGGGCAATACAAAGGGGGCGAGGCAGCAGATCCAGTAACCGGATTTTATCTTCCGGTTTCAGGTCCGGGTCCCATTGTTCAATGTTCCGGAACAAAGAGCAATGGGAAGGCAAAGGCAGCTGGATGGTTTCAGGCCGGCCTGCATGGCTGTCTGCCCAGGCGGAATTGATAAAGGTGGTGCCCCGGAAGGGAAAAGCATTGGCAATTTCATAAATCCGGTCAGCACCGGGCTCCTGAACCTTATCTTCCGGGAAATTAATCTGGTTGTCCACTATAGTGCCGTTGGAAAGCCGACCAAGGATGGACAGATAGGTTTTTGTCCTCAGGTTTTCAACCTCAAATTTCGGCTGGTGAATTCCTACCTTGAAACGGCTGTCCCCCCCAACACATGTTCGGAGGTTCACTAAAGCTCCGGCGCTGCTGGCGGTACCAGGCAGACAAAAACAAAGGTCTCGTCTGAAATATTCCGGAACTGGTGCTCCACATTGGGGGGTACAAACACAGCCGTACCCTGTGAAAGGGGATGCCATTTGTCCTCAATAAATACTTCGCCCAGGCCTGCATGGACAAAGATTTCGTGTTCCCAGTCATGGGCGTGTCTCGGTGTATACCCGTCTTTGCCCATCTCAAAGAGCCGCATGCAAAAATTCCGGGCCCCGTCTTCCCTGCCCAGCATGACCCTTCCTGCAACATTCTTGACCACATCATTGTCCATGGTTACAGGCAGTATGTCATTATAATTTATGATTTTCATTGATTTGTTTCCTTATATTTTAAACCGTCCCACCATTACATTAAGGTGTTCTGCTAATTTTGAAAGTCCCTGGGAACTCAATTTTATTTCATCACTTATTTTTGTTATTTCATCGGTGGAATTATTTACTTTTGATATCTCGCTGGTTATATCTTTTGCTACCGTTGCACTTTGCGTTACATTTTCATTGACTTCCTGGATGCCGGAAGAAGTCTGGCTTATATTTTCAGTAATTTCCCTGGTTGCAGCAGACTGTTCTTCCACTGCAGCTGCAATGGTTGAAACAACTTCATTCACATTGACAATGATCTGACTGATTTCATCTATCCCGGTAAGGGTTCCGCTGGAATACTTTTGAATATTTAAAATTTTATCT